>AUXO016624097.1_pt1 | contig 11477 bp, 4 predicted proteins | sample 768731 | NCBI WGS metagenome assembly AUXO01 (sample SAMN02715735, study PRJNA202380) | gut metagenome | biome: sheep rumen | host: Ovis aries | place: New Zealand: Palmerston North | reverse complement strand
AATGGTATAGGTGACTGGGAGATTACTTCTCCTGATTATAGTGTGGCTGTTGCACAGTATATTGAGGAGGATAAGGAATACTATTCTGTAGCTATTGATGTAATAGGTGAAGAGGTAGAAGATAATTATACGTTAACAGATGCTGTTAGTGAAGAAGAGGAAGAGAAAAAATCTTCCAATATTGAACAGGTGGATCCAATAACATATGATAAGTCATATATTGCGTCACCGACTGTTGCAGAAGCATCTGGTACAGATGCAGATTCTCCAGTAGAGATTGTGGGAGAGGGAAAGCTTAGCTTTGTGAGCAAGAAGCTTGGCATCAATAGAATAGAGAAGGTAGTATTCTATAGTGATGGGCATGTTTCATTTTCTGAGGCAGAAGAGGAAAAATAATTTTTGATGTGTTGCGCTTTTGTTATTCATTTAGTGTTAGAATAATAACAACAGTTTGATTGATAGTAACATCTGGAGGATAAAAACATGAAGAGTTTTCTGATTAATAGGAGAAGGAAGAGAGTGATTGGAGCTGTTATAATGGCAGCTTGCATTGCTTTGTCCAGTCTATATATTATTCCATCTAATATTGATGTTTATGCTGATGATACGACAGAGACAACTGATACAGATAAGGCTGCTGAGAAGGCATTTACTCCTAAGACTGGTGTAGTTGCATTTTGGGAATGGGAGAGAATCAATTCCGGTAATATTAGAGAAAAGCTTAGTGATAATAAGTTTCATCCTGTTATTTTTGCAGGGACTAAGACTATAAATGGTAACCATCCATTCCTGTCATCCTATTCAGATAGAGATCACTGTTTCCTACCAACAAATACAGATTCATGGAATCAATATAAGGAATATTTTAAGTCTGTTCCAAATAATCCAGAGACTGAAAATAGCTATGAAGGACATTATGGTAAGAAGTCTAATGAGGAACATTCTACTTCGTATTATTTTAATGCTACATCTAGTGTATATTATTGTGGTACTAACGTAGGACAAAATGGAGTGTCGGACATCGATTATAATAGCAGTAAATTCTTTACCACAGGCAATTCAATGGGTGTTCCATGGATCAAGGTAGCTAAATGGGGAAGTGATTATGGTAGAACTATTATATCATTTACATTTCCACAAAAACAGCTAACAAATACAGAGGCTGTATTATATCAGCCTAAGAATAATAGTGACTGGTTTTTGCAGGCTTGTAGTACAAAAAATGGAGAAGCGCGTGACGAGCCAGCAAATTATTTAGTCCGCAACATGGATGACTGTATAAATGGTCATACTCATGATGGATACCATTTGGTTTTTTCAGGTGAGAATACTTATTTGATAACATATAATAATGATTATGATAATGATGTATGTAAGGATAATTTTGGGTCTAATGTTATCAATGGAGATACAGATTATTCTTATCTATGTTTAATGAGTAACACTGAAAGAAAGTATAATATTATTCCTCAGGGTTCAGAGTCTTCACCATGCTATAACAGGTCTACTATGAATTATTGCTATCATGCTTTCATAGGTACGCCTCACTTTTTTACTGCATTTATGACTCAGACAATTGGACAGGATCAATTCTTCCCTATAAGTGCAGCGGGCTTCAAGGATGATGATGGTATGGATGCTAAGTCAGAGGGTATGATGATTCCGAAGGGAGAAACAATAACTATTGATGGAGGAATTGTATCCCTATCAACTAATCTGATTAATAATGGTAATATTGTTATCAAAAATGGTGGTTCACTTGTAATTAAGAACGGTGGATGTGTAGGTCCATATACGAAGCAGGCACAGGGTAATATCACAGTTGAGGATGGAAATATAATAATTATGCCAGGTGGCAAGCTATGCTGTTTTGAAAATAATAACGGAACGCAGCTCACACTTACTAAGGGTTCATCAATTGTCAATTATGGATATCTGGCAGCAACTAAAATAAGTATGGCTGAGGGATGCAAAATAGAAAATCGTAAGAATGGGGTATTTTATGCCGGACTAGAGCGTAAGGATCCTCTGACATTTATGCATACTCAGAAATTCTCAAGTAGCTCAATTGGAAATACGCAGTATACGACAAAAGGATATACAATTGATAACATAAATCAATTAACCGCAAATAATATATATAATAAGATAACAGATTTTGATTCAGCATATGGAGTTATATTTGATAGCTGGAGCTGGACTAAATTTAGCGATTGCTATAGAGTTGATTTGAATCTACTTGTAGGTGGTTCTGGTTGGTACAGCTTCTATGTATATGATGTGTCAGATCAAGATGCGTTAAAAAAGAAAATATATGATGAGTCATTGGCAGAATTCGTTAATAGATACAAATTTAATGTTTCAGAACCGACAGTTGGAATAATAGGAGTGAAATGTCAACCGACAATCATAAATGAAAAAACGGCTAAATTTAATTATAAAAACGGTTCAAAAAATTTCGCGAATGATGCAATAATAACAACACCAACATATTAAATAATGAGTATATAGGGACGGTTCTCATATACTCACTTTGAAAAAGGTGAGTATATGAGGACCGTCCCTTATTATTTAGTGAGTATATGAGAACCGTCCCTATATACTCATTATAGTGTTTTCATTCGCTTGACTTCCTTCTTGGCCAGGTATTTGGCGTTATAAGGTGTTACATCGTCCTTCTTAACTGGCTCGAACCAGCCGTATTTCTTGCTAATGACATAGAGTATAATTACATATACCAGGTATATGATGGTACTCTCAATCAAGCTTTCCAGCTCTGCGTTCTTCTGAATCTTCGATATTCCAAATCCTGTTAGATAGAAGAGAGTCATATTGTTGGTTATATGGATAGCTGAGGAAGCCTCCAGTCCCTTAGTAATTACTACAGCTATGCACATCAGTGCGCCCATAGCTCCAACCTCGAGTACTCCATAAATATTATATGGGTGCTGACTCATAAATAGAACCATTGAAATGATTATTGCAATAACTACATTCTTGGTCCATGATCCGACTGCCTGGAATAATAGTCCTCTAAATATGTACTCCTCAGCGATACACTGAAGTGGTCCGAGTATTGTACATAGTATAAATCCGAGAATCGTGAACTTAGTAGGTGTCTTATCACCTGCACCGATAATTGTAATGATTGCAACTGGCAGGGCACTAACAACTAAGCATATTGCAAAGCATTTGAAGAATACTGAGAATCTCCATCCACCCCTTGCAGATGAATATGATGAAAGTGGCCTGTCTCGAAGTACAAGTGTTGCCAGAAATAGAGCTAGCAGCATACATGCGATTGATCCTAGGGACATAATGGCACCGGCTAATGAATATGCATCGAATCCGTCATATCCTGTCTTAAGCTGCTCATATACTTCCCTACCTCCAGGAACGATCATAGATGTAATAAGAGTCATGACATTAGAAATGACTATGAAGAATACTGCTGCAAGTAGTGCTGTTACAATAGGTCTGAACCATCTGTATGATTCGTACTGTCTAGGATATAATATGTAATCCTTCACAGTAGAAATTCCAGCCTCAGTAGTATTAGTTGTTGTTTCTTCATTTTTAATTTCTTCTGACATTATTATCTCCCTTCATAAGTAATAATTAAATTCTGATAATTATATCATATTTTTTCTCTAAAATCACTTATGACTCTTACTGTATTGTTGCTCTTTTGTTATACTTATTGTTATATAATACCTGTAAATGATAAGATAAATACACTATGGAGGTGCGTTATGAAGGATTTTGAAGATAATTTTATAAGCGGTAGCATAAATGACCCGGATGAGGATATCTATGAGTCTATTGAAAAGGAAAAGGAAGAGAAGAAGAAGCAGGAGGAAGAGCTTCGTAAAGAGTCCGAAAAGACCGAGAAGAAGATGAAGGAAGACGAGGACGTCATGTACCGTAGTGAGAATCTGGAAGAGAGATTCGACGATGGTATGGAGCCTGGTAATAAGAGAATGGCACAGGATGATATAAATAAATATATCATTTACATTCAGGCTAAGACCGGTCAGGATAAGATTGAAAAAAGCGTTCGTGAGAAGATAGATACTGTGGCGAAGGCGGCAGCAGCATATATGCTTCTTAAAGCAGACAATACTAAAGAGTTTAGTGAGTCACTTATAAATAAGAATGCTACAAAGGTTAAGCAGACTCTTGATCTGGCAAATATGCATGAGATAGAGCTGAATGATATGCTTAGAGATTCTCAGGGTGTCAGAGTTGGAGTTAATACCAGACTTAGAGACCTGTATGGAAGACCTCAGGATCTGGCAGGCTATGTAAAAGAGATGAAGCAGCTATATGACAGTCTTATGACTTCTGATAATAGAACTGCAGAATATAAGAATATGGTTAATTCCATTAAGGCTGTATCTGAGTTGGATCCAAATAATGCCATGCTGACAGAGGATGAAATTATATCTAAGAACTATAAGGCTATGGAAAGCATTGAAAAATACATGAAGGGCAAGAAGAGAGTGCGTAAGACAGATGTTGGCGTAGAGCACTTTAATAATGCTGTAGACGGTCTCTCAATCATGGCAAAGTATAACCCTATGCTTGCGGATAAAGCTCAGGCTATTGAGGATAGAATCAATGAAGTTCGTGGTTCTGAGGCTGAGAACCATAAGGACCATATATCTCTCGCAGACTTTGGTGCCGAGAGGGCTATCAAGGCTAAGGAAGTCCGTATAGAGAAGGCTAAGGAAAAGAAGCGTGAGATAACTATGGATAAGTCAAAGTATAAGCAGAAGGAAATGACTCATCCACACATTTAATAAGGAAAACATACCAAAACACTAGAAGGAATTAGTAGGAGATAGAGATTATGAAGGAAAATGAAGTACTTGCACCACAATATTACAGGCATACGTTATTATCAGAAAATGATCTCAAATATGTAAATGAAGAATGTAAAAGGGCATATACAACATACTCATGTAAGCTCAACAGACGAGCATCAATGGATACTGCGCTAAGAGCTTTTCTTATTGCGGATAAGGGATTTTCCATCGAGCGTGCTATGGTGCTGGATGATATTAGTAATGAGGATTATATGAATTACTTCAAGGAGTATATAAGTAAGTATCATAATCCTGAAAAGTCCGTAGAGGATAATCTTAAGGCTCTGGGTGGAATGCATGAGCGCTTATACGAGAAGCTGCAGGATTTTCAGATTCCTGATTTTGGTGGCGAGCTAAAAACCCGTGACCAGCTTATGGAGCAGGAGCGTGTTCTACATGGGCTGAAGAACTTTATGATTGATATGGGGCAGGATTACGAGAAGCTTGATTCAGGTAAAACTGAGCCTGATAAGAGACGTATGTATATGTCCGGTATGAAGGATACTGCTAAGTTCGAGCAGAATAGAGCTAAGGCAGTTATTTATAATCAGTATGTTCTAAGCAATATGACATACATCAATTCTCCTAATTATGGTAAGGATGGAGAATGCCTGGCACTTGATTTTCTTAAGGACTTTCATAAGCAGTACGGCGGTAAGAAGGTCTCAGAAATATCTAATACTGAGGTGATTAATGTAAATGTTGTAAATGGTACTATTCCATCTCTGACTCCTAAGCTCACTTCAAAGGATGATAAATCAGGAGGCTCGCCTGAATATGATAAGTACTTAAAGGGCGAGGTGGATACTTATCCTAAGAAGAAAATGTTTGAAGATTTGAAGGTGGGAATGAGACCTTCATATTTAGGCTCTGCTAAGGATGATGTACTTACAGAAACAAAGCGTGCCCGTGATGTGAACCTTTCTGAGTACTCAGATGTATTAAATGAGGATATTCTCTCTACAGATGATATGCTTAGTCTTCCGGATAATGTGAAAGAGAAGATTCAGGAATCATACTATAAGAGCTACAAGTATGTATACACAGGTCCTACCCTTATGACATATCTGCATGTGGTGAAGGATGAGTTTGATCTTTTCAAAACTGCAGATGGAAAGACTATACGTGAGGTAGTTGATGAGAAGTATCCGAATGCCAGTGATGCTGATAAGAATGTGGCTATGCAGCTTGAAACCATGCGTCATGCCATTACTTCAGGTATAGGATGTGACTATTTTGAGATAGATAACGATCTAAACTTTACACGTAAGTCAGGGGAAGTGGCAATGCATCCTGATGACAGGCTTCTTCCTATGGAATTTGTAAATGAACAGCTTGGACTGATTAATGATACGATCATGCCATCCATGGAAGAATACTATGCTGCAAATAGTATCTCTTCCAGAGAAGGAAAAAATCGTCATCCGGAAGATATAACAGCTGAGATGAGTATCGGTGCCACTCGTAGTCTTACTGCAGAAGGTCAAAAGCTTGGAGAATGCATGAAGATCCTGAAGAGGGGCTTCACATCTAAGGAAATAGATGATTTAGTTGCTGAATTTAACAGAGTGGCTGAAAATCACAATAAAACAGCTCCCGAAGGAGAAAAATGGAAGGAGCGAAGAAATACAACTTCTCCTGATGGCTTTACACGTATGGCTACATCCCTTGAAGAGCAGATGGCTTTTTATAATATAGTTATGCAGACTTATAAAAATAAGCCATATAAGCTGATTGGTACGGATAATAATATTGGAAATGAAATAAGTGAGGTAAAGTATACTTATGACAAGGATTTCGAAGAACTAACTACTAAACCTTATGATAAAAAGATTGAGAATTTAAAGAAGACAGCTGTTACTGATGATGATAAGGAAATGCTTGATCAGGTAAATAATCAGCTGAGTGAGAGAGCCGATTCTTACACCTTCTTTTCCAGTTACTTCTTCACTGATACAGCCGGGGTAATACTTGAAACCAGAGCAATCGAGTCAATGGATAAGCTGCAGGGGGGACATTATGGTAAGTATGGCGACATGCAGAAGACTGAGTCTCTACCTGGCTCTGAGATACAGATAACTGTTTCTACTAATCCTAAGCTGGTACAGGATCTGGAAAATAATCCTGTGACCATGTCTGAGGGTTCAAAGGCAAAGGTTCTTGAAACATTAAAGAAAATCAAGGAAGCAGGATATGTAGATAAGGATGCTCCTATTGAGCAGGGGACTAAGATATATGTACATGCGAAGCTTATTAAGGCGAGGAAAGAGCTTCAGAAAGCAGTAGATTCCGGTAGTCTGGATAAAATAAGAGTGGCTAAGGAAGCCTATGAGAATGAACATAGAAAGATGGAAGGGCTTTTCCAGAGCGTTAGAGAAAACTTTGGAGATATAGATGTGGCACCTGGAAATGTCTACACTGTCAGAAATGCTGACGTGCCACCTGAATTCTCTTTGGATACTCTGAATGACAGCAAGCTTAATGGACTTTATCAGGCTGCAAATGCATGTGAAAAAATGGGTATAACCCCTGAAGAATTTTTAGAGAATCCGGGAAAGCATCTTCTGGAATATGTAAGAAAAAGTACAAAGAATCATTCACTGGAGAAGTACAATAAAGGGGACTCATTCCTTTCGTCATATGAAAAGCTCTATGAGCGAAGTTACTCGACACATGATAACAAAAATAGAATTAATAATGATATTGGCCTGGGTGATACAAATCTGTACGTTAACAGAGTGCTGGATGGTATTATCCTTATGGAGTCTGATCCTGAGAAGAGGATGGAACTCGAAAGATATAAGATGCTTATAATAGATGAGGCGACGAACACTGTAAATCGAGAAGATACATATCAGAGTGCGCTGGCAGATATAGTAGAAGGTGAAGAAAAGGGTCAGGACTATAATGATCTTAAGGATGGCCTCAAGGAAGCATTCCTGGAGGGGGGCAATATAGAAAGAAGGCATTTGCCTGTAGTACAGACAGATGACCTTGGTGGTGTAATTCCTAAGACCTCTAATTACCAGGAGCTTCTATCCCAGAAGGATAAGTATAAGGATATAATTAAGAAATATGAAACCAGCTTAAAAGATCTGGAAAGAATTAATGAAGCCAATGAAAGAAAGTCAGATAGCAATAAAGAAAAAGATGATGCTGGAGATTATAAGCATCTGGAAACTATAGTAAATGCCGATGTGGCACTGGAAAGTATAGAAGAAAGCATGTTTGACTACCTGATGGCTCATCCGGAGGACAGTATGAAGCCGGAGTATAAGGAGCTTGAGAAAAAAGCTCTGGAGGCTCATGAGAATCTGGGGCTAAGTGGCAGATCTAAGGTGGCAGCTCAGTATAATAAGTGGAAGAAGGATTACAATTCCGAGCTGAATGTACTGGGGGATGATGCTAAGAATATTGATACTCGTTTTAATAAGAATATCGAAAGACTCCAGAAGAGAATTAATAAGGCTGTAAAGACTGGCAATCAGAAAAGTTTAAATGAGTCAGTAGAGATATTTAAAGATATGGTAGAAGATAGACTTAAGGATCTGGCTGATGATTACAGGCTGCATAGGGTTACAGAGAGTTATTATATAGAACGTACAGAACAGCTCCTTTCTATCAGGGAGAATCCGACTCGTAAGATGGGCAATATACCTAAATTCCTGGATCCAAAGGATCCGGAGAGATATGCCCGTGATACGAAGATGATAGGAGATCGTGTAAAGAATAATACAAAGGACCATTATCTTGATAATATTAAAAACTTTAAGAGATGGAAACTGCAGCAGAAGGATATGGAACTTCTGGAGGAGTCAGAGCTGTCAGCAGATGAGTGGAATGCTCTATATAAGAGTGAGATAGAGAGAGCCACTGCGGGTATTTCCCTTCCGGCCGGATACCGTGAGCTGGATAATAGTCTGAATTCTGATCTGAATCTTGGTTATGGCTCCATAGTCAATGAGGCTGATCTGGATGCCAGTGGAAAGCTGGAGTCCAGTGTATATGATAAGCCTGTTACTAATAAGAAATACACTTTAAAGAGTAAGATAAAGGAATTCAAAGCAGAATTCGTCGAGCCGGATCGTGATAGATTAGACAAGCATATAGAGCTTCTGGCTGAATGTATAACAGCTGAAATAAGTGAGAGGATGGGATCTCTCCCAAATGGTGTAGAGCAGGATGTATTTGCCCGTAGACTTCTTAAGAATCCGGATTTCCAGAACTTTGCTAATATGACTATTAATAATATATATTCGGAGTATGCGAAGAATGGAATGCAGGCAGGTATGAAAACAGCAGATACCATAATCACCCTTGTTCAGGATCAAAGTATACTGAAGGGCTGTGATCTAAATCAGAAATACAGGGAAAAGAATAAGGAAAAACTAAGTGATCCGAACTTCAAAGAGCAGGAGGTCCTTCCCGGAGACAGATACATGAAGCAGCGTTTCATAGAGAAAAGATATCCTAGACCAACCAGACACAAGGGAAATGAGCATGATAAAAGCCGGAAGGTATAAAGAGGTAATGATTTATGAAGGAATCAGATTTCGAAAAAGAATTATTAAATAGTGGAAATGATATAGAAGAAGATCTTGGAAATGATATAGAGCAGGATCTGGCTAATGGTACCGAGCAGGATATACAGAAGACTTCCGTGGTCATTAATTCAGATGGAATAATTCCTGGCGAGAAGTATGCTAATGGTTCATATATCAATGATGCAATATGGCGCACTCTTGAGCAGGTAATGGATGGCTATAATGAATACCGCAAGAAGAATGAATTACCACTGTTCAGAGTTTTAGATATGCGAAACTATATGATAGTTTGCTTAAATGGTAGAATGAATAAGCTTGCCGATCTGGGCAACAAGAATTCTATTGAATATTATGAGTGCGGTTTTCTGAGGAAGGCATTTGCTAATGGATGGACACCATCAGATTTGAAGCTCTTGTCTATGATTTTTGAAGAGGTTTATTCTGATAATATCTCACCTGATAGTGAGAAGATGGGGATAGAGCTTCTCAGTAAAATAGAGAGTACACCAATTACTTCAGTTGCAGATAGATATCAGTTACTGGTTGAAATTGGTGGTTTCACTCGTTCACTGGAGCTCTTCAGAATGAAGGCTTTCGAAAGTGTATTCAATGCATCGAGCCTAATTGAGCTCCGTCCAACAGAGTATGCGAATGATGAGAATTATGCTGAGTTCTATAAGAGTAATGGCTATCTAAATCCGGTTCAGCAGACTAAGAAGGGGTCGCCAGTAGAAAACTATCTTGATTTGATAAGTACGACTACTCTTTACCAGGAGCTAACGATAGAGCAGAAGCAGGCTGTAAGAGGCAAGAAGGATTATATTATGGCCAGGCTTTCAGATGAAGAGCTGGAAGAGTTTGATATACATGAGGGTCATAAGCATAATAAGATTACTAAGAGTAATCGTCAGGCAATCAAGGAAGTATTTGGCGAGGAGATATACGATGATATAGATGAGATGCATCGTGGACCAGCTGAAGAGAGAAGGATTAATATATATCACTCACTTGGAAATAAGTATCTGAAGAAGGGTGAGGAGGTTCTGGAGCTGGATTTTGCTGGTTCCGGTTTCCAGGAGGCCAGGCGTGAATACGCAGGTCAGCATGGTAAAGCCTTTGGAGATGGTACAGTTAGTGAGAAGAAGAGTATAGAGGCACAGTTCGGGGAACTGGTAGATAAAAATGAGAATAAGAAATATGCACATATACGCAGGAAGAAAACTCCTGCCAAATCAGATGATGGCAAAGATATGGAGAAGTATAGATACAGCATAGCTGGACCTACTCCTGATATCCCACTATTCAAGGGCGCATTCAATGTAGGTGAATACAGTATTGAGAATACCAGAGTATATGGTCAGAATTTTGCTGTGCAGTTCATGAATCCTATTTTCAACAAGTGGATGGGTAAGCAGGAAGAACCACATGATATACATATTCACATTACAGGACACAGCCGCGGTGCTGTATCAGCCGGTGAGAGCGTCAAGCTTATCAGACAGAAGGCTGAAGAATATGAGAAGAGCCATATAGGAGCTGATGGCTTCGCTGACAGAGTCAAGTTCAAGATGATTCTGAGAGATCCTGTTCCGGGTCTCTTCACAAGCTGGTTCCATGGAACAAATGATCTGAGGAAGGTTCCAAACCTGGATACAACACTGTTTTGTTCTATGGCACAGGAGCATACCAATATGGCATTTCCACTTCAGAATGTTCGTGGAGCTAAGAGGATAATCATAGGAACAACTGAGCACGGTATGGAGCTTGGAAGTATTGATACTTCACAGATGCTACAGGAGGGCGATGGTAAGTCACATTTGTCTGGCTTCTATGATTCAGAGACTGGAGAGTACTTCAGAGGAAGCGGACTGACTGAGATACCGGATGGTGTATATATTGCTGATGATAAGTATAATCTGATACGTGTTACCAGCTATAGTCAGCTTGGCAAAGTGATTGGTGCCGTATATGATGGCAAGTCACAGCAGGGACGTGTTAAGAATATTCACAAAATGGTCAGAAACTGGTTCCTGGATAATGAGCTTCAGATGAGCTTCGTAAATGA
>AUXO013665397.1_pt1 | contig 11477 bp, 27 predicted proteins | sample 768731 | NCBI WGS metagenome assembly AUXO01 (sample SAMN02715735, study PRJNA202380) | gut metagenome | biome: sheep rumen | host: Ovis aries | place: New Zealand: Palmerston North | reverse complement strand
CAAATTCTGATTTACATTTGTCACATTTATAACGGTATTTGCCGTAATCGGTAAACGAATTCCAACAAGTGGTTACAGTGGCACCACAATTAGGGCACTTATGAAACCAATGCCACATTAGTTGTTTCCAAAATGATATTTTCTTACTCATAATATGATAATGCTTCATAGTTATACCTTACAAACGGCAGTTCACGATTGCACATACCCTGTAAATTCTCCACCCATTCACTCATAGGCACTTCATTACGAATAAACCCATTAATGGCTTGACAGAATAGTTCATGTTCAGCCATTATGTTATCCTCCGTGGCAAGATTGTCAACCTGATGTTCTTGGGCTTCTCTAAGATTGGATACAAACATTGAAGTGAAGAAGCCATGCAAACCATATCGGTCAGCAAACTCTGAGGCATAACACCATATACCGATTACAGTGCGCTGTCTCAGTAAATCAACATCACGTGAATCAATGATATAGTCATAGAACGTTGGGTCAAGCAAGCCTCTGGGTGTACCGTGACCAAGCAGCACTACAGGACCTTCATCATTACGGATAGCTTCCATAATGGAACGTCTATCCCTACGTGTAGGGGTATAGAACAACGTGCAGTCCAATCCCTCATAAACCATGGACATGGGTGCAGTGTCAAATCGCGTATCCATATGTACTACTACCATAATCTTAATTTTATACAATAACCAAATTTTTGATATTTTTGCCTCGAAACTTATTAACTATTTACTTTAGTTTTTGAGCATCAAAGACATTACCCAAGCTACCTGAATTAATTGTAGGATGGATGGCTTCTTTTCTTGGGAGTTTCTTGTCTTTCAAAATTACATCATAGAGTTTACCTGGTGTTTTTACGGTATATTCCTTACCATTGGCTAGTGTAACTACAGCAGCAGGTTCGCTAGAATATCCACCATCAATGTAGTCATAATACACGGCCTTACCAAAATTGGTTTCATAAATCCACCAGTTGATAAAATCAATTGCCCATTCAGCTTTATAGTTCTTATCAGCAAAGTCATTTCCAATTGCATTCACAATTGAATCAATGAATTTACCAATCGGTAGTTCATAACTTGTCGGTGAAGAAAAATCCAACTCAGCGCCAGCCTTTACATAAGCATTGCTGATGTCTTTACCGAATTGTTCAGCAACATGCGTATATTTTTCAATAGCTTTAATCAAGCTAACAAAAGTTTCTTTCTTCATCATAACTTTACTCGGTTACAATATTACGGTCAGCATACTTGATGTTCATGATTTTCCATCTGTCCTGGAATTTGTGCATAGCTCTACGCTGAGCAAGTTTCTCAAGTTTCTCTTCCCTTTTAATTTGTTTAGGGGTTTTCTCTTTAATCTGTGTATTCATATCTTTTAAAATTTTAAATTATTATTCCTGTTTTATAATATACAAATTATTTCTTATAGTTTGGAAACTTTTCCAAATTTTTCCAACAACATAGCCTCCATGTCACTGTCGCTAATCATTACAGGCTCAGGTTTGGCGTACTCTTCGTAATAAATGTCACGGGGAGCCTGGCCAGGAATAACTTTGTTAGATTTCGATACACGGAAAGACGCAATGCGCTCTTTCTCACACATAGGGCAACGTGCTCCAACGTAACTAAGATGATGTTTTTCACAGAAATTTTTCATTATTCCAAAGATTTTTTATATGAGTTAATATATGACAAAATATTTTCTCTACCAACAGTATTCGACGAATGACATGTACAATCAGGCAGTTTAATATTGTTTTTATCACAAAACTCCACCAAAAACTTAACGCAATCAAATCCAGTTTTCTCTTCACCTAAGTCATGGTCAAAACATATAAGGGTGGGAAATAAATAGTCAGTATCCCAATACGAAGCCTCCAGCCAATATGTAAACTCTTTATAGTTTTTCAACCATACAATAATTGGCTCTTCACTAAAATTACCCAAGTATTTCATTATTACTGGTTTCCATTCTGGGGTATATGGATTTCGCATATCATCCACCCACATCACTAACTTTTTTTTCATAATGATAATATTGGTTCCATAATGTTAAGTTAAATAATCACTTGCTAAACCACCTAAACTCTTTTTATAATTTTCCTGAAATTCATCAGCAAACCTTGTTTGTAACTTCAGTTCCTCAATAGCCTCGTCAATGGTTTTATTACCACCAACTAAACCCCTGGATTTCATCAAATAATAGATGCAATCATTAATCATATATTCATGGTCTAATTGCTTACACTGTTCCTTTGTAATTGAAAATACTTCACTCATACGACTTTAATTTTTTGCTTCTTATTATTATCCAATCCTCTGAAACTAGGGAAATTAATATCTACATACTTCACCATTTCCTCATCAGAATTAAAGTACAGGATTGAAACATTTTTATCGAGATAATGAACAACCAGCTTTGAAAGCAGATACCATTGGTCATCAATGAATTTAATACATGGGTTATGCTCCTCAATGAACTTGACGGTACCGATATATTGACTATATCTCCATCTATCCTCGGTCGCCTTATACTTTGGGAAAAACCCTTCTCCCCAGAACTTAAACCAAAATCCCTTTCTTTGGTCGGCTTCCATAACTTCATCCTCAACCTTATCAAATATCGGTTGATATATTTCACCAGCCGATATTTTATTTACCATATCAGTTGGCTTCATATTGCTATATTCAATATGTGAAATTTTGTCAAATAATATCGTTTCCATTACTTATACCAAGTAGAAAATTTAAAACTTCTTAGACAAAATACAACAAACTTTCCTTTTTTAGGATTACTCAAAAAAGGTATTACCCAAAAACTATGGGTAAATCCACAATGGTCACATTGAATTGTTAGCTTCATTTTTTAGTAGGGGTTAGTACATTATCAATAAGACCATAAACCTTGGCTTCCTCAGCAGTGAACCATTTATCACGTTCACCATCCATGGTAATTTGTTCAACAGTTTGGCCAGTATGTTTGGATAACACGTCATAGAGTTCAGTCTTCAATTTCTTGATTTCAGCCAACTCAATCTCCATGTCGGTAACCTGACCTTGGGCCCCGCCCATTGGTTGATGTATCATAACACGGCTATGAGGTAAGGCACATCGGTTCCCAGTCGCACCAGCTGCTAGCAATACAGAAGCCATTGAAGCAGCAAGACCAACACAAATAGTGTTAACCTGCGGTTTGATATACTGCATGGTATCATATATCGCCAGACCGTCATAAACCAGTCCTCCAGGAGAGTTAATATAAAGGTCGATTGGTTTATCACTATCCGTACTTTCAAGGAAAAGTAATTGAGCCTGGATAATATTGGCTGTAATAGTGTCAATTCCTGTACCAAGGAAAATAATACGGTCCATCATCAGTCGGCTGAACACATCCATTTGAGCTACATTTAAAGGCCGCTCTTCAATGATGTACGGAGTCAACGAACTGGTGATATGTTTTTGATATTGTGTGAGCGAAGTTGGACTCACATTACAGTTACTTTTAGCAAAATTTTCAAAATCTTTTAATCCCATAAGTTTAATTTTTAGCAAAGACTATCTGAATTATTATCTTTATGTTCCATATTAGCAAGGACTGTATTGCGGTCATAATTGGCATAGCAATACACACAGAAGTGCGGACATGTGCTATAGCGTCCGATGTCTTTACTCAACATACACCCACATTCAAGGCGTTGACCTTTATCCTTAAGCTGTTTAACAGTCAATGGTTTTGTGGATGGTTTATTTCCGTAATTCAAGTAAATTAAAAATGGAAGGTCATCCATACCAATAATCTTCTTGAATTGTTCGCTGTCAACACATCTGTTATGTTGGATACCGTATTTATCCAAATCAAATTTTTCACCACAGGTAGCCAGTTCGATGTTCCAACCCTCTTGTGCCCACTGGTCTCTAAGGCTAGCAAGTTTTGAAGCTGTTATTTCCATGAATTCAGGGGTATATTCAGCATCCAGCACATTCCTTTCATTAAAAATATCAGTGTATTTCACAAGATTTGCTTGGACTTTCTTGTAACAGTTAATGTCAACGAAACTGAACACCAGTTTATTAGTATATCCTTTTAGTTTATTACCAATGTTAGTGATACGCTGCATCAATTTATCCTGGTTCATAAGGAATATCGGGTCAAAACGCCAAATCACTCGGTCTGGTCCAACCGCATTTGATAGTTCAATGAAACGTTCAATACGTTGGTCAAGTGACGGAAGGAACGGCTCAAACTTTTCTTCCTCATAGTCATTAAGAGTGTACTGGAAATATGTATGTACACCATCCTTTTCCAATTCCTTTTGGAATTCTATAATTTCCTTGCTTGGATTCTTTGTCCAGAAAACAATTCCCTTTACTTTTTCATAGGAAATGTATTGGGGGTTTCCTGTATATGGATTGAACCATACTGAATATCCAGCTTTCCAGCGGTTGATAAACCATTCACTATGGAATGCTGGGATATCTGTCGCTCTACTGACGGACAGGATGACTGGAGCGATTGCATCTACAACCGTACCGTCTTTTAATTGTAGTTTTACTTTTTCGTGTCCCATACTATTAATATACAAAATTTTTGGGATTACAAACTAAAAATTTCTTAAATCGTTTAATTTAACAGACTTTCCTTGTGCTGCTATCTCGAATATTTTTTCGATTGATATATACAGATTATCGTAGTACATTACAATAGTGTCACCGTGGAACTTGGATTTCCATAAGTCCACGTCAAAATCCTTAAAGTCGGATTTATCGAAATGTGATAATATATGTTGCACTTCTCTATTCATCGTTATCTATACCATCTTCTATTTCAGGTTCAGCAAATATACTGATAAATGATTTATCTTCATCATCAACACCAACTTCGGTAATATAACGTCCATTAACGCCATAACCCATTCCGTCGTCTTCCAGAACTTTTGGATACACGTCAAGAATAACATCATCGGTTTTAAAGCCAATCATACCATTCTCTTCCACGGCACCCATCATATTAAGAATTTCTCTTAATGTTCTTTTAAAGTTTGGCCAACCTTGAAAATCATATGAAATTATATCTTCTTCTTTATCCATAGAATAATAAATATCAAGTAAAATTTAAACGTTTCTAATTAATATTCCAATAATCAAAAATAATTTTATATCAAAACTTGATGTGGTGTTACTTGATGGACTTATCTGGGTGCTCCTATTAAAATCAAAACCTGTTTCACTATATAATGAAAATGTATCGCTTAATTTAAGCATATAACCACCACCAAGAGATAAGTAACCATATAGCGTGGCTACATCACCAATTGTACCACCTTCATCACTATCTTTTTTTACATGAAATCTTGGATGAATATTTGCAAATAGATAATAAGGTGATACTGGAGTATATGTCACACCAAGCATTATATCAACACCTGTTTGGTTATTAATGTCACTTCCATACCACAATCCTAAACCAACATCAATAGTGAGATGGTTTGTAATCATATTTTGGACCACCAGATTACCATCCCCCTCAATATTAAACCCAGAACCTTCAATAAGGGACAAGGTTGTCTTTTCTTGGAATTTGATAAACAATCTGGTTCGACCTTCAGCATCATCAGTGAATTGTGCGAAACCAATGGTTGAATAAAATACAGCCAATAATATTAAAACAATCTTTTTCATTATTAAAGTATTTCGAAATCAATTATATGCGTAAAGTAGATATAGTCACGGCGATATTGGTCGATTTTAATCTCAATACCACAAATATCAACGTTAGTCAATTTACCAGTAACACAGTCTTCTTGACCAGTATGAATCGCTTTAAATCTCACACGTACATTGTGTTTCAGATACTTTAAAAAGGTCAAAATTGTTTGTTGACTGTTAATGTCGTTTCTGAATTCATTCACCTCTTCTTCAATCTTATGAAGTTTTTCACATTTTTCAATGATTGTGTTAATCTCTTGGTCTTGCATATCAGTCAATCATTTTATGTTCATAACAATACATAATAGCAGCCTCAATGGCTTCGTTATATGATTCGTAAGTGTTATCCTTGGACGGGAATCCTGGTTTGTATATAGGCTTGGGACCAGTAATGTCAAGGCTGCTTACATCACCAATCTCAAAGCACCAGCCGAGTGAGGTGATAAATGGATGGATTTCAATATTATGTTCGCATAGAAACCATTTCCACGCCAGAAGTATAGTCGGCCTAGAATATTCGTTTTCATTATTATCACTGTTACTGTTCCAAGTATCCCAGATTTGCCCTCCGTCAACAACTTCAATCTCATCACCACGGCCTTCGCCTTTAAGGTCAAGTTCCTCGTCGAAACTGATACTCCTACCATTATGACGAATGTCTGGAATGTACATGCTATCGCACCAGACATTGAAACCGTTTTCTTTAAGGAGTTTAGCTGTCTCGAAAGTTACATAGTCTTCAGTAATTTTCATGTTCTAATTTTTATTTTGAATTGTTACACCCCTATAACCAAATTTTAATAATTTTTGCCTCGCAATTTTTTAATAATCGTAATCTTTTGTACCACAAATCATATCGACTATTGCAGATATAATCACTGAATATCTCCACCAAGGGATATATGGAAAATAGTTACCCTGGTGGCCTACTCTATATACATTTCCTTGATATTTGAATTTGTCACCAGGTTTAAAATCTATTAATTCATACTTGTCAGTTATTCCACAAAGTCCACTATTGTTTTTGTAGAAGTAATTTATTTTTTTCATTTTCCATATTTAAAATCCGTTATCACAAACGGAGAACCTTTTGTTTTATAATTTTCAAAGTCTTTCTGACTAAAGTTATTCCAAATCCAGGAATCCATACAAATGTACATTCGGCCATTAAGGCCATCAAGTATTTCTTTTTCTGTAATATCCATTACAAGATGATTATTATAATATGCTTTCACATGGTCAGGATACCAATACAAATCGCAGGTATTTAATTTGTGATTAAGTTTTTGGTAACATTGGTATGTTGTGTTTTTTGTACCTAAACTACCAAAACCCTTTCCAAGTACATTTCCTTCACTGTCTTTTCCATAATATACTCCAGGATGAATATAATTAAACCCAATGAATTTCTTATAGTTTGGTTGGTTTTTAATAAAGTAACCGTTACCAGACCAACCTTCAACAATGTCAATCTCAGGAGGCCAATCATCAGCACCGCTTAACCAAATTGCGGGCCACAAATGGATACCAATGGGGAGGATATATTCAAAATGGAAATGACCATAAAGAAATGTCTCAACAGTTGATATGCAGCCACAGCCAAATGGCTTCGTTTGGTCAATATCTGGGAAATACCTAGGATTATTATTAATATCAAGCAATATGCCAATATTATCATTGCACATTATCTTAATTGCCTCGGTTTCATCAGCATACCATAATTGTGTTTTATCTGGATGTGCCTCACCCCAAGGTTGGCCATTCATCCATTCATATCCTTTCCAAGTAATATTCATACTATTTTTTCTAAATTAAGAATTGATTTAAGTATCTCATTCCAGTCATCCATACTAACCTCACTCACTTTACAATTCAGTTCACGTATTGCTAGTATTACACAATCACTTTTTTTGTATTGTGTGTTAATATTAGAAACATCATCCAACAAAGGATTTGGTACACGCATATAACTGCATTTGATAACAAGGCTACAATCACCAATGTTTTCATTACGATAATCATAATGGTCCAACGTACAATTGTTCACCTTGAAATACTCCAATTCGTCACCGTTGTCTATCATCCAAATTGTACCAGGTCTGAATTTCTTTTGATATTCAGTAATAATATCGTCAGTGCATTGTCTAATTTCATCTTTGACAAACTGCATATTAGCCAAAAGAATTGTTTTCTCATTTTCAAGAGTTTTTAGTTTACCTATTAAACTATCCCTTTTTTCCAGTAATTCGGTTTTTATTTCCATATTTATTTCTTTATATGTAATCTATGATTAAATTCATTTACCATTGCATCAGCAATATCAAAGGCTTTGGATGCAAGTATCTTCGGTGGTATTGCCCAATCCTCCACAGTACCGTATATACCACCCTGCTCCATCAGGCCCTGCAATGCAGAGATAGCAGACTGAGCATAAAAATCACTCATTTCCATATTGTTAATCGTTACGTTTTAATTTAGCCAACTCTTTTTCAAGTTCCTTAATTCTTTTCTTTTTGGCTTCTTTTCTTTCCTTTTCCATAACATATTTATCAGCCTCTTTGTTTACATGGTCATATATCCTGTTCTCAACAGTATCATCGTCCTCAACACCTTTGTATTGATAAACAAAATAGTTATCCTCATATCCAGACCAACGCTGCTCAACAGTTCCTTTACCAAATTTTTGTTCATATTCGGATAGATACTTACTGATAAATGATGGTGTCTGACCGAATAACTTTTCTTCATCAAGGTATACAGTCTTGTATTCCTCTCTAGGAGTAAAATCCTCTTCAGTCACATACCAGTTGAAAAGCATATCAGCCTCAGCCCTAGTTAGGCTATCATATTCATAACATCTAAAAATCCTATCAATTATATTTCTCTTTATACTGTTTTTGTCCATTTTCAATTACTTTTTAAGTCCAAAATAATCATGAATTTGATTCCTAAAGGCATTTCTAAATACATAATTCTGAATTTGTTCATCACTGAATCCAGGGTCACAGCGATTGGCCAAGATTCCTAATACAACACCTAGAATTATTATACCAATACCTATTAAAATTGCAAATGTTTCCATAACACACTATTTTTTAAGGCCAAAATAATCGTGGATTTGGTTCATAAAGGCGTTCCTGAAGACATAGTTCTGTATATCTTCATCGGTGAATTCAACACCGCTGTTTCTAGCAATAAGCCCCAAAACAATACCTAGTACTATTAATCCAATACTTACTATAATTGCAAACGTTTCCATATTATGTATTTTTTTAATTAATTTTCAATTTTTTCTCTGTGTTCAAGATGTACATCAGTCCAAGCCAATGAAATCGGTGGTATTCTACATTGTCCGTTTTCAATAACTTTGTTTTCAAAGTAACGGCACATTTGTTCAATTACTTCCTCTCTGGTATATTGACGTTTATCATAGAAGAACGTGCATCCTTCATCTTCTTTTTGAATATAAAACGACTCACCGTCACCTTGTTCACCAAATGGTTTAATTGGAATAAGTTTCTTTACCCCTTCAATTGCTTCACTTAATGTAATTTTTTCCATATTTTTCTTTAAATCCATTAAACATTTCTTCAATATTCTCCATGGCCCTGGTCATATCAAAAACATCACTTTGTATTGAACTCAAATCAGCACTCAATTCATTAATTGAATCATCAAGGTCATCAATATCAGAATATATCTTGTATTTCTTTTCACCGAGCAGGAAAGTCACTAGGTTTTCAAGCTTTGTTGGCACATTAATTATTTCAAAAGTACTGTCATAATTCTTTTCTACAGCCTCTGTGTTAGCATCGGTGACAGCCTTCTCAATGCGCTCATCATCCCAACCCTTGTTTTCCTTATACCAGTCAAAAGACTTCACCCATAGTATCTTCTTCCTGGATACACAAATTACTACTTTCATCGTCAAACCAATTTAATTTATTTGTTTCAAATTCTTCTTTCCCTAGCATATCAATCAAAGCGAACTCAACACCTGCCTTGAATGCGTTTTCAACATCTCTAGACCATTTTGTTTCCAACCCAAGGTCTATATAATGAAGCAATGGACCACATTCCTGTGGAGTTTTGAACATATGGTCAAATGCAGCTTTATTAATTTCTTCTTTTGTCATACTACTAATATACAAAAAATATTAAATCTTTTTAATAGTTATCATACATTTGTCACCCACATGCAGTATATCGTTGCTTGATATATACATGAAACCATCCTTCGCGGAATACGGAAGTTTGTATTTGATTCCAATACCAGCACTGTTGTTTGAAGCCACAACCGCTTCAAAACATATCGGCTCCAGTTCTTTTTCTACGAGTTCGACAATACCATCTGTAATTTCTTTAGCTTGTTTTTCATCAAAACCAGGTGCACACTTAAAGTTGGCCATCAACTCACTGGCTATTAAATTTCGCCTTTGTTCTTTTGTCAGACTAGAGGTAGATTCGGCGAACAGATGTATGAAACGGTCAAACAGTTCATTCTTTTCCATTTTCTTCATATTTAAATTGTTCATAATCATTTAATTCACGATATGCAATGGTGGTGGAACCGTCAAGGCACTCAGCATACCAATGACCATCTTTCCATTCATTGATACATGTGTAAATACCAGTTAATCCACAACGAATAGTCAGATACATAGTACCCTCTTCCAATTCGGTTTTACCATTACGGAACGGTTTGAAATTTTTGTAAAAATCACCGTCAACCTTTGAGAACCAAGTTTCATGAAAGTCTACAATAGTGTGTTCAAATGTCTTCATCCATTCGTAATATTGTTCAGATACGGGTTCCATAGTAGATAAATTTTAATTGTTATTTAATTCATTTTTTAAAATTTCCATTTCATCGTCAGTGATATGCAGAAAACTTTTTAATACACCAATAAAAGCATTAAGCTCATTACTGGTATAGCAATATTGGTTATAATTAAACCCATCAACAAAGTATCGTTCAATAATTGCATCGATTAACTTTTCGCTATCATGTATGTCATTTATCCTGTTATATTCACACACTTCTTTATCCGTGGCAAGACGGGCACATGCAAGGTCTTTCTTTTTACGGCTGGTTTCCCAATGCCAGCCGTCACCATACAACGCAAAACTAAGAGAATTGCAGTCATTATAACGCCTGGCTGTGTAGACGCTGCAATAATGTTGAATTGCATATTGGTTATATTCAGATAATTTAACTGTAAAAGTGTTTTTATTACGGTCTATATCCACCACAGGACAATATAATGCCAACCAACTGTCTTGTTCGTTTATGTGTACACACATTACATCACCCACGTTGATGGTTGTCACTTCAATGAACTTAAATGTATCAACAAGACATTCAGGAATCTTTTTATATAAATCTTCCTTTATTCGGTTCTCATCCACTGGGGTGGGATAGTTCAATGAAAATTGCTTGATATCGGCATTGAACAAATCCATGGCTGTTTGATTTAACTTTACTGTTACACAATATTCTACCATTTTAATTGTTTTCTTTAGGTCTGTCACATAATTTAACTAATTCACTTCTTAATGAATTAAACTTCTTTTGATATTTTTCCTTATAATAATCCCACGTTGGGTTCTCGGCATTTTTTATCTCGTACCACAGTGGATTCGCTTCCTGGAAATCATATATCTTGCCAGTCTTGGCAATCTGTATTCCAAACATATAGAGACGCATCGAATGCCACAGGGATTTCTGGGCAATCCTGAGATTGTAGTCTTTCTCAA
>AUXO018580532.1_pt1 | contig 11479 bp, 14 predicted proteins | sample 768731 | NCBI WGS metagenome assembly AUXO01 (sample SAMN02715735, study PRJNA202380) | gut metagenome | biome: sheep rumen | host: Ovis aries | place: New Zealand: Palmerston North | reverse complement strand
AATTCTTATTCTGTACTAATACTTCTACATCTCCTGTAACATTAGTTATAGGTACTTCATTTGTTGGACTTGGTTCTCCGTCCTGTTCACTATTTCCCCTAGGTAATGGAGGCTGTATAAATTCCATTTCTGCTGTTTTAGATAGGGTTATGTTTTCTCCTGTTTCCTCGCCTGTTGTTGGTAGGGTTGCTTTTATTCTTGCGTTTTCTGTTTGTAAAATGGTTATTTCATTTTGTACTTCTGTGTCATCATAGGCACTTTCTTCTATCTCCTGCTCTACTTCTTCAAATTTATCCTCTAGTTCTTCTCCTATTGTTTCTGAATATTCATCTAATGAACATATATCGCTTTCTTCATATACTGTAAAATTTCCTTTGCTTGAATGTTTCATTAATCTACTCCTTTCACTTGGCTACAAGTAAATTCACTTGCTGAAGCACAAGTTATAGTTTTCATTTCTAAACATGTCATGTATCGTATTGCTTTTACTTTTAATTTAAAAGTAGAGCCAACATATACTTTGTTTGGCTCTACTATAATTTCTTGTATTTTATTAGGCATAATTACCTCCTAATCTGTTGTTTTAGTGTATTCTAATATGACAATCCATGTACGTGTAACATTTGAAGGATTACTTGAGTTTAGTGCTATATCTTTAGTCCTAATATTAATAAAAGGTGCTCTTGCATAATCAGAATCATTTTTATAAAATGGTTCTACTTTATATTCATTGTTTGTGCCAGGATTTAATATTAGTCTTCCGTCCATTTTTAAATAGTCAAATGGTATGTCTGAAATATTTATTATAGTTTCTTTAGATGTTGTCGTTTTTGTTACAACTTTTCTATATATGGGTTTACCGTCTATCCAAGTTTGTCCTGTATTTACTTCGTTTATTGAATAAGAAGCTTCTGTTTTTGTTATAAAAGCACTTCCATCTTCTATACTGTCAATTGCTTCTTGTACCATGTCTACAATTTGTTCATACATTGTAGGTATATCAATAAACGTACGCATATCTTGAAACTCTACTATTCCTCCAGATGTTGTTCTGAATCTAGCTAATTCGTATTGATATTTCCCTGAATTAGTACCTATTATGTTGTCTTGTGTTAGAGCAGGGTAAGCTGATGCACTCTTGACTATTTGATAACTTGCTTGTAAAAAGTCTGAACTTGTATTTACTTTGTCTAGGTCAATTTCAACAACTAATTTACAGTACATTGAATCTGTACCAGCATCTATTGTTGTTGATGAGTCTTCTCCTATTGCTCTACCTTGTATAATTCCAACTCCACTTGCTACTGTTACATTACTACCACTGCTTGTTACTGCCATTGCATTTTTGCAGTTCCCAAATATTCCATTTGAATTGTTTAGGTATTCATTAAAAATAAGAGCACATATTTCATTTTGAAATATCTGCTCCTTAAAAATATATCCTTTTAACATTTGTTACCTCCCTTGTTTTATTTTATCTATTAAATTAATTCTTATGTTTCCGCATGTGTATTCATAGAACTTGTTATTTGACTTTCTTACCATCTTTGAAATATACGTATCGTAGATTAAAGAATTTTTAGTCTTAATTGCAATTGGTGTTCCTTGTTTAATGTACTTGTCTAGTTTAAATGTTATATTATGCTCATAAGAATTAGCTTTCATTTCATCTAATGCCTTTTGTGGTGCATCTGCATAGTTTTCTGTATAAACTGTTTTTGTACTTCCTTCTGCTCTTTTTACATTAGTTCCATCTGTTGTTGTAGTTCTATCATTTAATAAGTATAGTGTGTATGTGTTTGTACTTGTTAAAACTATTACCTTTGATACAACATCTGTTTCAAACACTTCTGAATAATCACTTATATTCATTGCTTTTGTGTCTATTAATTTTTTAGAATCTTGTTTGTTTTCTATTGTCATTACTAGCTTATCATTTACTACATTAAATTCATACGTTATATCATATAGCTGATTACAGTTTGTTATCCATGTGTGTAAATTATATATTCCATTCTCTACATTGCTTACACTTACAGTTTTTTTAGTATGTGTTACAACATTTAACTCTAAATAATCAAGATTCACGAATGTGTCTGTGTTTGAGATAAAGTTGCTTGTTATTGCATTTGCAATAAAGTCTTCAATTCCTGTTGTTCTTATCAAGTTTTCGTTTTTAAGTTCTATTGTTTGGTCAAATATATTCGTGATGTATCGTGTAATAAATTCATATAGGAGCTTACCGTTTTCATTTTGAATATTAAGTATCGTTCCCCAGTATATAACGTTGTTATTTTCTTTTATTACGATTATGTCCTTTGCTTTTGCAGATGTTTCCTTTAGTACCTTAATTATTGTATTTGCGTTTGTTTCTTCATCTATCTGTAATTCATATTCTTGTAATTCTACTATGTCTTTTACTTTGAAATCTCGATATCCAAATATCCACATAAATATTTTTTTAGTTTCTAGTTTTATTGACTCTTTTGCAAATATTTGAATATGCTGTGTAGCTTCAAACGTATTCTCTAATAAATCAGTAAATTCTAGTTCTGCTTCTTGTATTCCACCTTCATTTGGTGCTTGTAATTCAATTTCGTAATATCCTGTCTGACTATTGTAATTTAAAGTATATTGTTCTTCATTAAATGTTAATCTCATATTACACCTCCTATACAAATTTATAGAAGTTGTATATTGTTATTTTTGCATTTTCTATATCTGTTTCTGCATTTAGTCTTATTTCACAACTCTTGTTTTTAGGAAGCCTTATAACATTGTCATTATCCAAGTTTAATACAGAGCTATCTTCATATTCGTATAAGTCTTCTATTGTTCCGTCTGTATTTTGTTTTCTTACATAAAAACCATTTTCTTTTGTTCCATATAAGAGTTTTTCATATTGTTCTATTTCTACGTTAAAATCTACAGTTTGATATAACTCGCCCTCTACGTATAATTCAATAGATGGTTCTACTACATGTCCGCTTACTTCCAATTCAATTGGAGCTTCTATGTGTCCTTCATTTACATGTGTTAATCTTCTTGTGTCATAACTTGTAAATTTACTATCCCATTTAAAATCCCAACGAACCTCGCCCTCTGTTGGTTCTATTGCGTATGTTGATGTCTTTTCTTCATACCATAAGCTTTTACAGTCTAAATCAATAGGACATGACAAAGCTCCTGTTTCGTAATTTTTCTCTGTTTTTCCTAATGATGATAACTCTATGTCTTTTAAGTATTCTTTTGCACCGTCTTTATATGGAACAGTATAAACTAAAGTTAGCTTTTCAGAATTTTCCATGAAATCAGCAAGTTTTCTAGGATTATCATAATCTAAAAAATTTGCTACACCACTAATTTTGCCTTGTTCTATTTTTCTCATTGATGTTACAAAAGTATTACCTAGTTGTTCGTATTCTGTTGTATACGATACACCTAGTCCTGATGGGTCTGTTAGTAGGCAGTATTTTTTTATATCCATCATGGAAAATTCTTGACCTTTTTCATTTCGTAGTTTAAATCCTCTTACCATATCTTGCTCCTTTGCATAAAAATAAACACTCAATTACGAGTGTTTATTGATTTTATAAATCTTTAATTTCTTCGATATATTTATCTATTTCGCTGTTGCTTAACTCTCCTTTAGATAATTTTATTTCTATACCAGACAATTTTATACTTAATCCTAAAACTTTAGTTACTTCATTTTCATTACTATTAGCATCATTTTTTCTTTCCTCATATTCTTTATAAGTCTTTTCTTCTAATGCATCAATTTTCTGTGATGCTTCATTTTTAGTTATTTTACTACTTTTGTAATCCGTTAATATTAATATTGCTTGTCTTTTGTAATTGTTAAGTACAGTATTTGAATTAGCATATATGCTCCATCCTATAATTCCAATTGCCAATAGAAGCATTCCCCAAAACCACCATTGTTTATATAACTGTTGTTCTTTTTCTTCCATATAAAAATCACTCCTTTTATTTTTATAAAAGAAGTATAACATATTTTATTGTTACTTTGTGTCGAATTTTGTAAATAAATTTATTTTTTTAATATTGGCTGCCAAATTTTCTGTTTATATAATTAAAACATTGTTCTAGTTTTGCTTCATCAAGTTTCTGTACATTAAATACTATTTGTGGTGTTGTAAATACTGTTTTTGTACTGTCTACAATTTGGTTGTTTATGCTTCCTTGAAATCTTCCAAAGTCTTGTACCGTTGGTATCTTCATAGATTCTGCCATTTCCTGAGTAAGTTGATTTATTGCATTTGTAACCTTTGATTTGTTATTTAATATGCCTGATGCCATATTATCAATAAAATCTGGCATCCATTTATCGTCATCTTTCATTGGCCCTTTATCTGGAGTGCTGTGATGTAATTGTTCAGAAATCCATCCTGCTACTTTTGAAGCAGCACCTGAAACCCAACTCTTCGATTGTTCATTTGTCATCCCACTAGATACATTAAAAGCAAAATCACTTCCCCACTTTTTACCATCAATCTTACTGTTAAAACCTGTTTCTACTTCTTGTGATAATTTTTCAGCAGCACTTTTTGCATCACTTTTTTTATTTTCTATTTCTGAAATGGCTTCTTCTATTTTCTTTTTTGTTTCTGGTCCTACTTCTTCAATTCCTTTTGTATATTCTTCATAAGAAGCATCAGCAAGACTTTTCCATGCTTTTATCTCTTCTTCGCTTAAATTCTCAACTGTAGATGTTCTTTCCACTAATTCATTTCTTAAGTTTTCTAAATTTGCTGCTGATTTTTGTTGGTTCGACTGAGCTATCTTATTGCCTGTTTCTTCGTAAAGTTGAGCTGAAGTTTCTAAATTTGCTTTCTCTAGTTCTATCGCTTCAGTTAATGATTCAATAGTATCATCTTTTCTTTTTTGATAACTGTACATGACACTATCATTTATTTTCTGTATAGATTCAGCACTTCCCTCATGTAATAGAGTAGCAGTTTGCTCATAATCATTAATTGCACCGTAATAATCCTTTACTATTAACTTCTGAGCTTCATAACTGTTTTGTGTTTCTTCAACTAATGCTTTTAAGTGACTTAGTCTATATAAATCTCCTTGAGAAACTTCATCAAAATTACCGTTCCTTTTGGAGCTTTGTTATCTTTTCATCTAGTTCTGCGTATTCAGCTTTTTTATTATTCAAATCTTTTTGGATTTCATTCAATTTCTCTATAGCACTTGCCTGATTCTTTACAGCTTCAGTATATGCTTCTTCTTTAGAATTTAATATGATATTTGCTTTTTTCATTTGTATTGTTTTATCTATGCTATCTCTTAAATTTCCATATTGATTTATTACGTCGCCAGTCATAGAATATTCAGTTCCAAGAGCTTTGTTTAATTCTTCCAGTATAAATTTAACTCTACCTTTATATTTTTCTTCTACTTTACCATTTTCATCTACAAGTCCAGATAATTCATTTTTTAATTTTTGTACATTTTCTATTTCAGATAGATTGCCATTTAAAGTTTCTTGTCTTTGTTTTTCTAATTCTTTCAAATTCCATGATTGTTTTGTTATTTCTTCATTTAGTTTCTTTTGCTCATCAATATCTTTATTTATAGCTTTACTTGCTGCAATAGTAACTGCTGTCAAAGCTACTGTAGTTGTTATAGCTAATCCTAACGGGCTTGTTAATCCAGTTAGTCCTTTTGCTAACTTATTAACAGCTATATTGTCTCCATCGATTCCTGATTTCATTACCCCTACTGCTTGTGAGAAAATTCCAATTCCTTTTGTTGCTGTTCCTATCCCTTTTCCAAATGTTCCCAATATTTTTATTGCAGGTCCAATTGCTGCAACTATAGCTAATGTTTTTATAACATTTTCTGTTTCTTCATCATTCAAGTCGTCAAACTTATCTATTAATCCATCAACTTTGTCTAACATTTTATTAAATGCAGGTGTTAATTTATCTCCTGTGTTCGTTGCAACATTCTTTATTTTGTTCTTTGTCATTTCCATTCTGCTGTCTAAAGTTTGATACCTTTTATTAGCTTCATTTGTTAATGCTATATTCTCATTCCATGCCTTAGTTCCAGTATCTATTGCATTGTTGAATAAGTTACCTGCATTTGCCGCCCTTAATAGAGAATCTCTTAATCTAACTTCTGTAAGTCCCATTTCAGAAAGCATTGTTATTGCACTTTCGCCTTTATTTTCTGCATCTCCTAAGCCTTTTATAAAAGCAGATAATGCACCAGATGCATCTTCTTTCCATGCCTTTTTAAATTTCTCTGCTGTCATTCCAGAAACACTTGCAAAATCTTGTAAATTAGCTCCTGCTGTTACTAATTGTTTTACCTCTGTACTTGTCATACCTATGCTTTGAGACATCTCTCTAAAGCTTTTAGAATCATTTGCTGACATAAGTTCTAAATCTCTTAGTGTCATTCCTGTTTTCTTTAAGACTTTATCAAGTTTAGTTCCTCCCATTTCTACTGCATTTTGCATTTTTACCATAGCCTTTGAAATAGCAGAGCCACCCATTTCTGCTTCTATACCAACAGAGCTTAGTGCAGTTGCTAATCCAAGAACCTGACCTTCTGAAAATCCTACTTGCTTTCCTGCTCCAGCAAGTCTCATTGCCATATTTACTATGTCCGCTTCAGTTGTTGCAAAATTGTTTCCTAAGTCAACTATTGATGAGCCTAATTTATCAAAATCTTTCTGAGACATTCCCATAATATTTGCAAATTTTGCAAGTTGTTGTGCTGCTTCATCTGCTGTTAAATTTGTTGAGTTTCCTAAATCTATCATAGCTTTAGAAAATCCCAATATATTGTCTGTCTGTATGCCTAATTGTCCTGCTGCTTCTGCTACTGCTGCAATTTCTGTTGTTGATGATGGCAATTCTTCAGACATATCTTTTATTCCTTGTTTTAAGTTTGCCATTTGTTCTGCAGTACCATCAACTGTCTTTTCAACTCCAGTAAATGCACTCTCAAATTCTTTTGCAGAATTTACCGCTGCAGTTGCTAATCCTAAAATTGGTAATGTTAATCTGGTAGTAAGGGTTGTACCCATTTTATCTATTTTATTTGATATGTTTGTTACTTTGTTTCCAAACTCTTCTATACTTCTGCCTGCTTGTGTCCACTTAGAAGCTTCTAGCTTTAATTGTTTTAATTTGTTTTCTGTATTAATGATTTCTCTTTGAAGATTTCTATATTCTGCTGAATTTAAATCTCCTCCAGAATCAATATACTTTTGTTGTGCCTCTCTTAATGCTTTTATCTTTTCTTCGGTTTCTTCTATATTCTTTTTTAATACTGTTTGTTTTTGAGATACTAGTTCTGTATTCTTAGGGTCTAATTTCAGCAAAGAGTTAATTCCTCTTAATTCTTTGCTCAAACTAGCTGTACTAGAATTAACTTTTTTTAATGCATTCTGTAGTTTACTTGTATCTCCACCTATCTCAACAATTATTCCTTTTATATTTGCCATTTTTACACCTCTTATATAAAAATAAGAGGCTTATAATAGCCTCTTACATTAATAAATTATCAATATCTTTTTGTGTAGCTCTTTGAATATTTTCTGTATTATTTATTGGTTTCTTTTCCAAAAACGAATACAATACTTTCATAGCTTCTATATAAGTCATTTCCTCTAAATCTTTCAAAGATAAGCCAACCCTCAAGCAAGAGGCAATAAACTCTTGCTCTGGGTATTCTTCTTTATAGGATTTATCAGTGCTTATTTTTTTTATTTTTTGGTATAGTTCATCATCAACAAAAGCAATTCACGGCAAGTTCCGTTACCTCAACTATCCACTCATCATTTGTTTTCATTGAGGGGATACTTTCTAACCATTTTTCATATTCTTCTATATTTCTATCTGCCATATAAATCATTATATATGCAATTCTAGTTGAAGCTTCCATAAATAACCCCATGTCTTCTAACATTGTTCCTGATAATGATGTCATAATTGCTGTGTCTTCAATATCTGGGTTTTTATTTTTTAATTCTTTGGCTAATAATACTTGCTTTGTTTCAAATGCTTGCAATATGTTTATATCTGAAAATATGTCAGTTTTGAAAAACTCTCTATATTTAGCATAAACTAAACAATTGCAGGTAACTGGATATTTCTTACCACAAATTTCTATTGTTTTCATAAACTACCTCCTATAGGCTTGCACTCTTTACAGTCTCATATACACTATCAAAAAATGCATTAAATACTGTTTGATTATCATCGCTAGCTTCTAAAGTATTCTTTACTTGTTTATCTGTTGGACGAGGACTTATTGTTAAATCCATTGTTGCTGTTTTTACTCCTGGATCATCTTGCTCTGTTGTAGAAGGATTAACTGATGGTCTTTCAGCTAAGCAATCATAAAATACTATTCTTCTTTTTCTCTTATCTCCATCTATTTCAAACATTAAAGCAAATCTTGATACAACATCTTCAGCATTTTCTCCTATTGCACCATTTACATCTTTATATTGTCCTAAAATATCTGTTAAGAATTTCTCTATAACATCTGCAACTTCAAGACTTCCAGAATAGCCATTATTAGAAGGTCTTCTATAATAGTCAGAATCATCTGCTCTAAATATTGCTGTAGCTCCTTCCTTGTCCAATGTTAGATTAACAGCTCCAGGTAATGCAAAAGGTGTATCGTAAGTTATAGCTCCATCTGTTTCGATAAGTTTTGCAATATGAACTTTTTTAAGTCCAAATACAACTTTGTTTTCCATAATTTTTTACCTCTTTCTTTTAAATTTCAAAAAAATAACTCACTTGCCAAACGTCTTCGTCTGATAAGTAAGTTTCATCTGATTTATTCCAAGCTACATCGCCTAGAATTTCATCTTCAATTATATTTTGTTGTTCTATGTTTTTTTCTATATATGTATAGTCAAGTTGAATTGGAATGTGCTTTTTATATACTTTGCCATCTGCCATAAAATTATTTGTACCTTGACAAATAGCAATTAAATGTGGAGGTTCTACTGTCTGTTTAAACACTCCATACGCATATTGAAAATTATGTGCTTCACATCTTGTTTTTAATTCAGCTAGTGTCATTTAGAACTCCTCCTTATTTTCTTTTCTAATTTATCTACAAACTCAACATTATATTTTTCTTCAACAGGTCTTATATGTGGAATAGCTCTTGTCCTTCCACCATTTCTTGTAGCATGTCCAAACTCTAATAAATGTGTTAGCTGATAATTTGTTTTATTCCAAATAACTTTGTGATAGACTCCTGTTCTTTTTTTGCTTAGTTTTACTGACCAGCCTTTATAATAAGGATTTTTCCTTGTGCCTTTACCTCTTGGGCTAGTTTGTTTTAACTCATCTCTAGCTTGTTTGGTTATAGTATCAACAGTTTCAACAACATCTTCTTCAATGTCATCTTTATATTCTGTTAGTGCTTTCATAATTTCTTTACTTAAATCATCAACTTTTATAGTTTTAGACATTTTTTACTTTCCTTTCACACACTAAAATTAGCTCGTCTGCTGTTATTTCTTGTGTACGAATGATAGTATATGTCGTTCCCATATAAACTAATTCTGATTGATTGTCGTAATTCAAATTACTTATTCTTAACCTAAGGCTTGGCTTATATCCTTGTTCATTGGCTTCATAGAACTCATTAGCATGCACATCTTCAACTTTTATAATTGGTATTTCTACCTCTGTTGTTTGTTTTTTTTGTACTCCAATACTATCTTCAGTTATAGTAGTGGATAGCAATTTGCAAATAACATCACGCATCGCTATCCACCTCCAATTTATACTGTGAAGATAAAGACAAATTACTGCATAAATCGTTATAAGTTCTTTTTGCTAATTCTTTTTCTTTAATATCTACCATTCCAAAGGTTGATTTTACAAACATAACTATTGTGCCTTGTATAAGCCCATCTGTTATATTTCCTGCAACATCAATTCCTTGTCTTACCATATCTGATACTGCAGAATTAATCCACATTACGATTTCATCATCTTTTGCGGCTGCAGTACCAACAATTGACAAGCATTGTTTTGTAAGTGATTTCATTTCACTTGCATTTGCAATTATATTAGTTATTTGTAGATTTTTTACTTCTTCAACTGTCATTTGCCTTTATCCTCCCTTTTTATAGACTTGCTGCACCTGTAACTTTACCGTAAACAAAAGCACCTGGTTTTTTGTTACCATCAGCAATTAAATATCCACCATATACAACTCTTCTAGGTTGTACTTTGATTTCTTTGTCTACTCTTAAACCTTCATTGAAGTTTAGTACATAGTTTTGAGCATTACCTACTACAACATCTCCACTATTTAAGAATGGATCTGCTTCTATTGTAGCTCCACCAGCTCTACCAAGACCTGCAACTAGGTATGGGTAGTTACCATTTTCATCTTTGTAGAAAGCTATCTCATCAGCTACGTCAGATGCAACATATACTTTTGCACCTACTCTGTTTTCTGTAGCTAGGTCAGCTAAACAAGTTTTGATTAAATCAATTACACTTGCATTTGTTTTAGCAACTAATCCGTTTGTAATTCCTGTAGGTTTACCAGAACCATCTCCATAGATTACTGCGTTAATTAATGCTTTATTCATTTTTTCGTTTAATTCATCTAGTAAGAATGAAATAAATCCTTCAACAGTCATAGCTTCAGCTTTCCATGTAATTTCGATAGCTTTTGCTAATTCATGTCCTGTTAATTTAATATTTTTATATTCTTGACCTTCATTTTTAGTTGTTGATGTTTCTGCATACCATTCAGCATCATCAGCACCGAATAAGTAAGGGAAATCAACATTTCCTTTTATGTTTAATTTTCTTATATCTCTATAGATTGGAGAAGCTTTTTCAGCTATTTTTAACCAATCTAGTCTTACAGAATCAGGTATTAATAAACCATAGTTGTTTATTCCTTGTGTATCAGCATCAGCTTCTACAAAAGTTGTTGCTGTTGTTCCTATTGCATCTCCTAATGCTCTTTCCTCTGTTTTATCTAGTTTAACTCCCATTAATTTTTTTGCCCATGCACTTCTATATTCTGGGCTTGCTGTAGTAAATTTCTTTTCTTCCATTTTTTCATTTCCTCCTATTTTTCTTAAATTTGAAACATCTTTGCTTCTTTGTTCCAATTCTTCAGTATCAGCGATTAGTTTTCTTTCTTCCTCTTTGCTGATTTCTGCAGTCTTTTCTTCTTGCTCTTCTTGTTCTGGTTCTTCGTTGTTTATAGCTTCAACTTCACTTCTTAACTCTGCTAGTTCTTCTTGATTTTTAGCTTCAGATATTTTTTCTTGAAGTTCTTTTTTTCTTGCTTCAATTTCTTCAAGTGTCATGATTAAATCCTCCTTACAATTTTTTAGCAGTTCTACCACCGCTTCTATAAAACTCTATTAGGCTTTACCGCACTAAAAAAGAGCAGTTCTACCACCGCTCTTTGTTCGAGATTATAAACTTAA
>AUXO013135309.1_pt1 | contig 11479 bp, 15 predicted proteins | sample 768731 | NCBI WGS metagenome assembly AUXO01 (sample SAMN02715735, study PRJNA202380) | gut metagenome | biome: sheep rumen | host: Ovis aries | place: New Zealand: Palmerston North | reverse complement strand
TAACATTGCGATCTTCTTCTTACGGATTTCATATTGAGCAGACTTACTTTCAGCAAGTTCCTTTTCAATTGCTTGTCTCTCAGGTGAAGATTTCTTGCAATCTTCATTGATACGACTTTCGTACATTTCTTTCAAATCAATACCTGTCAATTTGATAACTTGATTAAGAGCTTCTACAACATATTCATAGTTTTGAGAAGATGTACCACGGTTAATGTTATGGAATACTGTCAAGTTGACATTTTCTTTTCCTTCAATAATTGCACAAAGTGTTCCATTGTTACAGTTCAAAACTTTTACATTGTCAAGCTTATATATGTCATTAATATGTTCAAATACTTCTGAAACCATGCTTGCAATATTCATGAATGAAAGCTTTTCACTCATTTGCATTGTCTTAGAAAGCATATTACAATATTCTGTAAACTTAACCTTGTCTTCAAACTTTTCGTCGATTTTAGCACCTCTTGTAAATTCAATTGCATTTTCTTTCAAAATGAACTTAGTTTCCAAGTCACGGCCATTTGAATATTTCAATACAAGGTTATCACCTTCACGGCCAAAGTTTTCAAGTAATGAATTGATTCTTGCGAAATCTGCATTGTCTACATTTGCACATTCTTCAACTTTACCTTCCTTGATAGTAAATGTCTTATTAAGTACTTTGAATACTATTTCATTTCCTTGTTCAAGAACATAACAAATTGGGTTTATTACAGAATAGTTTACGGCTTGAGCTTCTGTAACATTTTGTTTGTACACTTCCTTGCAAATAGATCTTACTTCAGGAATGTATTGGATATTCTTCAAAGAACCTGCCTTGATGTAGCTAACTACATCTGCTTCATCCATTTGAAGAAGCTTTTCAACTTGTTGCATACCAAACTTGTTGATATAGTTGTAAGTTGAATTGTTTGCATTGATACTTTCACATGCAGTAGCTAATTTCCAAGAAATGTTGTTTTCTTTAATAAATGATGTTACAGATTCTAAAATATTGTTCAAACCTGTATCAAAGCGATACTTAGATGCTTCTGCAACAAAGCCATTTACTACAGAGCAAGTTGCTGGATTTGCATAAACATATGCTCTATATGTACCGAGTAATTCCTTACCTGCCTCTGTGATAGCTTCAACTGCATTGATCTTTTCAGCAAAGTTCAGGTTTTTCAATAAATTTACGCTCATATATGTATTTTTGGTATATTTCAAGATGTATAAATTATCTACTTGTTATTCGATAATTCTTTATATAATAATAATTATTAATGTTATTTGTTTATAAAAATTATGAAATTTATCACATTTTCCATCCCATAACTCCACCAATTGATCCCATTACAAGCTTTGAAGTAATCAATGAACCAAATGGTCCCTTAGGATCAACTCCCAATCCCTTACATATTGCACCTCCAAGCTTAGGACCAAATGCTGTTCCAAGAACAATACCTCCTATTGCTCCAAATACTCCTTCTTCAATAGGCATATTGTTTTCCTTAGCTTCTTGTAATTTCTCAATTATTGTATCATAAGACAAATCCTCATTTATTTGAGGAACTGCTATATCGTTTATTGTTTTCATTATATATACTGTATTATGATTTTAATTAGTCACCCCAGTAATTTGAATTAGCATAGAAATTTTGTATAGCTTGGGTAAGATTTTCTTCATCTCGTTTCTGTTCTGCACGAGTTGTTTCATCAAGTAATAAGTCTATATAAGGTCTGAAACAGTATGTTGACATTTTTTCTTTACTGTTAGATTCATATTTGAATGCCCATCCTGTAGCCTTTTTGAAATACTTTTCATCTTTTACTTCTTTAAAACAAAGTTTAAGTTGTTTTTCATCTGTTTCATTTTTAAGAATGCAAACACTTGGAATACCTTGACTTCCTTTATCAACATCGAAATCAAAGAAAATTCTCTTAGGATCATCCATGTACCAAGAAACTGACTCAGCATTTTTCTTGATATTCTCAATGTACTCATCACGTTTCTTCTGAGTTTTCCATTTCTTTTCAGCATACTTTGTTGCTGTTTTTATTTCACTTTCAATATGACGTTGTTTAGCTTTTTCATTAAGTGGCTTAACTATTTCAACATATTCATTGATTGCAGCCTTCAAATCATCGCCCATCATCTTTACAAATTCTTCTTCTGTCAAAGAAGCACAATCTATATTTTCATGGCGAACTAAAGTTACTACACCATATTCTCTGTATTGTGTCTTGATTTTCTCAAATTCGGCTGCTTCTGCTATATATTCTGTAATTGACTTCATATTATTATTTGTTTAATTTGTTCCAGATTTTATCAAATGTTTCTTTGTCAGGTATTGGTATGAAACATCTGTCAATAAATACACCAAGAATATACTTTTCATTTGGTGTACTTTTATGTTCAATATATTCCTTCAAAAATCCATCAAAAAGATCAGCATTTTGCTTTCCACTTTTTAAGTTAATTGACAAAATACTTATTCTTGACCAACCCATAAAATTAAAGTTATCACATGTCAAGAACATAGGTTCACGAGAATATTTCTTATTATTAGCATCCCAATTCTCAATGCGTTTTACAATCATTGACAACATTGAATTTTCGTCATCTTTAAACATTGAAAGTATAGATGTATCTTTAGATGATTCATTTATTGATTGTGATAGTGATTTCATTTAATAAAAAATTTCTTTTAATAAAAATAATAAAAAGGAAGAACAATATTGTTCTTCCTTGTTGCGTATATTTTAATATTTGTGACCACCACGCTGAGCCTGTAGTCTCATTTGTTCTTTAATCATCATTTGTGCAACTTCATCTCCAAAGTCTGGATCATTATTACATGATTCATATATCTTAGCACAAAGTCCGAATGTACGAATTGAAATTTCCATTTCTGAACCCTTTTCAGCTAAGTCTACAAGATATTCATATGCTTTCATTTTTGACTTAGGTGACAAATGTGCAGGATCAATTGCTGGCATAAGTTTGTTGATAATCTCAAGAACTTCTTTCACACTAAAATGAATATCTTGTACATAAGAACGACCTCTTAATGCTGTATCAAGCTTACCTGCGTTCCAGTTAGTGATTACAATTACTCCACCATTGTAATAGAAGCGCTTTGGAATCTCTAATCCTTCATCATCTTTCAATGGTCCTGAAACACTATATGAAACAAGACGACCTTCATCATCAGATGTACTATCAAGAGCAGCTTTAAGTATGTTGATACAATCTTCAGGTGCACCTGGTCCTACAAGTGAGTCAGCATCATCAATAAGTAATATGTCTTTCTTGTCTTTATGATCATACATAGCTAAGTAAAGCATTCGGGGAGTACATTTACCTTTGATAGTAAACAGATTATGTCCTTCATTATATCCATTTGCTTTAAGAAGTTGCTTTACTCTATATGTCTTACCTACACCTGGTGCTCCACATAGTATTACAGCAGGAGTAAGTCCCTTTATTACCATTTTAACATATCCTTGCATTTTCTTGAATACTGTATCTGGATCTTCATGTTCTTCTGCTTCTTTTTCAAGTTTTTCCTGAAGTTCATTGATCTTTTCATCAATTTCAAGTTGTACTTTAACGTTTGACTTTGTTGCAAGTTTAAGTTCTTCCCAAGTTTCTGCACCACCAGCTATTGCATTCTTTACTGCTTTATACTCAGCGTCAACTTTTTCATAATAGTTTTTTGCTTCTTGAGAATCTTTACGATGTATATATGCATCATGAGCAGTTACTTGTTTTTGTTTCTTGTATTTCTTTATATCATCTTTCTCATCTTCATTTACATTCAACTTAAATGTTTCACTTATTACATTATCTGAAAGTCCTTCAATAATTCTGTACTTAGCAGCTCCATACCAATATAGTGATTCTTTTACATCTTTATTCTTAAAGACTTTACGACCTAACTCAATAGCTTCTTTTTCAGAAAGCTTGTAGTTCTTATGATTTACAACTTCCCATATAATAGGAAGGAAAAATACAAGAGATGTTCCAAGTGTATACAATGTCAATGTTGACTTTCCTTTTCCTTGCATAAAAAAGTTACAATCTTGGAAGAAGTCAATAGAATATGCAGCAACAGAACTTGAACTTTTGTCAAAATTAATCTGGAACATTGATGTATTTTCCGGATTTTTCTTGTCAAGTACCATGTATTGCTTAGAAAGAAGTAATTTGTCACCTTCTTTTACTTCTACAAATCCAACAAGTGGAAGCAATCCTGTTATATGTTTCTTAAGAATTTTGTCAACTGCATCACAAGCTTTCTCAACATCTTTCTCTTGGAATGCTTCATTTACGACATATTTATTACGTTCTTCTAAATATTCTAAAAATGTTTTTTTCATATTATATTGATGTGTTTTGTTCTTTAATAAAAATAGGTTAAATGAAGAAGATTTGAATATCAGGTATCTTTATTTGATCATTCTTCAAGCCTTGTTCTTTGTTAGGGTAATAGTTGAAACCTCCCTGAATGATAGGTACTTCAAACTTAGAATCAAGTGATATGTTTCCATAGCTATCTAATCCTGGTACAGTTTCATTTTCATATATTACTCTTTTTGTAACATATTTGTTCTTACCATTTATGTTTTGTAATACATATTTGTCATAATATCCCTTCTTATAGCATTGCTCACCAAGATCAGAAATTATATCAATGTCAATAGCCTTTATGCATTCATTTTCATCATGAATCTTTTTTATAAGTTCAGATTTTGATACGAATTGTACATTTTCAAGACAATTCAAGAAGTGCATTGCTAAAGTCTTACGAATACCATGTATTGCAATGTCTTTATTGTATACAGAATCAACTTTTACATAACAAATAAATGCAAACTTACGTAAGATAGGATCTTTGAACTCTAATGTTATGCCAGCAAATGCTTTTCGAGAATTGTTCAATGTATTTTGTATCATTTCTTTCTCTCTGCTTTCAAGTAAATAGTCATTGTCAGTAAGTTTATAATAATCTTCAACATCTTTTAATTGTTTCTTCAAATTCTTTATACAAGTTGTTACAATTGTCATTGAATTTTGTTCTGACCAACAATTGACATATCCAATGAATGAAAAACGTTTGAAAAACAGCTTGAAATTGTCTTCTGATGCAAGAACTAAAGAACGAGAATTCTTACCAATCATAGTTCTGATGAAGTTTACAGAATCGGAATTAGTACCACCAGAAATACATGATTGTACATTAAGTATAAGATATTTGTTCAAGTCAACAGGATTTCCAAGTGTGTCATATCCTTCATCAACAAATCTGAAGTCTGTCCTGTCATTAGGAAAAATGTTGCCATATTCTCCATTATGTGCAAGATACTCAATCATGACAGTTTGTCCTTCTTCAAGCTTCTTTCCGTTTACATTATTACCGAATATAATGTCAAATGTATTGTCATATCCTACAGTAAGTACATATTCTTTTGAATCTTCTGTCATGTCATATAAGTTTGGAACACTTTTCCATTCTTCACCATCAACAGTAACTTTTACATATTCTTTGTCAAAAAGCTCTGATGCATTGACATGAATTGTTTCAGTTGCTTGACCAGTTGATACATAAGAAGATTTGTAATACTTTCCCTGAATGATTGTGAATTCATGAGTTATAAGTGGCTTTGAAATGTCAACTACATAAGTGTCAGTAGGTAAATTGATTATATATGACATTCCGTTTACTTTGTTTGTTAATTGACAACCATTACGAATATATACTTTTGTTGTCTTACTGTCTAATTCATTTGCTATTTGCATAGATGAAATCAACACACCTGATGCTGCTGAACCATAGAATGCATCATATCCTGAAGATTTAGCTAATGAGTATAATGACTTTTTACGATATGCAGTAAATACGTTCTGTTCATTCAATGCATCTTCAATGTAGAACATGATATTTTGCATGATACCTTTCATACCATCAAATATTACTCCAAACACTTGTGAATGAGTATATTGATAGCCTACAGCATCAAATGCCTTTTGTAAATATAGTCTTACACTTTCATCAAATTGATCGAAAGCGGTTTCCATAATCTTGAATAGTTTCATCCTAAAATCTTCATTTTATTTAAATTCATATGCACGAGATTCAGTATTTCCTTCATTGTCTGTAATCTGGATAGCAACCAAATAAATGTTCCTATATTCACCGTTATATAATGAAACTTCTACTTCTACATGCATTTGTGGCAAGAACAAAGTATTTACATTTATTTGGTCTAAAATGTATTTCTTAAGTTGATGAACATCAGGATTCAATTCCCACAAAAATTGTTCAAAGTTAGTTCCATAAGTTGGATATCCAATCAGTTCAGTCCTTTCAGTATTGAAGACTAAGTCTAATTCCTGAACTGCTTCTTCTAAAGGAGTATTTATGAATACTCTTGAATCTACTGCTAAATCAATCATTAGTAAAGTAACCAATTACCTGTATTTATATATTCATCATCTTGTGTAATGATGTCATAAGAACCTGATTGTGAGACTAAAAGTTTTGCATCAATTGAGAATATTACATAAGCATCATTTCTCATTGATTCAACTATTTCATTTCCATCTATCAGCATTTTGAATGTTTCAACCTTTGTCATATAGTTTATGAGATTTACACCAATATTTTGCTTTAGGTTTCTTCTTATTTTCAATTGTTGTATGTCTGAAACTTTGTAGAATATTGGTCTATATATGACTTTTGGAGTATTTCTTCTTACATTCACAGGTTCTTCTTCTGATTCTTTCTTTATAGAACAATTTATATTGTTTATAAAGTTTATGTTGTTTTGTGATAAGATAACTTCCTTCATATTGTTATTTGCTTCTTCAAGCAATGATAATTTTCCACTATGAGAATCATTAATGATGTATTTGAACCATTCTTTAGTGATTACTACGAAATTGCTGACAATCACATTGTTCAAATATCTGTCAATGAATGAAATTTTTGCAACTAATGTATCTGGCATCTCAGACCATTTTTCAAATATGCCATTTATTTCAAATGTAAAATCATTCAAGTTTGAAAGACTTATTGTCTTGTATTGTTTATATATCAGTTGTTGAAATTGTTTGTCTGATGCTATTTCTATCTTGAATCCAATGAAATGAATATCAGAATCAAGTTCTTCTTCATATTCATCTATTATAGATTGTTTTTTCAATGCTTTATATATCGTCAACAAATAGTCTAAATTATTTGTTTCATATTTGAATTCTTTCTCTTGACCATATTTGACAATTGTATGAGATTGTGACAAAGCTTTATCAATTTTTTCAATTTCAATCATTGAAGTGTAATGTACTTTGCATTCATATTCATTTATTTTCTCAACATTGTTTGCTGTGATATGTATACCATTTCTTCTTAAGTCTCCATAAAATGTTTCGTATCTTATGATCTTATCGAATTGTAAATGTACATATTTGTCAGGCATAGTATTATATGTTTGTTCATCTAATAATGATTTGTCAGATGTCAAGGCATATATAGCCATGTTCTTGTCATATTCTGTCAAATCAGCCGTTGTCATTTCATCAATCTTCTTTATTTCTTCAAGTTCAGTATTGTTGAAGTCATTATATTCTTCTGCTGAAACATTATAGAAATATTCATATGCTTGAAGTACTTTTGACTTTGACAATGTACCGTCTTCTAAGTACAAGTTTTCAAATTCTTCATTCCTTGGATATGTGAATGATGACAATATTGCAATATTACCATTGTTGAATCCAAGTCTTGATGACAATCTGAATGCAAATGATGACATAAATGATATCAAGTTTTGCACTAAATCAGTTTCAAGGGTATATAATGTCTTACTTGAAGATGAATATGGAAACAATGTTACATTTATAGGAAAAGATACATAGTTGTTTTCTATAGTTGAGCGTTGTTTCAAATACAACTTCACATTATGAGTTATTTCTTCTCCTTCATATTCGATTGTCTCTTCAATTATCTTAAATGGTTGTATAAGTATGCCAAATGGAACTAATTGTGAGTCATGATTATTATATCTGTCAACTTGTGTATACTTATGTATCTTATCTAAGAAATTGTTATTCTGTACTGATACAATTGGAGTTATGTTTTCATTATAATATACAGTAGCTTTACCATTTACATCATTAAATCTGAACAATTCATAGAAATTAGGAAAATGAACAATTGAATATTCAGAGTATATTTGATTGTTCACTTCGAATTGAGTCAATGAGTCATTTTCTAAATTTTCGGTCGTATTGCAGAAATAATAGAAATGAATACCATTTATGTAGTTTTCAATACAAACTATTATAGGTTGGTTTATTTTTGTTGTTGGATGATATATCTTAAGTTCATCACACAGTATATTCAGTTCATTTCCATCTTTATCTAATAGAGGATATACATCTCCTGAGTTTTCTAAGAAAGATTCCTTGATTAAGTTTATGTTGAAATCACTAAAGTCTTTAGAGTATGATGACAATTTTGACTCAGGAACTGGAAACACAATACTGTCAACAATAATTGAATCATCATCTGAATTTGAAATTTCATCTTTAATCTTTTCATATACTGATTTTTCAAACAAGAATATATCTGTATCTATGATGATGTCATTTATTGAGTCAAACTTACGAATCATTACAAATGGCAATGTAACTTTATTACCTTCATGTCCATCTTTATATTCAACTACATATTGATAGTTTCCAAGTTGTACAGTTTTTCTTTGCATAAATGTTGAATCTAAATTCTAATTCACTTGACTTATTTATATAAAAATAAAAAACAACAATAAAATTACAGAAATTAAAGGCAAAAATTTCCATATTATATAACATGAAAATTTTCATGTAAAATTTGAATAATATTTGTCATTTATTTTGACAAAAAAATAAATTATATATGAAAATTTTCATATAAAATTTGAATTATATTAAATTTTTTCATTTTTTGTCTATATTAAACATATAAATCAAAACATAATAAAATGAGTAATTCAAAAGCTTTCATACTTACAGCAACTGATAAGGTTACAGGTGATACATTATATTATCGTTCTGGAGATGTACGAACCAAAACAACTCCAACTATTTGGTATGCTAAGTTCTATTTGTCAGAAAAGGCTGCTGAAAAGACTTTGGATAACATTACAAAGCGAGCATCCTACGACAATAAGACTGGTCATGATTTAGACTGGAAAATTCAGACAGTAACAATTGGTGAAACAAAAGATATTGATAATATGAAAGACATTAATGAAACTGAAGTTTTTGATGAACTCAATGCCTACGACATTTGTAGAGAGATTCTGGATCATTACAACAATCCATCTTGGATAGGTGAATCTGACATCGATGACTATCTTGATGAACATTATGATGATATAGATGACAATTTCAGAGACTGGGTATATGAAGTAATGGAAAAGTTTGTAGATGATGTACGTGTTTTTGATTCAGTAAGAGATTTTGAATAATAACAAATAAATACAATATAATATGAATATTACAAGACAAGCGATTAGATTTAGAGATTGGTTCAACTCTGAAGAGTTTCCTGAGGATCTTGAGCAGGCTTCAGTTGAGGAATGTGTACTTGCCTGGGCAGACTATACAGAGACTGATCTTGGTGAATATTTTGAATCTGTTTGTGAAAGAATTGTAGAACTTGGAATTTGTTAAATAATATTATGAAATTAACTAGTAAATTACTTAATCAAAATGGAGAAGCAATCACTCAAGAAAATGTTATTTTAGATGATTGCACGATGTCACAAGCGTTTACCATAATTGAATCATGGTGTAATGATAATAATGCAATTTGTCCAAGTACATATAATGTTTGGAAGGATAATGGATATATTCATGTTCATATTACTACTATAGATTTGAAGTATGTAAATATTTTTTATATAAAGTAAATAATTATGAATTTTTTCATTAAACCAAAAAATAATAGAGAAGCAGAAATTTGGGATAGTGGTTGGAGATGTGGATTATTTGTTGGATTATTTATTGGATTGTTTATTATTGCTTTAATTCAATTTGCTAAAATATGAAGAACTATACAACAAATCCTGAACTTGCTAAGTTTTCTACTGAAGACTTATTGAAAGAATTACTACATAGAGATAGTATTGGAGACAATAAGTTCTATCTTATGAATGAATCTATAACAAGCTACACATTCAAATTTTGGAAGTTTGATTGATATTTATAAAGTACTATAAAAATTCATTTTCTTAAATATTATTTGAATTTTTGTAGTGCTTTTCTATATTTAAATTGTAAATCAATATAAGTCCAATATGAATAAGATTACAGAACAACTCGCAACAGTCTTCAATAACAATCAGATTCAGGCAATGAAAGATGCTTGGCGATACGGCCAGTGGGGAGATTGTGAAATTGCATTCAATGGAGATGATGAAGATTCCTGGGCACTTGGAGCTTGTACTAATGACATCAAGAAGGGTGGAAACTTTACCAGTCGTCAGATTTCAGGAATTATGAGTGGCATCTCTAAGAAGATTGTTGAAACTAAGACAAACATGGTTGAGAATATTTCTGACTGGTGGGGAGACGGAAGCGGAGATATGATATTCTTCAACTATGGAGTATTTGGTTTTGAAAATTCTTCAGTTGCTTGGGAAGAGTTCAACAAATGGTCAAAGTCAAACGACTAAATTTACATAGATATGAAACACGGAACAGTTTGTAAATTATACACCGTTTATTTCGATTATAGTGGAGTTACGAGAGAAGGACATCCACGAGGAATACATTGTGTACATGACGGCAAATTAGTTTGGACTTGTCCAAACAAAAAGGGTAATGTAATGTCTTATATTTGGAAGACAACAGATCCAGAGTTTCAGATTGCTACTCCTGAGGAAGTAGAAATGTTCAATAAAATCGTGAATAAATATGACATTTGAGGAGAAAATAAAAGATATTATTCTGACAATGATCGAATATAATCTGATTGATAAATCACGTCTATATGATACAGATTATGTTGCTGAAAAAGTATTGATATATCTTAAGGCTCGTCATTTTGTCAATGAAAATTTCAAAGGTTTGTTTTAATTAGTTCAAAAATATGTATCACTTTGTAAAATTCAACAATATTTGGTATCTTAAGCCTGAGAAGCTTGAAGATGTCATAGAGCACTTCAAGAAGTTCTGTGGTCGTGAATTTGAAGAAGGGTTTAATGACTTTAAGAATAATGTTAAAGTTCGTACTTGTTATGATGGTGAAAAACATCTTGTAAGTATGAATCATTCAAGTTCGCATTGGAGAAATGCTGTTGAATTGACTATGAAAATCAAGGATCAAAGTTGGGTTGAAGCTGCTTGCTCACTTGAAGATCAGACATATAAAGACAGGATTAACAGATTTAATAGTGGTAAGCCAATATTCTTTACTGATGGTCTTGCTTATGCTCCACTTATTGA
>AUXO014565991.1_pt1 | contig 11481 bp, 17 predicted proteins | sample 768731 | NCBI WGS metagenome assembly AUXO01 (sample SAMN02715735, study PRJNA202380) | gut metagenome | biome: sheep rumen | host: Ovis aries | place: New Zealand: Palmerston North | reverse complement strand
ATGCAGCATTAGGTCGTCGAAATCGTCGTGCCAAGAAATTTTTATGTACATGAAAACTCCAGTTTTTTCAATAATTTATAGTAGATGAATTATTGAAAAAGCCCAAAAACAAAGTCTCAGGGTAAAAACAATTTGAAGCTGCGCCATCACACGCTGCTCGTTTTTGTTTTAAGAAAAAATAAAAATGCCCTAGATAGGGCATTGAATTGAATTGTCCAAATTAGGACATTAATTTGAATTTAAGTCTGGTTAATTCATAACCAAGATAATTTGTTCCCCGCCAGCAATTCTTGTCTTCAACATTTTCGTCGTTGACGGAAAGACCAATCCCCCAAATAGTGTCTTTTGGAGATGCTTCGACAAGAACTTTATTCCCCGTTGAAAGCAGTATTTCTTTAAGGTCTTCATTTTCGGTAAATTTGTAGTAGTTTCCTTTATATACGACATCGCGTTTTGTTTGATCCCATATATAGTTATCGAAATTTCTTACTCTTCTACCGATAAACTTAATGTTTCTTGGACTAGATTCTTCCATAATTTCTGCGGCGGATTTTATGTCTCCAAATAACATTGCTTTCTTGAACATCATATACTGCTCACAGCAGTTGAATGTAAAGTTCTCGACCATAAATTTAGAAGGCCACCATTGAGAGAAGCAGCCTCCATGGAAAAATGCGTAATCGCCTTTAATAATGAAGTGTTCTTTTGGGTTGGTAGTCATGTCTTTAGTGTTTTTTGAATTTCACATCTGCCGCCGAATCCCAGCAAAACGAGCAGGTCCTGCAATTGGATGGGCACTGAAATGTGTCTCCGGGACATCTCGTGTCGTCGGCGATCCAGGCCAGTGAATTCAATGATGTGTGATTGTCCCAGCCTTGCCACATAGAGAATCGGATTCTCAAATTCGGCGGAAGGGGGATGCTGAAGTCAACATCGTTTCTTTTGGTATACGCAAGGAATTTGGTGTCCGGAAATTCCTTGGCTACCTCTGTCATTCCTAAAAGGTATCTTTGCAAGTCCTTGACTATTTCATTTAATATAGTCGATACACAATACAGTCATGACTGCACTGCTATTCATTTTACTGAATAGTTTCAACGGTTTTTCCTTGACCAAAGTGTTAATCAAGGATATCTCCGCTTGAGTGCCATCGAAATCTATCAAAATGCTTCTTTTTCTTCAGCTGATTAATTATGCTTGCAAAATACTCGTCTTTATTTAGAGTATATAGATTTAAATTATCATTCCACGCATTTCTTGCATTTGGATATGCTCTATACGCCTTCATGGCATAGCATTTCTTCATGCATGGAACTCTGTGTGCACAAGTTATAATCGGCGGCAGGTTGACATTGAAAATTCTTCCAAGCTTGATATTGCCAACAGAAATTTTTACTTCCACGATATTGTTTTTAAACCTCTCTTATACTATACATTTCAATCTTTTGAATAAGCTTGTTGAATTTTTCTTCACTGTTCTGATAGTTGAATGCCATATTTAATGCATCGTAGAGCATGGAATGAATTTTTTCCTCCGTAAGAGGAAGACCATATATGGTTGTCCAGTAGGAATGATTTTCCTTATGGAACTGTCTTTCTGAAATGCTTCTCAGTCTCTGGGTTCCATCATCATTGTCTACAAACACATAAAACATCGAGAAATCTTTATAATAATCAAGTTTTCCTTTGAAATGAATATATAGTTCATGATTGGTCCTGTTAATTCTCGATTGGTCTGGAGTAAGAACTGCTGGAGACCAACATTTCTTTGGACTGTACATTTTTGCGAAATCTAATCCCCTGTAGGATATTTTTATTGAATTTCTACCAATGTACAAAACATGAAAACCATAACCTTTAATGATCTTTCCATAATTCAAAAATGTTTTCAGAATCCTGCCGCCGATTTCAGCTTTATTTGGCAACTTAGTTCTCCTGAAGCTAAATGGTTCTAGAATGGAACAGACTTCGAAAAATCGTTGTCAAATTCTGGAATGTCCAATGGACCTTCATCCGAAACCATCTGGTCATACAGATAGTCTTCATACCCATAAACAGTTTCATCATCGTTTGGGTACTGGTTCCACATTTTGGGACATTCCATCGAACACGCTGAACGCATTCTTGTGCGCATCTTCTCAATGTCTCTTCTTGTCGGACATCCAGACGACCGGTATGAAGTAAAAATTGAATCGTCAATAGAACAGCTCATGTCAAATGCAATATTGTTCTTTTTATATTCCCAATATCTTAACCGGAAAAATGGACATATTATAATTTCTTTCCGCTTTAGATCAAATGCTTTAGTCTTTTGGGTTTTTTTCTTGCTCACTTTGCATAAGCCTTTCTATATGTGTAAAAAACCGCGGCGGAAGAAAAAACTTTTTTCCGCACAAATTTAACATTTCTATATCAAAATTCAAAAAATTAAATAATTGTTTTCCATACATCTTTATTATTTCTATACAAAAAAATTAATTTTTTAAGAAAAAAATAAAATAGGCGGTTCGCCTAGAATATCTCGTAGAATTCAGATACGAATTCAGGCGAACCGCAAGAAATCTTTATTTCAAAATTTCCGAACATATCGGGAGGAAGCTCTTCCAGAATGATGTACCATCCCGGAAGAACCTCCATTTTTCTTCCATCGTCGTCAATAATCAAGTTAAGTCCGTCTCTAATTATTTCGTTGTCTTCTGCTCCAAGAAATTCCTTAACTTCATCAAAATTGTCTCCCGCCCAGACGACAGCTGAGGCAGGTTCTTTCCTAACAAGCATTTTTATCAAGATTGTCTAGTTTCCTTTAAACATTAGTAATATTCATTTTCTTAATTTTCTTGCAGACATTTTCAACATTGACATCCGTAAACATTTCATCGAAAATTGCATGAGCACATTCATCAAAGCTTAACGGATCTTTGAAATTGTACCATCCAAACCCAAATGCACAGGATAGATGGTCTATTTTGCCGTCTTTCATTGTAAACTCAACATGAAGAGCAGCAATCTTCTTCTTTTTTGGTTTGGAAAATCCTTCGATATAGATTCCGAGATATCCGGAATCATGGACAACAAACTGCATGCTTAATGAAGATCCTTCTTCCCCGGAAAGTTTGAATGAATCGCTCTTGTCTCCATCAATGTCGGGTTCATTGTTCTTCTTAATTTTGTAATATGAGTTGAGTTCGTTTCTAAGATCTTCAAATTTGTTCATATGTCAGACTCTTAATGCTTTAAATAAGAGAGGCATTCAGCATTGAAATTTTATAGTATAACGTTTCCATCTCCTTCTTCCGGCCGCCAAGTTTGTAGAATGCTTCATATAAATATAATATGAATCCAATATCCCACCGGCATTGACTGAACTGTGAGGGAATTTTAAACCAGTCACCGGCATAGCATCTAGAAGATATGTCAGGATACACAACCTTTCCAAAATCAGTCAATATAATCCATCCATTTACACGAATGAAGCAAGACCGTATCTTTTCATAAACAACCATGTCTAACCCCAGTCTGGTTTCGGCGGTAGAGTCCATATCTCGAAATACGTTAAGATCAACTTGTATTTTTTCACTAATGTTAATTTTATCCGGAGTTGTGAAATTTATATCGGGAATTTCGTTCCGGTCTGATGCCCGAAGGTGAATGTACCGGATAATTTCCTGAATAAGCTTTCTATATAATTTTTTCATATTCCTATACCCATCCTATTGCCAAAAATTTAAGTTTTTTGTAGAATTCTTCAAGATGTTTTTCAGACCATCTGAAATATTTTTTCATTCCTTTTCTGTTTCTGACTTCTTCAACCATCGGTCCAGAGTCGAGAAAATACCAAATATGGGTCGAATCTCCATGAAATTCAAATTCAATGAATTCATAATTGTTTTCCGTATTTTTTACCCGTATTGACATTCCGGAATCAAGATTCATGAACAAGTCCCTCTTGTACACAGAAATGTCATATTTGTGATCGAATATGTTGATTGATCCATATTCGCATGCTTTGGGCATAAATATGACAATGTTCCAGAATGGAATTAAATGTTGATGAATATTTTTAAGGAACTCTTCCTGATGTTCATTGCAGAGAAAATAGAACGAATCTCTGATATTTTGAATGAATTTCAGCATATTTTACTGTCTCTACACTATTGAAAGATTAAGAAGCTTCATTTTTCTGTATAGTTCTCCGATTCCACTCGCCTTAAATCCATGAATATCTTTCATGATCCGCAGCATCTCCCTGCCGCCGATTTTTTCAATAGTTGATCCATGACCACTATATGTGGCATATTTTACATTTGAACAGTCTTTATCGAAATACAGGTCGAAAAACGTTGTCTTGTTTTGCAGATAATTTTCTCCTACCGTAGTAACCATGAGAAGAATGCCGTTCGCTCTTTCATTGGTGAGATGACCATGATGCATATTTGAAAATGCATGCACTTTTACGACAATATTGTATCCTATATTTAAGGAATACGATTTAAAAATGTTGTTATGCTGCTGCATCTTCTTTTGCAGCTGCCAGTATGTAAGCAGTTCTTGATAAAGTTTCTTGGTCACGCTTTGCATATTCCCTCCATCGGTTTTTTATACTAGAGATACATTCAACATTTTCAATTCAGCAAGAATTTTCTTGATTCCTGAAAATTTGAATTGAAAATTAAGATAATCCATAATTTCAGAATTTGATGGATCTCGCGGCAGGTATCCTCCTCTGGCAGATATTTTAATAATTTTATTCACATCGTTGTTGAAGTCTATGCGAAACTCCATAAATGTTCTATGTTCTAGAACTTTGGACCATTTTGGAATCCACATTAGAGAAATCATTAAAAGATCTCTTGGAACATGGATATAATTGTCCTCTTCTGGAACATATGTATAAATTGTGGTTGGAAATATTGTAAATACAATTTTTGTGTCATTTACATGAATTGAATTGCTGAATGGTCCAGTCAATGTAGAAGAATAACGCTTTTCGTTTTTTTCAAACAAATCGTTCCTTTTTAAATAGTAATACCGAATAATTTCGGATTCCAGATTTTTGAAGGTGGACATTTCTGGCTGCCGTTTTTTTTAAATGTTCTTCAAATTTAATTGAACAACCGTCAAATATAGTTTTTTGAACACATCATATTTAAAATTGAACACATTTCGAAACCAGTCTGTAAAAAACCGACCAATAGACAGGAATTCTCTATACGGATAATCAATTACCACATCTTGAACACGTTTTGTTTTCTTGTCAATGATGAGTGTATAAATGGTCATTTGTTTAGTGACTTCTTGTTTGGAATCCCAAAACGGCCATATGGTGATTTGCAGTGCAAAATACTTTTCTGGCTCGTGCGTGAATGCAAGATGCCTTCTTCCTGCAAAGGAATTCAACTCAATTTCAAAATTGACAGAATCGGTGGAAATGCTGATTCTGTCAATTGGTGGAGGATAGATGGGTGATTGACTCCGAAGATGACTTTTCCATTCACTTTCTCCAATTTTACAATATCTCCAGAGTTCGTCTTCCAGTTTTTTCATGATTCCCATTATACTTTCTCTAGCGTATAAAGTTTCAGAAACTTAATATAGTCTAGAAAATCATTTTCACTCCAGTTTAAATATTTGTAGAAATGATCGTCTTTAAGAAGCTTGACTGATCTTGATTCAGCAAATGCTCTATTGTTTGACTTAAGATGTTTAAAAATTATAGCATCTTTATAGTATAGCGTCTGAAGCATCTGAGAGCAGTTGGAATACATTAATTCTGTTACAAATCCATAATTCCAGTTGCAGACTAAATTGAAGAAATATACTCTACCATTGAACACTAGAGTTTTCCAGTCATACTTTTCTTCGTTTATTGGGAGAAATATACTTCTTAATGTTTCTGATATCTTTTCGAGTTCTTCAACATGCATCGATGTTTATTTTTGTACCTTCCTTTTTCTAGATGTTAATAACCAACTTCAAACTTTGATACAATTTAAAGATCTTTTCTTCTGGCATCTTGTTTAATGCGTCTCCAAACCGGCCGCCGTTTTCATGCATCTTGAAGAGCAGAGCCTTCAAAACGGGGTCAAAACCGGCGGCAGAGAGATTCAATGCAAATTGCTTTCTTTCTTCGGAAAATGCCTTTTCATAGAATGAATTGAATGTATTTTCCATATTTTCTCTGATTTTTATCCATGGAGTAAAGAATTCCATGTCTTCAGGATAATATGAAAGATATTCATCTTCTTCATGCATCCGGACAAGCTGAATTACTTTTTCTTCAGTTAGTCCGCCAGTTCTGAGACTAAATGCAGCAACATGTGCCGGCGACTTTATTTTAATCCTCCATCCACCGTTTCTGCAGACATATCCTTCTTCAGTAAACGGAAGCGATTTTGCTGTATTAATAATGTTTTCAATTGTATCGAAATGATATTCCTTCGGATACAACGTCCATCCAATTCTGGAACCTTCAATGTGTTTGTCTACATATTCGCCAGTTTTCTTATTTCTGACGGCAAGCAGATACATTTCGGTTCTTTCTGGCTTCACAACATGCGGGTCAAATTGGCTCATAAGTTCGAATATATATGAATAGTCTTTGTTTCCATTGATATATACTGGGGTCAAGTCTATTTCATTATCAATAAGTTCACCGAATGTCTTGTATTTAACGTTTGTGTTAAGAGGTCCTTCAGCATAGGCTAGAGAGCGTGAACAATGACGCCATTTCTCGCCATCATGATATAATCCAATTAAAGACCCATCAAGTTTCTCCTCGCAAACCGAATTCGCAATGTCAAAATCGGCGGCCGAAGGATCTTCACCATAGTTGAAAAATCTGTCAAACGACCTGTGAAGAACTCTTTCCAGATCTTTGGAAACTATAAGATTTCTACAGGCCATGACAACCGGTTCAAACTTGTATTTGGAAGAATCAACCTGATCATAGTTCAAGACATATCTATCAGGATATTCCCTAACCTTGACTCCATATTTATTGTATGGACCGATCAGCATATGGTCCTTAATAGCCAGCAGCAGATCTGAATCCATTAGAAGAGTCGATCTATTTTTATCTTTCATATCTGCGATTGTACTCCGTTCTAAATGTTTTTTCAATAGATCTGAAAAATGGAGATTTTGATCCATCTCCACCCCAATTCATGCTTGGATTAATGGAAAGTTTAAGTCTTAATGCCTCGTTGTAGATATGCCCACCATGATAAATATGATTTGTGTTCAAAATCAAAGCAGTAAATTTTCTAAAAAAATCAATTGCTTCGTTTGACCTGTAAAGCAAATAGACGAGGGGAACGTTTCCATAATTGAAAAGCTGACTGTATGAATCTGGATAGTCAAATGTAATTATGAAATTATCAATTTTGACCTCCACTGGAACAAGTTTGCTGAAAATATTTTCAGCTTTATCGATGATTTCATGGATAAAGTTTCTTTCCCTATATAGATCAAAAATATCATACCTATAATGAAGAACGTCTTTATCAAAATCAATTAACTCGTTAATGTCCATCTTCCGTCCAAAATTCCGAAACATGTGGCGACATTTGTATATTGTGTCTTGATAAGACAGAATTGGATCCAGAACCTTGTAGCGGGGATGAACGTCAAGCAGATGTCCATCATTTGGGGTGAAATACCCCCCAGTCAACGGTATCAATTTCCAGTCGCACCGGTCAATAGAACACAGATAATTTATTGCAATTCTGGCAGCAACGTAAAAACGGCGGCCGAGATTGGCACAAAAATTAAGCCTGGACTCATCTATTTTTATCTCCATACAATTAACATTTCTATATAAAATATTCAAAAATAAAAAATGCTGGCTAAAAATTCAAAGCCAACATTTCTAATAACACTCAGAATGACAAATTATCAAGGTCAAACAAATTTTTTCTTGTTTGCATTAAAATTCTGTATTCTGAAAAACTTCCAATTGGATTATTTATATATGGATTCCAGCTTGCATATGTGTCAACCAACTTTCTCATTATTTCTCTAGATCTTCCACTATACATGTAATTAAAGAAATGTGTAGAAATACACATTAATCCAGTTAGCCGTTTTATAAATTCCAGCATTTCATCAGACATCAGCATAACTGCGATAAGAGAATGTCTACCACTTCGAATCATTCCATGTCTATATTTATTCCTTCCACAGCCAGTCTGGTATACAACAAACTGGTTTCCAATATTTACTTCTATTGGAACAGTTTTGGACACCACTTTATGAAGTTTCTTTAAAACATCAATTCTATGGTTCATTTGCAGTCTGTTGTGATAATTCAAATAGTCGTGTAAATCCAAATATTCATAGAAATTTATAAAAAACGCAGAGTTTGGTGAAGCATCAATTCTGAATACTTCTACAGATTTGGTTCCAATTTCGCCTCGTTCAACTCCTCCTATTGGTTCGGAATAGAATCCCCTGTTTAGAGAGTTGAACGGAACAGCATTCCGGTTCCCACTTAATAAAATTTCAACTTTTGAAGGCATTCCAAAAAAATTCACAAAGCTAAGTAAAGAAACATTTCCAGTAATATTCATCAAATCGGCATACTTCCATAGAAGCATCGACATCAAGTAGAATTTTCTTCCAATTGAAATACATTCATTAAATCTATCACCTTCAACATCCTGAATCGACAGCTTTATCATGTTCCACAACCTTTATGGTTTTGAAAAAAAATTATTCAAATTGTAAATATCGGATTTCCAACTTTTATTGTAGTGATCGTATAAGCATCGCACCGATTTAGAATTATTCAGCGACCAAGATGTTCGAGTGCTGATATCCATGAATAGAATGCTGGATGTCATGATTAGGGAAATTAATCCATTTATGAAATCAATGACCTTACCCGACCGATATAGTACATCTATCAAAGAAAATCTGTCATTCGGAAGAAAAGTCGAACCACCATATATACAAGGTATGTCAACAGAGTCATTGTTTATTTCCATAGGAACTATTGACGCAGTAGCAGCATAGAATATGTCTGCAACTTCTTGACTATATTCGTCATGATACTTGTTTCTAAATTCAGAATAGTTCAAATTTGTATATCTGTTTATAAATAGCTTATCTCCAAAGCATCTAAACAATTCGTGTGTCCTGGTAAGAGGAAGATTATCATATTCATAAAAATGAAAATAATCCAAAGAATCTTCTTCATTTTCTTCATTTTCATCAGAATCATCGTCAAATTCATCGGAATAAACGGTCATTGAATCAAAGAAATCTTCATTATTACCAACATTAAAAATAAAATCGTATTCAGATCTTCTGTTGGAAATATTGTTCATGTGTAAATTTACATAACGTGGCATACGCAAAGAAATACAGTATTTCCTAAGCAATTCTACAGCCGTGTAAAACCGGCGGCCGGTTTTTATGGCGAATTCCAGTCTAGCCGCATCTATCCTGTTTAACATTTTCCAATCCTATTTTTTTTCGAGAGAAAAACACGTTATCCAGTTGCATATAGATGGTTTCCAACTTGTATATACATGTTCCCAATCAATCGATGTGGAATCCGAATCTCCAAAAAAGCTTTCCTTTAAAAGTGAAATGTAATAAATAGATGAAAACATCGATAATTGAATTACTTTATAAATAAATTCAACTACTTCATCCGACCTGTACATCGCATCAATCAAAGGTATTCTTTGATTCTCAATAACATCCAAATCTCCATATCCACATTTGACACGAAACGAGTTGAGATTTAATTCAACAGGGACAATGCATCGCGTTCCAGCATAAAACTTGTCGGCAATTTCTGGAGTATATCTTTCAAAATAAAATTTTCTGAATTCTTGATAATTTATGTTTTTGAAAATATTAATATATATCTCCCCACCGCAAAATTTAAACATCTGAGTAACTCTTGAAGAATCGGAGTCATTAAATGGATAATATGGATTAAAAGGAGTATCCATGTATCTTATGTAAAAATCTGCTTTTAAGGATGAAATTTCTAATTCTGGGGGGTAATTTAAAGGAATCCTACTCGCGACGCCAATGTTTTCAGCATATCTGCTAAGCAGTTTGCATAAAACATAAAAACGGCGGCCGAGCCCTAGGCAAAAATTAAAGCGCTTGATATCAAGTTCTTTTAACATAGCACTTTTAATATTTTTATATAAAATCTTTAAAAATAAAAATTTGTGGAAAGGAAATCAATAAAATTTCCTTTCCTAATTAATTAAATATGTTTAGAAAATGCTCGTTCTAATGTCGTCGCAAATTCCCTTTTCAAGACATTCATCCGCAGTCAGAAGAACATCCTTCTTAAGAAGCTTTTCCAGATCTTCCTTCTGAATTTTTGTATGCTTCAGATAAATGCTTTCCAATATTTCTTCAACCTTTTTGCAGTTTGAATATTCCTGCAGCATTTCACTCAGCTTTCCTCCCATGTAACTGCTCAGTTCATGCACCAGAAGAGTTGAAGAAGGAGAGATATATCTTTCAGTACATCCAACAGTCAGCAGTGTAGCAGCAGAAGCTGCATATCCCTCCACATAAGATATTGTCTTTACCTTTTTCGAAATTTCCTGAATGACATCATATCCAATGAATCCAGCAGAACAGAGTCCACCATCGCTTTGAATATGAATGCTGATGGGATCAGGAACATCCTTTCCCTTTGACACCATCTCGCTTAAGTTTTCCTTAGCCATCTGAACAAGAACATTGTTCAGCTTGAGAATGGATTCAGGAACAACATCGCAGTAGAAATAGATGTGGGAATTGGGAGCCATTGAAATTGTCCCAATTCCACCCATCGTAAACTCTTCGTCGTCTCCTCCCTTCAGAAGAATCTTTTTCAGCATTTCGGGATCGAGAGCCATTTTTTCTTCTTTGCAAAACATAGTTTTACTCCTATTAAAGTTTATTTAAGAAAACCTTTTCATGGAAACAGAGTTTTTCAATGTCTTCCGGTTCAAGGTCGTCGATACTTTCAGAATCCAATTCATTAATTGACAATCTATTAGGCGTATAGGCAAAGCCAAGAAGAGGAGATATCTTAGATGCGACCGTCTTTTCCGACAATTTCAGAGTGACGTTTTCCCCCTGATTATATCTCCAAAATTTACCATCTCCAGTCATGAACATGTGGGCAAGAACGATTTCAACGAATGATGAATATAAGTCACCAACTTCAAGGATGCATGACATGAGATCCTTGTAGTATTCAGGAACGGTCTTTTCAATCCTGTCATCTTTCTTCATCAATTCTTTTACCTGAATTACCGTTGCAAGAACGTCGTTATTGACAACTGGTTCGGAAATTTTAGTGAATTTGACAATCTGTCCTTCTGTGGATAGATATCCTCTAATATTTCTGATTTCATTTGGAATATCATCAGTATTGAATTCAAGAGATATCAAATGCCCATCATCTTTAATGTCGATTAAACAGTCCTTCATAAAATCTGAAACAGTTTTGTCTAGATC
>AUXO016002971.1_pt1 | contig 11482 bp, 9 predicted proteins | sample 768731 | NCBI WGS metagenome assembly AUXO01 (sample SAMN02715735, study PRJNA202380) | gut metagenome | biome: sheep rumen | host: Ovis aries | place: New Zealand: Palmerston North | reverse complement strand
TCTTCTGGTTTTTGTTCTAAATATAATTGTTGTCTCCCTTTATATTCATGAATTAATCCAATATAATTTAAAACTTCTTTATCCCAAGTTCTTTCAGCCAGCTTTTTATAATCAAATTCTCTCATAAAAAATCACCTAACCATTTCTTTATTCTCCTAAATTATACGTCTTTTTAGGAGATTAGTCAACTAATTAGGTGATTAGTTTTCTATTTTTTAATAAGTGAGCAAACTGTTTCAACGTGTTTTGTCCTAGGGAACATATTGAAACATTCTATAGATTCCATTATGTATTTTTCACTCAATAGTTTTATATCTCTTGATAAGGTATATGGATCACATGAAACATAAACTATTCTTTTAAAATTGCTTGATAATAGCTCATTAACCATTTTAGGATCTAATCCTTTTCTTGGCGGATCCACAAACACAACATCTACACTTTTATTCTTTATGTATTTGTTATAATTTATCGCATCATCAGAATAGAAATATACATTCTTTATATTATTTATTATTGCGTTTCTTTTTGCGAGTTCTATTGCGCTATCTACTACTTCTATACCTATTACTTCTTTAGATAACAATGCTGCATTTAAAGATATACCACCACAGCCAGAATACAAATCTAAAACTACATCATCTTTAGATTTAATTCCTTTATTTATGGCGCATTCATATAGTTTTGATGCGCAAGAAGTATTAACCTGTAAGAAAGATTGATTATTAATTTTAAATATAGAATTAAGTATCTTTTCTTCTATTTCATTCTTGCCTATAATGATTCTTTCTGTTCCGCTATATATAAATGTGTTATATGAATCATCAATACTAATAGATATTCCTACAATATTTGGATAAATATCTACTAATTCTTTAGATAATACATCTATATTTTTATCATCTTTTCTTGATAAAAACATTATTAATATTTCTTTCGAATATTCAGATTCTTTAATTACTACTCCCTTTAAAAAACCTGTTTTATTATTATAATCAAATAGAGATACATTATATTTATCTATTAGATGACAAATAGAATTTAATATCTTATTTTTTATTTCATTTATCTGGACACAACTATTAATAATTATTAATTCATTAGTGCCTTCTTTAAAAGTACCAAAAACTGTTTTATTTATTTCTTTTTTAAAGAATACTGTTACTTTATTTCTATATCCACTAATAATATCACCTGATGTGATATTTAAATTATCAATAGTTATATTAAGAGATCTTTCAATATTGTTTTTAACTATAGATTTTTTGAGTTCTAACTCATATTCATAATCAATATCATTAAATGGACAGGTTCCAGAATCTAAATGATCACAAACTTTATCTATTCTATGTATAGAAGATTTAATTAATTTTACTATTCTGCCAAAACAGTAGTTTTTCTTTTTTAATGTAATCTCTATTAACGCTTTTTCACCTGGATAAAAATCGTCAATAAAAACCAAAAGGGAGTCAATTTTTGCGACTCCTTTTCCGTAATTATTGATGTTTATACATTCAACTTCATATAGGTTATTTTGCATTAAGTTCTTCCTTTAATTCGAATAGAGCGTCTCTTAGTTCCATCGCTCTTTCAAAGTCGAGTTCTTTAGCTGCTTTCAACATCGCTTTTTCCATTTGACTTAATAAGCGTTCTCTTTCTTTAACGCTCATCTTCTTTATGTCAACTTTTGTATCTTCTTTTTCAGTATCAACTATTTCTTTAGATAATACAAACGCTTCACCGATAGGTTTGCTAACAGTTTTAGGAATAGTTCCATGAACTCTATTATATTCTTCTTGAATATTTCTTCTTCTTTGAGTTTCTACCATTGCGAACTTTATTGAATCAGTCATATTATCAGCGTATAAAATTACTTCACCGTGTTCGTTTCTCGCAGCTCTACCGATAGTTTGAATTAATGATCTATCACTTCTTAAGAATCCTTCTTTATCCGCATCTAAAATAAGTATCTTTGATACTTCTGGAATATCTAATCCTTCTCTTAATAAGTTTATACCTACTAAACAATCATATTCGCCTAATCTTAATTTTCTAATTAGTTCAAGACGCTCTAAAGCTTTAATCTCAGAATGGAGATATGCGACTTTATAGTTTAGTTTTCTTAAATAAGCAGTTAAATCTTCACTCATCTTGATTGTGAGTGTTGTGATTAATGTTCTAAATCCTTCTTTTGTAGTTTTATCAACCTCTTTTACCACATCATCAATCTGATGGGAACTAGGTCTAATTTTAACTATTGGGTCAAGTAGATACGATGGTCTAATAATCTGTTCAGTAATATGCCCAAATTCTTTTTCATAATCGCCAGGAGTTGCGCTCATAAAGATAACATTCTTAACTTTTGATTCAAATTCAGTAAAGTTAAGAGGCCTATTATCTAAAGCTGAAGGAAGTCTAAATCCATAATCAACTAGCGCTTGTTTTCTAGATCTATCGCCATTAAACATTCCTCTAACTTGCGGAACAGTAACATGCGATTCATCTATGATAACTAAAAAATCTTTTCCAAAATAATCTAGTAAAGTATCAGGAGTTTCTCCAGGCCCTCTTAACGCTAAGTGTCTTGAATAGTTTTCTATTCCTTGACATGTGCCTATTTCACCTATCATTTCTAAATCATAATTGGTTCTTTCTCTTATTCTTTCCGCTTCAAGAGGCATATTATTATTTTCAAAATACGCTATTCTATCTTTTAATTCTTCTTTGATTCTTCTAATAGACTCATTTAATGTGTTTCTATCAGTTACGAACTGTGTCGCAGGATAGATTGAAACAATTTCTACTTCTCTAATAGGTTTATGGCTTTCTAGATCAATTTCACTCAAATTTACTACTTCATCAAAATCAAGTTCAATTCTAATTGATTTTTTAGATTCATATGGTGGAAGTATCTCAATAATATCACCTTTAATATTAAAAGTTCCTCTATCTAAATCCATCATAGATCTAATGTAGAAAGCGTTAGTTAACTTATTTACAATATCTTTTCTTGATAGTTTATCACCTTTTCTTACAACGAACATTTCTCTTTCGTATGAATCAGGTGAACCTATACCATAAATACAAGATACTGATGCGACGACTATTACATCATCTCTTTCAAGAAGAGATGCGGTAGCGCTATTTCTTAATTTATCTATTTCTTCATTGATAGTCGCTTCTTTTTCAATATATGTATCAGATGATACTACATACGCTTCAGGCTGATAATAATCATAATATGAAATAAAATATTCAACTCTATTATTTGGAAAGAGTTCTTTTAATTCCATATAAAGTTGACCCGCTAAAGTTTTATTGTGAGCTAAAACTAATGTCTTCTTTCCAACTTCTTTTATTACATTCGCAATAGTGAATGTCTTACCAGTTCCTGTTGCGCCTAATAAAGTTTGATGTGTTACACCATTTTTTATATTGTTAACTATTTTTTCTATAGCTTGTCCTTGATCACCTCTAGGGGTGAAATTAGTTACTAATTCAAACATATTTATACTTCTTTCAACATTCTTATGATAAATTGAGATTCACCTCTATTTTCTTCATAAGAACCAGTTATCACATATATTCTATTATCTTTTAGGAAATGAGAAAAATTTAAATAATCTTTTGCGAATAAAACAGCTTTAGAACTAATATATTCATCTTCTATATGCATAGTCGCCATAGTCTGATTAGTTTTAGTTTTGATAGTTCTAAGATTAGTTATATACGCAACAATTGTTACATTGTTCATCCCAAGTTCAATATCAGATAGTTTAAGTTCACTACCTTTATATTCTTTTATAGGATGATATTTATAATTATATCCAATCAAATCATGTTCAGCATTCTTTAGATAATCAAACTCATATTCTTCTTGAATATGTATTTTATAATCTAATCCTTTAACTAACATTGGATCAAATTCTAATATGCCATCTAGAGATTCAATCATCGTTTTCTTATTGTATCCAGTATAATCAAATGCGCCAACCATAATTAAATCTTCAATTAAGGATCTTGGAATATCATCTTTAAGTTTTAAGATTATATTTTCAAAATCTGTATTAGTGCTTCTTGTGATTTCATGAATCCTATTAGCGTAATCATACCCTATTCCTCTAATAGCGGTATAAGGCATATAGATTATTCCATTAACAATCGTATATTTATCAGATGAATATCTTATATCAGGTGGTAAAACCTTTATATGAAGAGATTGACATTCTTTAATATATTGCGCTTTTAATGTAGTTTTTAATAAGCTTATCATAAATTCTTTAGGATAATTAGCTTTTAAATACGCTTGATAATATGCGATATATGAATATACCACCGCATGCGATTTATTAAATCCATAATCAGCGAATTTTAAAATATCTTTATATAATTTATCAGTAATCTTAATATCTCTATTTAGTTTACTAGCGCCATCATAGAATTTGATTTTAACACCTTCAATTAAAGATGCGTCCTTTGAACTCATAGCGCGCCTTAAAATATCAGCTTCAGCCAAACTGAATCCTGCGTATTCTTTTACTATCGCCATAAGTTGTTCCTGGTAAGCGATAATTCCTAGAGTTTCTTCTAAAATAGGTTTAAGAGATGGATGATAATATTCTATTTTAGTTTTTCCTTCTTTTCTTTTTAAATATTCAGGAATATTATCCATTGGTCCTGGCCTATATAAAGCGATACATAAGGCTAAATCATTGATAGAATTAACCTTCATATTCTTCATTAATCTATTCATTCCAGGAGATTCAAGTTGGAATAATCCAAGAGTAGATTTTTCTCTTAACATCTTAAATGTTTTTTCATCTTTTAAATTGATCTTTCTTAAATCTATAGCTACATTTTCATTCTCTTTAATATCATCAACTATTTCATGTAAAACCGATAGATTTTTAAGTGACAAAAAATCCATCTTAAGCAATCCAATTTCTTCAAGCACATCCGCATCGTATGATGTTTGGATGAATTCCATATTTCCAATATGAACTTCTGAATATTCTCTTATGTCATTATCTGATATTATTACACCAGATGCGTGTGTGCCAATAGATCTAGGTAACCCTTCAATTAGAAGCGCTATATCAATTAGTTCTTTATATTCATCATCATGATCATAATAGTTTTTAACAATATCTTTTTCCAGTAAGCTTGTGACTTTATTATCTTCAACAATCTCCCTTGATAACATTGATAGTTTGAGTTCAGGAACTTCTAGTATTTTTCCTATATAAGATATGGCTGATTTAGCTTGAAAAGTCTGATATGTAGAAATTAAAGACACGTGATATTCACCATATTTATTTGTCACATATCTAATCACGTCATCTCTTCTTGTATCTTCAAAATCTGTATCGATATCAGGCATAGTCTTTCTTGAAGGATTTAAAAATCTTTCAAAATAAAGATTATATTCAATTGGATCAATATCGATTATCCCAAGAGTATATGATACTAAACTTGATGCGCCAGATCCTCTTCCTGGTCCTACATATATTCCGTGTTTTTTAGCGTATAAGATATAATCATAAACAACTAAAAAATAATCATCAAAACCCATATTATGAATTATTGATAGTTCATAATCCAATCTTTCTTTATATACCTTATAATCTTTTTTAGTATTAGATAATCTATGTTTTAAGCCTTCATTCGATAGAAGCTTTAAATATACATCGCTTGGAAGATCATATTTTCCAACGTATTTAGGTAGTCTTTTCTTAAACTCTATTTCAATATCTATTAAATCTATAAAATCAAAAGTATTCTTAATTAAATCTGGATAATCTTTATATTGTTCTAAAAGTTCATCTTTTGTCTTAAGCTCATCGCTAGTAACATTATCCATACTGAAAAGATTAGCGCTTTCAAGAGGCTTATCATTTAGAATTGAATATAAGACGTTTGATGCTTTCTTGTGTTCTTTTTTAAGATATTTTACTTTGTTGATAATGATAATATCATATTTATCTTTTATCATTGGGTAGACCATTATTTCACATGGATAATAATTAAAATCTACGCCTAGATATACTTTTAGATTATTGTTTTTTAGTTTATTGTATAATTCATCAATTATAGTAGTATCCTGCATTTCATAATGAGATACATCTAAACAATATATTAGGTTATTTGACAAAGGAATGCTCGATAAATCTACACTAACTTTATTATTGATTGATGAAGCATAATATAATACTTCCTTATATCCTTTTTCATTTTTAGGGTATAAAATCATGTCAAATAATGAGCCTTTTACTCTATAACCAAGTATAGGTTTTAATCCTATTTTCTTCATTTTCATATAGAACGGTAGGAAAAAAGCTGTAGTAGTATCTACTATAGCGAGGCTGTCATATCCATATTCCTTAAATTCTACAATATCCTTTTCTCTAATTAAGGAACCATTTAGAGAAAAACAGGATTCTATGTTTAAACTCATATCCAATAATATTATATAATATTATCCATTCTTTAAAAAGAGCTTTTGTCTAATTTTAAATAAAAAGCCATTATGGCATTCATAATGACTTTTATTCGATAACATTAGTTATGAAGAGAACTAACATCACTATTCCAACTACAATTCTATATATCCCAAATACTTTAAAATCGTGCTTTTTGATAAATGATGTTAGGAATTTTATTGCGAAGATTGAAACTATAAACGCTACTACAAATCCTATTAATAAGAATACTATATTAGTGGATGTGATAAGGCTTCCTGATATTATAAATTTTATTATCTTAAGGAATGATGCGCCAAACATGATTGGAATAGATAAGAAGAATGAGAATTCCGCTGATACGCTTCTATCACATAAAAGTAACATCGCACCAATTATCGTGATTCCACTTCTAGATGTTCCAGGTATGAGCGCTAACAATTGGAAACATCCAATTAAAATAGCTTTCTTCCAAGTTAATTCATCAGTAGTTTTAATATTGAATGTTCTTCTTTTGTTCCAGTATTCAATTAGAATAAATATTATTCCATATACGATTAAGGTAATTGATACAGTAAGTGAATTAAATAGATATTTATCTAATAGATCGTCGAATATAAAACCTATAATAGCCGCAGGTAAGCACGCTACAAGCACCTTTCCCCATAACAGCCAAATTCTTTTCTTTTCAGACTTATCTTTTGGTTTTGTATTATCTATTAATGATTTTCCAAAGAAAGGATTGATTCTATTAAAGTAATAAACTATTACAGCGATTATAGCGCCTAGTTGAATCACAACTAAAAACAAACTAAAGAATTCGCTCCCTAGTGATTCTTCTGTTTTTAAGAAGGATTCAAGCAGAATCATGTGACCAGTTGATGAAATAGGTAGCCATTCCGTTATTCCTTCAATTATACCAAATATAATCGCTTTTAATATGAGAATGAAATCCATATTTTTTTACTCCATATAAATATATACATTATTATAACATCTAAAATATTTTTTATCATTTTCTTTATTTAGCTTCGTCTTTAATGTAAAATTATCATAGGAGAAATTAGTATGAAAAGGAAAAGAATACTGCTTATAATTTTGTTCCTATTAGTCATCTCACTTACAGGATGTAATAAGAAAGATTATTCTATATCTGACTATAAACTGGATATGGAATATAAAGAAAACTTTAAAATAATTCAATTGACTGATTTACATTGGGGAATTGAAATGGATTATGAATATGAAATAAAACATCTAAAGAAAATGATCGATAATGCGAATAATCCTGATTTAATAGTTATTACTGGAGATTCATTCTTATTCGCTAATAAAAAGATGGTTGATAAGTTTGTAGAATTCTTTGATAGTTTAAATATTAAATGGACCTTCACCCATGGAAATCATGATCAACAAGGAAATTATGATTATTATTATATAAACGAAAAAATAGGCAAAGCTAAGAATTCAGTTTTTATCGATTATAAAGATGATAATTTAAGTGGCTTAACTAACTTTTATATCAATCTAAATAAAGATGGAGATACTTTATATAGATTATATGTTATAGATTCTGGTTGTTACCACGCGACAGGAATAAGATATGGATATGGAATAATTGAAGAAGATCAATTAGAACATATTAAAAATATTAATAAAACAGAGAATGATAGCGCTAAGTCTCTAATGTTCTTCCATATTCCTCTAATGGAATATGATGATGCATATGATAGTTATGGACTAGATAATACTATAGGGTTTGGAGAAAAGAGAGAAAATTCATGTCCAGGATATATCAATAGTGGCGCATATAATGTATTTAAAGAAATAGGCGCTATTGCGACATTCTGTGGACATGATCACGTAAATGATTACTCTATTTTATATAACAACGAAATGATAATATCATATGGTGTCAAATCATCTGATTTAGTTTATCACGATAACGATATGATAGGATATAAAGAAATAATTCTTCCACTTAATCCAAATAATTTTAATTTAAGTAGTATTAGAAATGTGATGGTGCCTTATGAAGAATAAAAAAATGTTTAATATTTTAGTTATTTCTATTTCTTCTTTATTATTTTCATATTATGTCAATCTCTTCTGGCATTATGGAATGGCTCTTATCACAACCGCAAATATCAGTGTAATGCCTTATACATTATCTATAATATTAGTTTCTGTTGTAGGAATAATCATGATAATTACTTTCTTAAAATACTTATATATTAGAGACTTTAAGAGAAAGGAACAAATGATTATCACGATTATTACTAATACGCTTCTTGTATTAAGTTTAGTATTTTTCATATTAAGTTTTAAAACTCATTTTAAAAACTTGTATTATGGAATTGAATCTCTAGCCGCAACTATCGGATCCCTTATTTCATACGGAATATTCATATTCATCGATGTTGAATCATTCTTAATATTAAAGAATAAAACTATTAATAAAGTAATTGAAAATAGACCGCTAGATGGTCTATCATCAGGTAAATATAGTTATTTCCTTATATTAGCTTTATTTGCGGGATATGGATTAATGACTATTCCAATTTGGTTTTTAACTATTAAAAATATTGAAGTCTATCCTTTTGGATATTTAGTTCTTCTATGTTTATTTATGTTGATGGTATTTGATTTGATATATGTAATAGTTTTAGAGATTTATAACAATAAAGTATTCTCTATAATTGGTTTAATATTAAATGGTTTAGGAATATTATTATTTATAATATCTGAAATTGTTAATTTCTCATATTTACCATATGTAGGAAAACCATTCTGTCCTGCGGATTTCGCTGGAAATATCGTTCTTCTTCCAACACTAATTATTTTGATGATAGTATCAGTATTTATATACTATTTCACAATAAGAAAAAGAATGGAGAAAACCCATTCTTAATCGATAATTCTTTCAAATACTACTCTATCTTTATTTGGAGGTAAAACTACTTTACCGCAGTATTCAAATCCATAAAGATTTATTAGATGTATCATCAATTTATTATTTATATGGGTATCTATTCTTAAAGAATGGATACCTTTATTTTTTGTAATCTCAATAGCTTTTTCAAAAACAGCTTTTCCGTATCCTTGGCTTCTATACTTCTTCTTAACCGCTACCCTATGAATAACTAGATATTCATTATCTGTCTTCCATTTGCCTTCATATAAATGGTGATAGCTTTCTTCATATCCAGATATAGCAAATAGAGATGCGATTTCCTTATTATTTAATCTATCTAAAATAACATATAGGCGTTCATTTTTGATATCGTTAATAAAGTCATCTCTATTTGGATAGCCAAACTGCCACTGTCCATTTCCTTCTTCTTTTAGTAGTTCTCTTGCGTCTTCTACCGCAATCATTATTTCATCTATATCTTCAATAGTCGCTAGTCTATAATAAAGCATTAGAACTTATAGGCTTCCTTCAAGTTCACAGATGAGAAATGCATAAGATTATATCCATCTATTAAAATGATATGACTCATATCATTACATTTAATTAATGGATTTAGTGTTTCATCTCTTCCTATAAACATCTTTATAACTTTATTATCTGATGATACTGTAGATGTAACTAAGTTTAGATTCTCTACTATATTTTCTAAAGACAAATTATCTTTTAGTTGAGATAATAAAACTATAGAAATATTGTATTTTTTAGCGATTGATGCGAGAGATGAAATGATTTCTTGTAGATCTTGTAGTCTTTCAGGATCAGTTTCTTTTAATCTTGAATTTCCTCTATTATAAGTATTATCTCTTAATAAATCTAGATAATCTATATAGACAATATCAACTTCATCTTTTCTATTATTTATAATGTTTTCTATTTCTTTAAGTGGTAGTTCTCTAGCATCTACTACATTTAAGTTAACTAGTTCATTAAACTTTAAATCAAAATGATTTACAAGTTTATTGTAGATGATAGATTGATTATATTCTATAGAAAAGAATATAGCATTTTCTCCCTTTTTTAAATGTTCAGCACAATTTAAAACAGATATTGTGCTTTTACCCATATCAGTTTTTCCTGCAAGAATTGATAAATAACCTTTTTCAGTTTTTAAAATTTCCATATTTACTCCTTTGCGTATTTTTAATAATTATTGTTTAGTCATGTTAATTGGATAATTTATTATAACATTAAAAGGCCATTATAATTTATCATATTTTGTGTATTTACCTTTAGATTTTTCAATTGGGTACTTTTTCTCATTCTTTTCCATTTTAGAATTAACTATTTCATCTTCATCGAGTCCTAAAGTATCTAATAGATTTCTAGAATACACAATCACATCTGCAAGTTCTTCTTTTACATGTTCTATATCAAACTCTGTATCGCTCCACTGAAAACATTCTAATAATTCACTCGCTTCTATCACTATAGATTTAGCGAGGTTTGAAGGTGTATGATACTGTTCCCAAGATCTATCACTAGTGAATTTTCTTATTCTTTCTATCGTTTTTTCATTCATAAATGTTCACCATTATATATTTAATATTATCAATAATAAAGAGTGTATCGACGATACACTCAATATAGCGATTATTTACTACTTATTTTTTGGTAGTTCGTTCTTATTCCAAGCTTCGCTTGCGGCGCTAACAACGCTTGTAACATCTTGTAAATTAGATGGAACAATTAACTTAGTTGCTTTACCATCCGCAACTTTTTCTAATGCTTCATAAGATTTAATCTTTAATACTGCTTCAGTTGGGTCAGCATTCTTTAATAATTTTAAACCTTCTGCTTCTGCTTCTCTCTTAGCGAGAATAGCTTTTGCTTCACCTTCTGCGATCTTAATCTTTGATTCTTTTTCTGCTTCAGCTCTTAAGATTAAAGCTTCTTTTTCACCTTCTGCCTTTAATACTGCAGATTGTTTTTCACCTTCTGCTTGTAGGATTGCAGATTGTCTTTGACCTTCAGCTAATAGAATCTTTTCTCTCTTTTCTCTTTCAGCTCTCATCTGACGTTCCATAGCGTCTCTGATATCTTTTGGAGGAAG
>AUXO010101933.1_pt1 | contig 11482 bp, 9 predicted proteins | sample 768731 | NCBI WGS metagenome assembly AUXO01 (sample SAMN02715735, study PRJNA202380) | gut metagenome | biome: sheep rumen | host: Ovis aries | place: New Zealand: Palmerston North | reverse complement strand
TGAATTCATAAGTATAAACTTATGGTGCTATGAAAAAATTAACTCAAGAAGAACGTTTTAAATTGATGACAGAAGGTAAATTAAAACCTTTAATTGTAAAGCTTGCTATACCTACTGTTATCTCTCAATTAATTACTACCATTTATTCAATGGCGGATACGTTTTTTGTTAATCAAATATCTGATTCTGCAGGTGCTGCTATTACTGCAGTATTTTCAGTACAAACTTTAATTCAAGCGATTGGTTTTACTATAGGTATAGGAACTGGAGCATTGTTATCAAGGGCACTAGGAGAACAAGAAAACGAAAAAGCTAATATGTTTGCCTCTCAAGGCCTATTTATGGCCTTAATACTTGGCTTACTATTTTGTATATTTGGTCTAACTATGACTGAGTCAATATTAAGATTAATTGGATGTAGTGAAACAGCTTTACCATACGCGAAAGACTTTGTTTCTTATATCTTTATTGCTGTTCCTTTTATGATGTGTTCTTTTGTTATGAATAATATTTTAAGAGGAGAAGGGAAGGCTGTTATTTCTATGATTGGTCTTACTACTGGTGGTCTTCTTAATATGGCTTTAGACCCATTATTTATTTATGTTTTTAAAATGGGAGTAGCTGGAGCAGGTCTTGCTACTATGATTTCTCAAATTGTTTCTTTTACCCTCTTATGTTCGTTCTTTATCTTTAAACAATCTAATTGCAAGATAGGATTTAATCATTTAACTAGAGATTATAAAACTTATTTATTAGTTTTAGCTAATGGCTCTCCAACATTATTTAGACAAGGCTTTGCAACTACTTCAAATATTTGTTTAACATTCTTATCTAAACCATTCGGAGATTCTATTACTACTGCTTTAGGTATTGCTTCTAAATTATATTCAGGATTTAGATCGTTAATTGTTGGCACTGGACAAGGTTATCAACCAGTTCTTGGATATAATTATGGCGCGAAAAAATATGATCGAGTAAAAGAAGCTTTCTATTTTACAATGTTGTTACAAACTATTATTGGATTAAGTGGAACACTTATTTTACTTATATTGCCTAGACAAATTGCTAGTGTCTTTACTTCATCAAGTGACGCTTTAGAAATGGGTGAAATGGCGATTAGATTTTTAGCAATATCTTTACCAGTACTAGGTTTTAGTACAATAGTTAATCAATCTTTACAAGTTATTGGTTATTCAGTAAGTGCTTCATTTTTAGCCTCATTAAGACAAGGCTTAATTTATACGCCTTTTATCTTCTTATTTACTAATTTATGGGGAACTACAGGACTTGCATTAACTCAACCATTAAGTGATGTAACAACTTCGTTAATATCTATTCCATTCTTATTTTATTTCTTTAATATTTTAAAAAATAAAAAAGAACAAGAACAATTAATTATTTAAAATAATTAGGTTCTTATATATAATCATTTTTAAAAGGAGATAAAAATTATGAAATTATCCGCGAAAGATTTAATTAAATTTATTGATGAATCCCCATCATGTTATCATGTTATAAATAATTTAGCAGAAGAACTTAGAAATGCTGGATTTGTAGAAATCAAAGAAGTACAGGATTTCAAAGTTGAAAGAAATAAAAAATATTTTACAACTAGAAATGGTACATCTATTATTGCTTTTGATATTGGAAATGTTAAAGATGATTTTTCTTTCAATATCGTTGCATCTCATTCAGATTCTCCATCATTTAAAGTTAAACCATCTTCAGCATTAGTAAATCAATCATATTCAAAATTATCTGTTGAAGGATATGGAGGAATGTTATGCGCTCCATGGTTTGATAGACCTTTATCTGTCGCAGGTAGAGTAATCTTAAGATCAAAAGAAGGTCTAGATATTAAATTATTTAATGTTGATAGAGATTTATTAATGATTCCTAATGTTGCAATTCACATGAATAGACAAGCAAATTCTGGGTATGCATACAATTTTGCAACAGATATGCAACCAGTTTTAGCTCTTGGTAGTGAGGGCAAAATTGAAGATATCATCGCTAAAGAATTAAAGGTTAATAAAGAAGATATTATTTCTCATGATTTATTTTTAACAAATAGACAAAAAGGTTCTATTTGGGGAGCAAATAACGAGTTTGTTTCATCTTCCAAGTTAGATGACTTAGAATGTGCTTATACTTCTTTACAAGGCTTCTTAGAAGGCAAAAATAGTGATAATATCAATGTTTACTGCTGCTTTGATAACGAAGAAGTAGGCTCAACAACTAGACAAGGCGCTAACTCAACATTCTTAGAAGATATCTTAAAGAGAATTGTTTTAGGACTTAACTATAATGAAGATAAATTATATAAAGCATTATCTTCTTCATTTATGGTCAGTGCAGATAATGCGCACGCAGTACATCCAAATCATCCAGAATATTCAGATGCTTTAAATAGTGTTTATATGAATAAAGGTGTAGTCATTAAATTTAATGCCGCTCAATCATATACTACTGATGGTTTATCTTGTGCTTTATTTAAAGAAATCTGTGCTAGAGCAAATGTTCCTACTCAAACATTTACTAATCGTGCAGATTTAAGAGGTGGAGGAACTCTTGGTAATATTTCTTCTACTCACGTCTCATTATTATCTGTTGATATAGGTTTAGCACAACTTGCAATGCATAGCTGCTATGAAACTGCAGGCGTAGATGATATTAAATATATGGGAGAAGCATTAAAAGCTTTCTACTCAACATCAATTAGAATTGATAACGACAAAATCTTATTAAAATAATTAAAAGGCCTCAATTGAGGCTTTTTAATTTGATAAATTCTTTTCTGTTTTCCAGTAGGTAATTAAGAATGGTAATTCAAAGCTAATCATAAATGCCCATCCAATACCAGTTCCATATGCTGTTGAACTTAAAGGATCATTAGTAGTAGATATTAAAATTAAAGAGAAGAGGACTCGACCAATAATTTGAACAAAGGTTGAATAGAAAACAATATTTAGTTTACCTATACCTCTAAAATAACTTTGTATAGAGTTAGTAACACATGGGCATAGATATAAGAAACACATGATATTTACATATAGCATACCTTTACTAATGACTAAATCTTTAGATTCTTGAATTGCTTCTTCGTTTGAAATAAATAAATTAAGCATATCTTTTCTAAAGATAACTAATAATAATGTAATGATAATTCCATATACGATGTTAATGGAAAGTCCCGCTAAGAAACCTTTTTTAGCGCGAGAATAATTTTTTGCACCTTTGTTTTGGGCAATAAATATTGCACTAGCATGTCCAATGTTTTGTGCTCCTGCAAAGAAGAATTGGTCAATACTTGTTGATGAAGTAAAAGCATCAATAGTTACTGCGTCATATTTATTAACTTGAGTAGAGATAATATATTTGCCTACAAATAAAACAATTTGTTGTAAAGCAGATGCTATCGCATATGAAGAAGAAATCTTTAATAATTCTTTATCGACAACATATTCATTTCTTTTTAAAACTAGATATTCTTTATAGCGAATTTTAGAATAAAGAATCATTAATAATGCTGAAATAAATTGAGAAATAGTAGTAGATAAGGCAACACCTAGTACATCAAGTTTAAATCCTACAACAAATAAGATATTAAAGGAAATATTTAAAACACAACTTATTATTAGAAATAATAAAGATGAATATGAATCTCCAAAACTTCTAATTACAGAAGCGTAGAAATTAAAGATAAAAGAGAAGATAAAGCCTATTGAAATAATTAGTAAATAGCTATAGACTTGATGTCTTAAAGAAGGATCGTAAACATTAGAAATATTTAAAATTGGATTTAATAAGGCAATAAATAAGATAGTAAGAATTAATATTGCGCTTACTCCACTTATTAAACAAGAAGAGATTTGTCTTTTTAAATTAGTAATATCCTTTTTACCATATAATTCAGAACTATGAATGGCAAGTCCTACGCATAGTCCACTTATTAAAGATAAGAAGATATTCATGATGGGATTAGCTACTCCTACTGCAGCTTGAGAAGCAATTTTAGTCTCACTAAACCAACCTAAAATAATATAATCGAATAAATTATATGTTAATTGAAATATTGATGCGATAACTAAAGGAATAGAGAAAATTAATAATTTAGGATAGATTTTTCCTTCAGTCATTATGACTTTTCTATTTTTCATCTTTTAATACCTTTTGAATGAATAAATTTGCGTTATTTACCCACCCTGCAACTTCTTCATCTTTACAATTCTCATGGCCTTCGATAGTAGCACTTTCATCTGCTAAAGCCATACCGTGAGGACCATTTGGATAGATTATAAATTCGTTATAAACATTATTTTTCTTTAATGCTTCTATCATCATTAAAGTGTTTTGATAAGAAACTGATTCATCAGTTCTTGTACACCAAATGAATGTAGGAGGTGTCAATTTGTTAACTCTATTATTAATAGAAAATTTCTTTCGATTTTCTTCTAGATTAATTGAACCTAAGAAATTAGTTTGAGTACCTAAATGAGTATATTCATTTAATGAAATAACTGGATAACATAAAATCATTCCTTTAACTAGAGATGAATATATGTCAGTACCACCTAAGGAGGCAAGATGTCCTCCCGCAGAAAAACCCATTAAAAAGATGTTTTTATATATTTTAGATAAATACTTAATTGAAGCATTGATTTCATTTAATTGAGTAGGATATGAGTATGGGGAAACACTATATTTTAGTAAAGCACAGTTATAACCAAAAGAGAGAAATTTATTAACTACAGGTAAACTTTCTCTAGGTGATAAATGATGATATCCTCCTCCTGGACAAATAAGAATTAAAGCTTTAGAAGAATCATTGTTAAAGATATCAAGGCTACCTTGACCATCAATACCAAATTCAGTTTTTAATTCTAAATGTCTAGTTTCCATATTTTAAGCTTCCTTAATACTATCTTTTCTAACTAAAATACCATCAACTTCTACCATTTCTGGTTCAGGATCTGTTAATTTCATTCCTTTAAATCCTTTAGCTTTAACTTTAAAGAAGAAGATGATAAACATGACTATTGCAAATATTGCAATAACGATATTCGAGATACCCATTGATAAACCAGCAGCAGTTGCAGCATTATCTAAATTAGATGTATCCATTACCCCTTTACAAATTAATAATACACTGATTCTAGTGACAATTCTTATAACATTATTTAATGTTGCTAAGAATGTTTGACCATATCCATATAATACACCGAGAACTACTGCATTAATAGTTAAAGCAGGTATTGATAAACAATCATAATAAAAGATTTTTTTAATTAATTCTGGAAAGATTGTTGAAGAAGCTTCACTTCCTTGTTTAGTTGAAATAAATAAGGCCGCAAATTCATCTAAATAGAAGACTCTTACTAGTAAGAATCCAATTGTAGACCAAATAGTTACGTAGCAAAGAGAAATGAGCATAACTTTAAAAGTTCTTTTCATATTCTTGTTGCCAAGATTTTGAGAAACAATTCCAGATTCAGAATCTTCTAACGCTACTGTTGGGTTAGTAACTAGTCCTGATAAGTTATTAGAAATACCAAGAGCCCCGACAAGTAAAGAATCTCCTTCAATAAATGTAGAGCAGATAGAGTTAACTGCAACTTTACCTAAAGAAATAACAAATTTACCTGCAAACATTGGCAAAGAAATAATTAATAATTTTTTAGAATATTTCCAATCAAGTGTAAGTTCTTTAAGTTCAATTCTAAAGATTGCATTTTTATTAAATAGATAGAATGAACCAAGTATTAACATGAATAACTGTGAAAGAACACTTGCCCCTTCAATCCAAGTCATATCATCAACCTTAAAGACGTAAATTAATAAAGCGTTTAAGCCTAATTTAATTGCCATCATGATGATGTTTGAAATTAAAATAATTCTAGTTTTACCTTTTGATTTTTGAATAGCAATAAAGACACTGTTAATGTTGATAATACATAATTCGACAATTTGAAGTCTAAAATAGTTATGTGCAATCTTAACAAGTTCATCATTACAACCAGTTAATCTCATAATAGGTTCCGCTAAAGGTAAAAAAATTATTAATGATAAAACGATAATAATTAATTCCCATGCAAAGGTTACGTTAGCGTATTTTTTAGCTTTTTTAATATCTCCTGCTCCATAGTATTTTGCAATTAAGATGGCCCCACCTGCAGAAATACCAGATCCAAAAGATGAAAGTAATGTTTTAACTTGAGCAAGAATAGCACCAGCTGAAGAAGCTGCTGTATCAATCTTAACTAACATTAAAGCATCAACAACACTATATACTGAGTTTATTAATTGGTATAAAAATAGAGGTAAAGTAACGGATAATACAACGGACCATAAATTACCTGTAAGAATTTTTCTTCTAACTTTTTCATTTGTATTTACTGCCATATTTACCTCCCGTACGTAATATTAATATAAAGATTTTTTATTAATTTAAAAGTGTTTGAGTTTTAATATTGAATAACCTTGTTCGAACTTTGTTCTACAAGCACAACGTATTTTGGAAATGTTTTGATATAATGTAAAAGAATTAATATGAAGGGAGGACTAATTTATGGCACAAATTAAATTAGAAAATATTAATAAAATTTATGATAATGGGTTCCATGCAGTCCACGATTTCAATTTAGAAATTAAAGACAATGAATTTATTATCATGGTTGGTCCATCTGGTTGTGGTAAATCTACTACTTTAAGAATGATTGCTGGCATTGAATCAATTTCTGGCGGGACATTGACAATTGACGGCAAAGTTTGTAATGGATTAAAACCACACGATCGTGGTATATCTATGGTTTTCCAAAGCTATGCACTTTATCCAACAATGACAGTTTATGATAACTTAGCATTCGGCTTAAGACTTGCGGGCTTTGATGAAGATGAAATTGAAGTTAGAGTTAAAGAAGTTTCTGAAATCTTAGGCATTCAATCTTATCTTGCTAGAAAACCAAAGGCATTATCTGGTGGACAACAACAAAGAGTTGCTTTAGGTAGAGCTCTAATTCGTCATGCTAAAGTCTTCCTAATGGATGAACCATTATCAAACCTTGATGCTATTCAAAGAGTTAACATGCGTTCTGAAATTAGAAGAATTCATAACACTGTCGGTGCTACAACAATTTATGTTACACATGACCAAATTGAAGCTATGACTATGGCAGATAGAATCGTCGTTATGAAAGATGGTTATATCCAACAGATTGGTACACCAAAGGAATTATACTTTAAACCAGTCAATATGTTCGTTGCAGGATTTATTGGTGATCCTCAGATGAACTTTATTTACGGTAAAGTAGAAGGTGAAAAATTCATTGCTAAAGATGGCAGCGTCATTGAATTAAAAGGTTTCAATTCAAAAATCTTAGAAAACGCAAGCAAGAAGGAAGAAGTTGTTATTGGCTTTAGACCAGAATGCTGTGCAGTTGAAAAGATTAAAGATGCAAAGCAATTTGAAAGTGCAATGAATGTTGAAGTATCTGAAATGTTAGGTGATACACTTAATATTTATGGTTACTTAGGAAAGAACCATATGGTTGTTAGAACAAATCCTTTCACAAAATACACAGTTGGAGAAGATTTAAAGTTCTATGTCAACTATGATCACGTAGTTTTCTTTGATGCAAAAACAGAATACATCATTAACGAAGATTAATTTTTAAGAGTAATAGAGGTATATATTCATGGAAAATTTAAGCAGCAAAATTATTAACAAAAAACATGCACCAATTAAAGTAATGCAATTTGGAGAAGGTAACTTCTTAAGAGCATTCGTTGATTGGATTATTCAAAAGATGAATGATTCAGGCAAATATGAAGGCCATGTTGTCGTTGTACAACCATTAGAATTTGGTAGAGTCAAAGACTTAGAAGCTCAAGATGGTTTATACACATTATATTTACAGGGTATTGATAATGGTAAAGTTACTAGAACTCACGAAGTTATCGATGTTTTAGATGATTTCATCAACCCATATGCAGATTATAAGAAATTCTTAGATTATGCATGCAGTGATGATTTAGAAGTTGTTATTTCAAATACAACTGAAGCAGGTATCACTCTTGATGAATCAGATATCGATTACACAAAGACACCAAAGACATTCCCTGGTAAAGTCTTAGCAATGCTTGAAAATCGTTATGCAAAATTTAATGGCGATGAAACAAAAGGCTTAAGCTTTATTTGCTGTGAATTAATCGATAACAATGGTGATGAATTAAGAAAATGTGTTTTAGCTTTAGCAAAAGTTAAAAACCATGATGCAAAGTTCATTTCATGGATTGAAAATGCTTGCCACTTTACTTCAACATTAGTTGATAGAATTGTTCCAGGCTATCCAAGAGATGAAATTGAAGAAATCACAAAAGAATTAGGTTATATCGATTCTTCAATTGTTAAAGGTGAAATTTTCCATTTATGGGTTCTTGCAAAAGAAGCTCACATTGAAAAAGTCTTCCCATGTGATAAAGTTGGTTTAAATGTTATCTATGCAGATTCAATTAAACCTTACAAACAAAGAAAAGTTAAAGTCTTAAACGGCTGCCATACATGTATGGTTCCTGTTTCATACTTATATGGTATTGATACAGTTAAAGAATCAATTGACGATGAAGTAGTAGGTAAGTTTGCTCGTGAATTCATCTTTGATGAAGTTGTTCCTACAATCAAATTACCTCATGATCAAATGGTTGCATATGCAAATTCTGTTTTAGAAAGATACTTAAACCCATTCGTAAGACATGAATTAATGTCAATTGCCTTAAACTCAATCTCAAAATATTGGGCAAGAGTTCTTCCAACAGTTAAAGACTACTTACAAGAAAATGGTAAATTACCTGCACACGCAATGTTCTCCCTTGCAGCATTAATTAAATTCTATGGTGGCAAACGTGGTGAAGAAACAATTGCCTTAAAAGATGACCCAGCATACTTAGAATACTTTGCATCATTATACGCTAAAAACTTATCTGAAGAAGAAATGGTTAAAGACGTATTAAGCCAAGTTTCTATGTGGGGTGAAGATTTAAATAAACTTGCAGATATGACAAAGGTTGTTACAACTTACTTAAAAGAAATTAATACTAAAGGCATGAAGAATGCTTTAGTAGCTTTTGAAGGAAAATAATATATGAATCGCATCATCAAAATTAATGAAAATGATAATGTTGGTGTTGCTTTACAAGATCTAAAGAAAGGTGACGTCGAAAACGGCGTCACTATTTTAGAAGATATCACATGTGGTCACAAATTTGCTTTAGTAGATATTAAAGCAGGTGAAGATGTCATTAAGTATGGTTATCCTATTGGACACGCTTTATGTGATATTAAAGCAGGACAGCATGTTCATGTTAAAAATGTAAAAACTAATTTAGGAGATGAACTTGAATACACATTTACTCCTAATTACAAAACAATCAAAAAAAATACTCCTGTTACAGTTAAAGTATTTAAACGTAAATTTAATAAAGTTGGTATTCGTAACTCTTTATTCATTGTTCCTTTAGTTGGATGCGTTAATGCTCAGGCTGAATTAATTAGAAAATGTGTCTTATCTCAAATTGATCAAGATAAGATTGATGGAGTTATTGTTGCAAAGCACCCATATGGATGTTCTCAAATGGGTAGTGATATGCAAAACACAATTGATTTATTACATTCAATTGTTAAGCATCCAAATGCTGGTGGTGTATTAGTCTTAGCATTAGGCTGTGAAAATAACCAATTAGAAGCTTTTAAAGACACTTTAGGCGAATATGATGAAGATAGAGTTAAATTCTTAAAAGCTCAAGATGTAGAAGATGAAGTCGAAGTAGGTACTGAAATCTGCTTAGATTTATATAAGAAGATGCTTAATGATGTAAGAGTTGACGCTCCATTAAGTGAAATTACTATTGGTTTAAAGTGCGGTGGATCTGATGGTTTCTCAGGTATTTCTGCTAACCCACTTGTCGGTATGGTATCTGATTATATTGTTTCTTTAGGTGGCTCAACTATCTTAACTGAAGTCCCAGAAATGTTTGGTGCAGAACAAATTTTAATGGAAAGAGCAAAAGATGAAGAAACATTTAATAAAATCGTTAATTTAATTAATGAATTTAAAGGATATTATTCTTCTCATAACCAAGTTTGTTATGAAAATCCATCTCCTGGAAATAAGGCAGGTGGTATTACAACTTTAGAAGATAAAGCTTTAGGTTGTACTCAAAAAGCTGGTTTAAGTAAAGTTCAGGATGTTTTATATACTGGTGACACAGTCAAATTAAAAGGTTTGAATTTATTAAATGGTCCTGGAAATGATATGGTTGCATGTACTAATTTAGCAGCAGCAGGATGCCATCTAATTTTATTTACAACTGGTAGAGGTACTCCATTTGGAACAGTTGTTCCTACATTAAAGATTGCAACTAATTCATCTTTAGCTTTAAAGAAGAAGAATTGGATTGATTTTAACGCAGGTCAAATTGTTGATGGAGTTAATAAAGATGAAGTCTTTAATTCATTCATTGATTTAATTATTTCAGTAATTAATGGTGAAGTTAAAGCAAAGAACGAAGTTAACGAATTCCAAGAAATTGCAATTTTCAAAGACGGTGTAACTTTATAGTAGGGAGACAAAATGAAAATAGGCATTAGAGCACATGATTTAGGTAAAAATACTATTACAGGCTTACTAGATAAGGCTAAAGAATTTGGTTTTGAGAACCTACAATTAGTATTTAAAAAAGGATTTATTGATTCAAACGGTAATCCTATTCCTTTTAATGAAGAAAACGCAAAAATTGTCGCGGAAGAATTAAAAAAGAGAAACCTACATGTTGCAATGTTAGGTGCATATTTTAATCCAGTTCATTCAAATAAAGAATTAGTAAAAGCAAATACTGAATATTTTGAAGAACACCTACGTTTCGCCCATATATTAGATTGCAAATATGTTGGAACAGAAACAGGTTCATATAATGATGATAAATGGACATATAATCCTAAAAACCAAACTGAAGAAGGTTATTTAGAGACAATGAAAACATTTACTCATTTAAAAGATGTTGCAGAAAAATACAACACAACATTATTAATGGAACCTGCTTGGGGACATGTAATTTTTTCTGTTGATCAATTAAAAAGAGCAATAGATGAACTTCATTCACCAAACGTAAAAGTAACTATTGATATTTTTAACTTAATTTATTTAGGCAATTATAAAAAATACAAAGAAATTTTTGAAAATGCCTTAACAACTTTTAAAGAAGATGTAAAGATAATTCATTTAAAAGATTTTTATGTAAAAGATGATAAAATTGTTCAATGTGGCCTAGGAAAAGGCATTATTGATTTTGACTTTATTGTGTCTACTGTATACAAGTATTCTCCAAATGCAGTATTAGTATTTGAAGGAGTAACAGGAGACGACATAAAACCAAGCTTAAAATTAATTGATACAATAGTAAAAAAACTTTAAAAATAGACTTTTTT
>AUXO017503231.1_pt1 | contig 11483 bp, 11 predicted proteins | sample 768731 | NCBI WGS metagenome assembly AUXO01 (sample SAMN02715735, study PRJNA202380) | gut metagenome | biome: sheep rumen | host: Ovis aries | place: New Zealand: Palmerston North | reverse complement strand
TAATCGCAAAATTCACAAAAATCAAAGATTTTTATGCGATTATTTGGATATCTCATTTTTTTTTCGTACCTTTGTGCCCAAATTTGTTGTGCGCATGTACGAAGGTGCGTACACGCGGGAGTACATGAGCATTATAAGACGATGAAAATAGATGATGTGATATTCAAAGAAGTGACAGATGGGCGGAGTGTAGATCCGAGCCAATATTGTCACTTTGGATGGGAAGGTACAGGTGCGTATGCATTTGCACGATATGCAGATGCGTACTATGAGAGTGCATGTTCACTTTACGAGAAGATACAACAGTCTCGTGGGCAGTATAGCATCATAGATAGCTTGGGTATTACGATGTGTTTCTGCTATCGGCATTTTGTGGAGTTGTATCTTAAATTTATCTATGTTAAGTATGCATGTAAGACGGAGGAAGAATACAAGGATTTTTTGAAGATAGGACACAACTTGGTTGAGTTATGGAATGCTGCGAAACCTACATTGAAGGCAATGAAGGAGAGAGTGGGGACAACGGTTAATCTCAATATTGTGGAGCATTATGTAAGAGAAATCAATCGCTTTGATGACCAGTCGATGAGTATGCGCTACCCGGTTAACAAAGAACTCCAGCAGATGCATCCAAATACGCGTTTGGATTTGCAGAATCTGCATGATAGGATGCAAGAGTTGCGTTATGCATTGGAGGGACTGGCTTGTGATTACGCCAATCAAATTACCTTTTCTTACCCCGAAAAGGAAATGGATGACTTCAAGAACGCTTATCGAACGATGGCTCCTAAGGTGTCGGCATTTTTAGACCAGGTAAATACCTTTGTGGAAAAAACGCCACGAATAACTCATTTGTCAGATATTAAATCTCTATTAAGTTCAGGCCCCGATGTGGTACCAATGACGGTTTATGAGGCATATTCGGACGATGAAATAATGCTGTTTGATATACTTTTCTATACGGGAAGAGATATAAAGCAACATGAAGTTACTTTGCCTTTGGATAAAACAGAACGATTAAACGATGTGGTGAAGTTATGCTTGTATAACATGAAGAATAGCCGATTTGTTTTCGGACAGCCAAAGAATATGGAGGTGAATATATATGGCAAATGTGCATCAGCACAATATGATAATATCATCGAGGCAAAGAAGATATTGGATGAGTTAGTAGAGCCTAAGAGAGCAGATTTAATGAACTGATGATGGAAATCTAATATGGGAAAGACCAATCCATATCATAATGCCAATGGCAGGGGAAGGAAGTCGGTTCTTAAAAGAAGGAAGGACTACACCTAATCTGTTGATACAGTTGCAATGAATGCCGCTAACCGTATTCTCACCCATCAGTGATGTACGCGATGCGAACGTGGTGCGAACGAGAAAGAAAGGGAAATAGAAAGTTAATGAAAAGAAACAATAACATACAACTTGCGTCAACTGATCAATGTACCGGTTGTGAGGCTTGTGTATCTGTTTGTCCGACAGGAAGCATCTCTATGAAAGAAGATAGAGAAGGCTTCTTGCAACCGCACATAGATGCAAATACTTGTATCAAGTGCCACAAATGTGAGAAGACTTGTCCTATCATATCGCCAATAGCAATCCCAGCAGGTGTTGAAACGCAAGCCTTTGCGGCAATCAATAAAGATGAAGCAGTGCGAATGCGGAGTAGTTCCGGAGGTGTGTTCTATGCATTGGCAAAATGGACGATTGATCAAGGAGGAGTGGTGTTTGGTGCACGTTTTGATGAGAATTGGGAAGTGGTGCATGATTATACGGAGACGATTGAGGGGATAGAACCGTTTATGCGTAGTAAGTATGTGCAAAGTAGAATAGGAGATACATTTAAACAAGCAAAACAGTTTTTAAAAGAAGGAAGACAAGTGCTGTTCGTCGGCACACCTTGTCAGATTGGAGGATTGAAATCTTATCTCAATAAAGAGTATGCCAAACTAGTCACGATTGATTTTATCTGTCATGGTATTCCAAGTCCTAGTGTATGGAGAACTTATACGCAGGAATTAATGACAGAAGATGTCCTCGTGAATTTCAATTTCAGAGATAAGAAAGACGGATGGATATCTCATCAATGCACAATAACAATAGATTTGTATTCTAAAACAGTTCATACAAAATTATTAGAGAACCCTTATTTCCGTGGTTTTCGTAAAGATATTTACTTAAGGAGAAGTTGTTATAATTGCGACTATCGCACATATCATCGCATATCGGACTTTACGATAGCCGATTATTGGGGCGTTGTGGCAAATTGCCAAGAGATGTACGATAACAAAGGGACCTCAATAGTCTTTATCCATACATCAAAAGCCCAAAATGTTTTTAACGATATACGCAGTAATTTTATTACTAAGAAACAGATAAAAGAGAATGCTATATTTGGTAATCGAGGTATGGATTGTGAGAACCCAATATGGTCGCCTATAAAACGGAGATTGTTCTATGCAGAGATGAATGTATCATCGTTCCACAGTGCGATAAAACTTTCAGATGGAATATTAAAGATAGAGGACCCTATAATGTGGTTTATGAAGAAATTGAAACGCAAAATAATCAAGATTTTAGGATGAACATAAAGAAACTAATTAAGAATTTATTCAATCCCTCATACTGGAGGTTCGATTGGGAGCAGTATCGTGAGACGTATTCTTATGATCTGGAGTTTAATGCTTCGTTCAGAGGCATTCCTGTGATGACAAAGAAAGAGTTGGCGATGCCCCAATATAAGTATCTTAAACTTTACAGAAAAACTCAAGCTGCAGAGAATACTATATGGTATCGTTTTTTGTATAAGAGATTGGTAAAGATGAGTTATGCTACAAACATAGGTTTGTATGAGAATATGCATCTTCCGAAAGGCTTAATCATAGGCCATGCCGGAGATATTGTAGTTAATGGGAATGCTACATTTGAAGGAAATATAATGATAACTCATGGAGTAACAATTGGCCGCGATATTCGTGGAAAACGAGCAGGATCTCCCCATTTCGGCAGGGATGTAGTTGTCCGTTGCTATTCTACAGTAGTTGGAAATATTAACATAGGGGATGATGTATTGATAGCTCCGAATACTTTCGTGAATTTCGACGTGCCCTCTCATAGTGTTGTAATTGGAAATCCTGCGATAATCCATCATAGAGAGCATGCAACAGAAGGACATATAGGAATCGTAAAAAAATGAAAAGTATGAAGATTTTAGTTATAGGAGGAAGTGGTATATTGAGTTCTGCGGTTGTTGATTGTTGCTTGGATAAGGGATATGAAGTGACGATGATGAACCGCGGTAGCAATACGGCTTATACTAATCCGAAGGCCCACCTAATAATTTGCGATGCACGCAATGCGGAGCAAGTACATGAGAAAACATCGGGTATGCATTTCGATGTTGTAGTCGATTTTATTGTATATAATCTAGAGCAATTAGAAATGTCGCTGTCGCTCTTCGGAAATATAGCGAATCAATATGTATTCATATCAAGTGCTCAGGTTTATAATACAAATCTAAATAAGGTGTTAGAAGAGACGGATGAAACGCCACAACCTTTATGGTCGTATAGTGTAAACAAGGATAAATGTGAAAAGTATCTGCGTACCTATTGTGAGAAGCATCATATCAACTATACTATTATTCGCCCGGGGGTTAATTATGATAATAGGCGTATTCCTTATGGAATGTATCCCGAGATTGGAAAACATTGGACAATGGTGGCTCGCGTATTGGCAGGAAAACCTATTATAACATGGAATCATGGACAAAATAAGTTAAACTTAACCCGAGTGGAGGATTTTGCGAGAGGCTTGGTAGGATTGTTGGGTAACGAAAAAACATACAAAGAGAGTTTTAATGTAGTAGGAGATTATATACATACATGGCAAGAGGTCCTTGATACGTTAGGAGAACTTATACATAAACCGGTAATGTCCGTAGATTTGCCATGTGAATTATATGCAAAGGAATTAAAACTTGGGGATAGAGAAATGTTGTTAGGAGGTAGAGCTTGCGATTTAGTGTGTTCAAATATGAAACTCAAGTCAGTAGTACCTGATTACCATTCGGAGATAGATTTAAAGGAAGGTATAAGTAAATCCTTAGAATGGTACAAAGCAAATAATTATTATCAAGGATTTGATTATCGTTGGGATGCAGAACAAGATAGGATTATAAAAAAGATCAATGCAAAGACATATAGGAAGGGGTATATGGCCTATTCTAAAGAAGGATGGGTAGACGCATTGACCAACCGATGTAATTACATGGTAGAATACTACAAGGATGATAAATTTAATGTGCTTTTTTGGAAATGTGTACGAGCATTTATATGTAAACCCCTGAAACGTCTAAACAAATGAAAATACTATTAATTAATCAGCCGTTAGGGAATAGAGGAGACGAGTCCGCTCACCGCGCTCTGATTAGAGCGATTCTAAATCGTATTTCAAATATCCAAATCCGCGTTTTGTTTGTGGATTGTTACTCTATTGCAAGTGTGGATCAGTATGATATTCACGATGAAAGAGTTGAATATCTTAATATTCACTCAGTTCGTGGATATAACCGTATGGGGTACAAATCTTTGAAACAAAAACATTTTTGTAAGTTGTTGTGGGAAATACATCCTACAACAAAAGCGATACTTAATCAATACAGATGGGCAGATGTAATAGTATGTGCTCCTGGAGGAATTAATTTGGGCGGTTTTCAAGATTGGAGACATCTATATATGCTGAAATTGGCAGAATATACATGTAAGCCCTTAGCGTATTTTGGCCGTTCATTTGGTCCATTTGTGCAAGATACACCTGAGAGTAAGAAATTTTATAATATGAGTTGCGAAATATTGCATTATTTCTCATATTTGTCTATACGTGATCATAAGACTGCTCTGCTGGCAGATAAGATGGGGTTGAATTATATTGAAACGGTTGATACGGCTTTTTTAGATAGCCCTAAAGTATACTTACCTTATGAAATCCGCAACGCAATTAAGAGACCCTATGTAGTTATGGTTCCCAATGAGCTAACGTGGCACTATGCATATAAGGGAAAAATATCTCGCCAAAAGTTAGTGGATTTCTATACGGATATAGCCAAAACGCTTTTGAAGAGAGACGCTAATATGCAAGTAGTGATGTTGCCTCAGTTATATGGAACATCATTGCTAGACGTGGATTTCTTCCGCGATATTGCCGATAATATTTTAGATAGAAGGGTAGTGGTTCTCCCTGACTGTTATAGTTCAGACGTACAACAATCTATAATTAGAGATGCTTCTCTATTGATAGGGGCGAGGTATCATTCTATCGTTTTTGCCCTTAATCAAAGTGTTCCATTTATAGCATTAAGTTATGAGCATAAAATATCTGGCCTATTGGAACGTCTAAAAAGGTCGGATGTTTGCATAGATATTGCCGAACTAATTCTCAGCGAGAGTGGTCGCAAAGAATGTTTAGACAAAATCTCTAAATTGCTGCCTATTGTTGTTTCAGATTGTCAAGCTCAAGAAGAAGCAAAAAAAATAGCTGCTAATGGTTTTGATAAATTTATTAATTATATCGAAAAATTTAAGTAATGGTATGTTGCTTTCCGTTTTGATTCCTACATATAATAACTCTGCCACAATACGAAGAAGTATTGAATCTGCTATAAATCAAGATTATAGAACAGGGTATGAAATTGTCGTGTCTGACGATGCCTCCACGGACAATACACTAGAGATTGTGCGTGGCTATAAGGATGATCGTATTAAAATAGTTACGAATAAAGAAAGAGTGTCTATCTTTGATAATCATCGAATTTTACTAGAGGAGGCACAGGGAGACTATGTTATTTTCCTGCATGCTGATGATGAATTGTTACCAGAAGCATTAAGTATAATTTCGCGAAAATTAAAAGAAAGAGACTACCCGAGACGTTATATATTATGGGGGCATAGTTTATTTGGCGATGTTGGAGAATGGATAAGCGGCTATCATTCGATGCTTCAATTTAATCAAATGTTTAGTGGTGTGTTGGCTAAGAGGTTAATGTTGGCTAATTTTGCTCCTCAGCCTACAGGCACTATATATAGCCGTGCATCTCTTATGGAAATTGACGGCATTTGGGGGGGGGATACTTGCTCTGACTGGGGCATATGTGCTTGGGCTGCATATAATTGTTTTGAGTTTGAAATGTCGGAAAGGATTTGGTTAAAAAGAACTGATTCCGGTACATGGAAAAAATATTCATCAGAAGAAAAAAAGAGGCAAACATATCTTCATTGTGAAGGTGTATGGAATAAGTGTGCATTAATAAACCAAGAAAATGACATCGTCTCTCAATACGAACACTATGATATAGCCTTCTGGGATAATTTCTTCTTTGAGAGGGGAACCAAAAATGAAAAATTAGAGATCTGCAAGAAGCAGATTAAACGAAATCCGAGAAATGTTCGGAAATGGGTTAAATACTTGTGGGTTATGTTGCGATATTGATGTAATCTATGATAGGCCTTCGCAAAATTAGAAGATATTGGTACCGGTGGACAAGACACTCCATCGGAGAAGTATGGATGCTTCATCGAGTAACAAACGAAGAGTCGGTGCTTGAGTCGCAACGGAGGTATGAGATTACACCGGCAAAATTAGAGAGTTTGATAACGGAGTATCAGGAACGAGGATATGAGTTTATCTCTATGACGGATGTGGAGAAAAGGATGAGTAGCGAATCAAAAGGAAAGTTTATCGCAGTTACGTTGGATGACGGATATGAGGATACATACACGGTTGCTTATCCGATATTCAAGAAATATAACGTGCCGTTTTGCGTGTATATTGCTGAAGGTCCAGTCACCGGAGAGGTTTGTCCAGAGCATATGCAGGGATACAAGATGTTGACGGAGAAACAGATTATAGAAATGTCTAAATCACCTCTATGCACCATCGGAAGTCATACAAAATCACATGTGGCATTAGAGACACTATCGTATCAAGAGCAATATGACGAAATTAAGCAATGCAAAGAGTGGTTAGAGAGAGTTGTTGGACATCCGGTGGTTGATTTTGCGTATCCGTACGGGAAAACAAATAAAGAAACATTTGCGATTGCTAGAAATATAGGAATAAAGAGAGCTGTTCTTGCCGGTGGAGGAGAAGTATTGAATCGAACAGGTCGTATGAAACTGGCGATACCGAGAATAGTGGTTACTAATGAAACAGAATAATATGGAACTGACAATATTAACATTATGCCATAATCAGGTGCAGTATCTTGAACGCTGTATCATGAGTACCATTAATCTGAATTTGCAGTTTGAGTATGAGATATTGCTTAGCGATGATGCTTCCACGGATGGTACATGGGAATTGGCACAGAAATTGGCGAAGCAGTATAAGCAGATCAAGTTGACACGCTGCGATACCCATGATTATCCATGCTATACCAATAGCCAGCGAAGCGGATGGAATAGGCAGAATGCGTATAAGTTGGCAACCGGTAAGTATATAGTGTTTATGGATGGTGATGATTATTATAAGGAAGGAACGCAAGTGCTGCGGAAGCAATGGGAGATGTTAGAAGCGCACCCAGAGTGTACGGCTGCGATGGCGAATAATCTGATTATCAAAGACGGTGCAGATTGGGATACAGTATGCTATCAAGATGAGAAAAAGGAGTATACAGAGGGACAAGTGATTTCTTCGGCTGAATATATGACGAAAGCTGGTTTACGGAGTGCCGCGGCATTTATGTTCAGAAGATTAGAGAACGAAGATAATCCGATAGCCAATTTGAGAGGGTTCTTCAGCGATACCATTACGACAGCATACTATTTGCAGTTTGGGGATATAATCTGTTTGGATAATAAAGACAGCGGCTATGTGTATGTGCAATATCCGAAATCCGCATCGCACAATGAGACGTGGGCAGAACAGGATTGGCTATTATGGGGATCCAGATGTATCTTCATTCCGGCATTGATTCCCTATTGGCAGAAACCATATCTCCAGAGCCGCAAATATAGAGGGAGTATGTTGGCAATAGTCAAACGGATACGGAGAAACAAACGCTTTAATCCCGATGTGGTCCATATGTTTGACGAGTTCCATATGTGGATTTATGATATGTGCTCAAAGGAGAAACAGAATATAGCTGATAGGTGGAGAATACGCAAATTGGAATGTATGCTTCGGATACCGCAGTATGTACCTATAAAAGGAGAATGGTGGTATGAGAAGATGTGGAACTTAATGAGTTAAACGAGCATATGAGACAAATAACAGTAAACGATTGTAAGATAATAGATATTCGGAGATACTCGGACACGAGAGGGTATCTGTCGGTGGTAGAGAACGGATTGGATATTCCGTTCGACATCAAGCGTATATACTATTTATACTTGGTGCCGGAGGTGGCGAGAGGAGCACATGCGCATAAGGCATTGCAGCAGTTGCTGATTGCGACGAGTGGCAGTGTGGAAGTGATAATGGATGATGGACAAAATAAAAAATCCTTCATGCTTGATCGTCCTTGGAAAGGCTTACTCATACCTCCCGGGCTTTGGCGTGACCTCGAGAACTTCTCCGGAGGAGCTGTGCTGTTGTGCCTTGCCTCTGAGAAATACGATCCATCGGACTACATTCGTGAATATAATGAATTCAAAGCGTACAAAGGATTATGATACATCATTTAGCAGACTGTCAGGCACAAGTGCCGGAGAGTACGAATATATGGCAGTTTTGCGTAGTGCTGCCGGGAGCCAAGATAGGGGAGAACTGCAATATATGCAGTCATTGTTTCATTGAGAATGAAGCCGTGATTGGGAACAATGTGACTATCAAATGTGGAGTGCAGATTTGGGATGGAGTGACAATTGAGGATAATGTCCAGATTGGGGCGAATGTGACCTTCACGAACGATAAGTACCCAAGAGCAAAGAATCCGAATTGGGAATTGCTACCTACGACAATCAAGAAAGGTGCAAGTATAGGTGCAGGTAGTTCGATACTATGCGGTGTGACGATAGGAAAGAATGCCATGATAGGTATCGGAAGCGTCGTAACGAAGGATGTGCCGGCAGGAGAAGTGTGGTATGGTAATCCGGCACGATTTGTTCGAAAAATTGAGATATGAGCAATAAAAAAGAAGTAATGGTAACGGTTTGCATCGTTACTTATAATCAAGAGAAATGGATCAGGCAGACGCTTGATTCCGTTCTTGCGCAGCAAACTGACTATCCGTATGAGGTAATCATTGGCGAAGATCATGGAACGGATGGTACTAGGGCGATTTGCGAAGAGTATGCTGATAAGTATGAGAATGTGACGTTATTGCCGGAGACGGAAAATCTTGGAGTAACTGCCAATTGGATACGATGTGTGCAAGCAGGAAAGGGTAAGTATATCATGACCTGTGCAGGGGATGACTGGTGGCATAATCCGAAGAAGATTCAGATGCAGGTGGATTTTATGGAGGCGCATCCGGAGTGTGTGGTATTCCATACGGATATCGATGAGTATAATGACAATACAGCGCATACTATACACAATGTTAAAAAGACGCATGGAATAGTGCCACCGGAGGGGATGATTCAAAGAGAGATTTTGGCGGGTAAAGACCATGTTTCCGCAGTAACAATGTGTATACGCAGAGATGCTTTTGAGAGATATGTACCGGCAGATGAGTTCGCGAGGAGGAGATTTCCAAGAGAGGATTGGCCAACATTGTTAGTACTTTCTGCACATGGAGATATTCGATATATTCCTGTATCAACAGCCACCTATCGAGTGGGACAGGAATCGATAACACGATCGTCCAACTATGAGAAAATTTTTGCGCGTGAACAAAAAGATAAGGAGATGACAGAATATCTATATTCTTTGTTTCCCGAGTGGGGTGAATTTAAAGGAGAGGAATATTTTGACAATATCGGATATCATCATGCTTTAATGGCTGCTTATCGAAATGATGATTATAAGGCAGCTCATGAGTTTGCAAAGAAGGATCAATATCCGACTAAGGCGACATGGATGGCACGGACGTGGCTAACGTTTAAGGTGTACAGGTTTCTTAAAGGTGTATAGTTTAATGTGTATAGTGTAAAAAGATAATAGATGAACGAAACAGATCAGATATATAATCAGGTACCGCAAGGGCAGATGATGCCTCCACCGCCACCTATTCCGATGTGGCAGCGAGTGAAAAAACGGGGGGCGAAGATGAGGGATGCTTTTCCGAAATGGTTAACGCAATATTCTATAGTCGTTTATATACTCGCTCTAGCAATAGTGAGTTTTATGTACTCCGAACATAGCTTGCCATGGTACTATGTACTATCCGGAGTCGTAGCTGTTTTGGTGTTCTTTTTGTATGGAAGTACAGTTATTCAGAATACATCCATAGACAAATTGCGCAAAGAGAATGTTTTCGAAAGGAGGTTACTTTTAATTGCGTTCATTCCGCGTGTGCTATTCATGCTACTTCTATACTGGCTATTTCAAGAGAATTATCAAGACGCATTCGGATTCGAAGCCGGAGATGCGAAATATTATCACGATTTGGGTGAATTTGTATCCGCTCAAATAAAAGAGGGAAATTTCCATTTTATAGATGAGATAACCAAATGGAATGGTGGGCATGATGATATAGCCGACATGGGATATGGTATCTATGTGGGATTTATCTATTGGCTGACGGGAAATAGTATTATCGTTGTGCGTTTGCTGAAATGTGTACTATCATCTATAACCGTTTTATTGATTTATCGCATTTCCAAGCGGAATTTCGATGATCAAACAGCTCGTGTAGCAGCTATTATCTGTGCATTATGGCCGAATTTCTGGTACTATTGTGCGGTACATCTAAAAGAAACGGAAATGGTATTCTTAGGGGTGTTGTTTGTTGAACAGGCGGATCAGATGTTGCGATCGAGGCAGTTCACTGCATGGAAGATTGTACCAATTTTGTTGATAGCAGCAGCGATATTCACGGTGCGAACACCATTGGGACTAGTGGCGATATTGTCATTGGTATTCTCGGTAGTAATGAGTTCACAGCGGGTTGTGAGTTGGGGAAAACGAATCATCGTTGGATTTTTGGCTATACTGCTAGTAGTAGTGGTTGCCGGTAATGTCATACAAGAGAAATCAGAGGAACTGTTTAAACAAGCGCAAGGCGATCAACAGCAGAGAAATATGGAGTGGCGTGGAGAACGAGAAAATGGAAACGCATTCGCAAAATATGCCGGAAAATCGGTGTTTGCTCCGCTTATTTTTACGATTCCATTCCCATCTATGACGCGACCCTATGAAGGACAGGATGTTCAGCAATTATTGAATGGAGGTAACTTTGTGAAAAATATTCTTTCCGGTTTTACCATCTTTGCTATGGTGATGTTGCTTATCTCCGGCAAATGGCGAGAACATCTTTTACCACTCTCGTTTTTGCTTGGCTATTTGGTGGTGCTGACCATGAGTACGTTTGCGCAATC
>AUXO017923268.1_pt1 | contig 11484 bp, 11 predicted proteins | sample 768731 | NCBI WGS metagenome assembly AUXO01 (sample SAMN02715735, study PRJNA202380) | gut metagenome | biome: sheep rumen | host: Ovis aries | place: New Zealand: Palmerston North | reverse complement strand
ATTTTATGTTAAATTATGCAGGTGCGCCATCACTTGCGAAACTTTAGTAATGAAATCCCTCAGCGTGCTTTTGATGCAAAATAGAGGAGGTACACATAACAATGAATAGGATGTATTATTGGTATGGCTGATAATATAACAAATAATAAACTAGTAGCAAAGAATACAGTGTTCTTGTACTTCCGAACAATGATCATATTGGTGGTGTCATTGTTTACTAGCAGGGTCATTTTAAATGCGCTTGGAGTAGAAGACTATGGCATTTATAATGTCGTAGGTGGCGTTGTCGCAATGTTCAACGTTATTTCCGGTGCATTGTCTAATGCTATTAGCCGTTTTATAACATTTGAGTTAGGAAAGGGATTATCTGAGAAGCTGAAAATTGTTTTTTCTACAAGCGTAAATATACAATATCTTATTGCAATAATAATTCTTGTTATTGGGGAAATTGTGGGGGTATGGTTCTTAAATTATAAAATGAATATACCGCCCGAAAGATTAGCGGCAGCAAATTGGGTATTGCAATTGTCATTGATGACATTTTGTGTAAACCTGACTAATATTCCATATAATGCATGTATTATAGCCCATGAAAAGATGGACGTATTTGCGTACGTTAGTATTCTTGAGGCTGTATTAAAACTTCTGATTTGCTACTTAATCATTATATCGCCATGGGATAAACTAATCTTCTATACCACTTTACAACTATGCGTTGCCATAATCATAAAAATGACATATACTATTTACAGCAGGAATCATTTTGAGGAATGTCATTACCATTTCATCTTTGATAAACAAACCATGAAAGAAATGGCAGGATTTGCAGGGTGGAATTTTTTTACAAATAGTGCCTATATTTTCAATACACAGGGTGTAAATCTTCTCATTAACATTTTCTTTGGCGTAACAGTAAATGCAGCAAGAGGTATTGCAACACAAGTGGAATCAGCCGTCATGCAACTTGTTAATAGCTTCACCACTGCGCTTAATCCGCAAATAACAAAGAATTACGCAGCAGGGAATAATAGCGAAATGGTGGTATTGGTATGCCAAGGCGCAAAATTTTCATACTTTTTGCTTCTTATATTGGCTCTTCCGGTGATTATTGAAACAGAGAGTCTGCTGATTGTCTGGTTAAAGCTTGTGCCTCCACATGCTGTAAACTTCGTTAGACTTGCAATTGTGGCAGCCCTTATAAATATTATAGGAAAAACAGGTTTTACAGCATGTATGGCAACCGGCATTATACGTAGATATGTGCTATGGGTTACGTCAGTTGGTTTTCTGGCATTTCCTTTGACTTGGATAGCTTTCGCAATGGGTGCTCCGTCGGAAGCTACCTATATTGTCTTTATAGTTGTTTATGCAGTTGTAGAGGTAGTAAGACTTTTGATTATGAAAGGACTTCTTAAATTCCCAGTTGGGAAGTTTGTTAGGGAAGTGGTGGTAAAGATTACACTGGTTACACTAATATCTTCGATAATTCCCGTCGTTTTCATTACGCTTGTAGAGCCATCATTGATACGCACAATATGTTCTATAATAATTTGTATATTATCCGCAGCACTAAGCATATATTTATTAGGTTTAACAACAAATGAGAGAAGTCTCATTGCTGGAACGATAATAAATAGGATACATTGTAAGAAATAAGAAGCAAAACGAGAAAAACCAAGATGTCAATAAAAAGTAAACTTATACAGGGAATAAAACTCCTGTTAACGAGACAGAGTGTGACGAAAGTATACCCGCAAATTGTGACATTGCCTGAGAATAGACTTCTTAATGAAAGGATTGCTTTAGTAACAGGCGGTACAAGCGGCATTGGCAAGGAGATTGCAAAATCATTTGTGAATGCAGGAGCAACGGTTGTAATAACAGGTCGTTCAGAACAACGTGTCAAACAGGCTTGCACTGAAATACGTTCATTAGGTAAAGATGCCATATTTGGAATAGAACTAGATAACACGAATGTATCACAATTCCGAGATAAGCTTGACAAAATTAAGGAATTGTTGGGCGGTAGTAATATAGATATATTAGTAAACAATGCTGGAGTAAGAGGAGGTTATATAAGTAATGCTACCGAAGAAGAATATGACGCAATATTGGATACAAATCTAAAAGGTGTGTTCTTTATGATACAACTAGTTGCAAAAGATATGATTAAAAACAATATTCAAGGTAATATTCTTAATATCGCTTCGGCATCGAGCATGAGACCTGCAACCAGTGCTTATCATATTTCAAAATGGGGAATTAGGGGGTTGACCGAAGGCCTTGCCAGGAGTCTTGCTCCGCACGGGATATGCGTAAATGCAATTGCCCCTGGACCAACAGCCACACCTATGCTGGGCAAAAACGAAGGCTATAACGATATAAGTCATCCTAAAAACTTACTGGGAAGGTATGCAACCCCCGAAGAGATAGCCAACATGGCTGTCATCTTAGTTAGTGATATGTCAAGAACTATCATTGGAGATACTATTTTTATGAGTGGTGGAGGAGGTATCATTACCAACGAAGATGTAGATTTTAATTTTTAATACATAGAAAGTATGAATTTTCACTATTCAGCTGAGCCAAACGTCCTTATGGTTTTGGCGTTATTCAAAGAATATGGCATTAAACAGGTAATAGCCTCTCCTGGCGCTATCAACATACCTGTTGTTGCAAGTATGCAACAAGATCCTTATTTCGAGATGAAGTCTTGCGTTGATGAGCGTTCTGCTGCATACATGGCTTGTGGATGGGCAGAAGAAACTGGTGAGCCTGTTGTGCTGAGTTGTACAGGAGCAACGTCATCACGAAACTATATGCCGGGGTTAACAGAAGCATTCTATCGCAAGCTGCCAGTTATAGCTTTAACTTCAAGCCGGGATGCTTCACGCATTGGCCATTTGATGCCGCAAGTAACAGACCGTATGGCGCATCCTAATGATATAGTTGTTGACTTTGCACATATCCAGACAATTAAGGACAAGCAAGATGAATGGGATGCCAATATCAAACTTAATAGAGCGCTGAATAATTTACGGAAGGGACCGGTTCATATTAATATTACAGATGCCGTATCTAGGAGTTATGACGTAATAGAGCTACCCAAGGCTAAAGTTATAAAGAGGATCTTGCCAAAAGATATTTTTCCAACATTACCTTCTGGAAGGATCGCTATTTTTTGTGGAGAGCATAAGGCATGGACAAAGGAAGAAACGGATGCTATTGATGCCTTTTGTGCATGTAATGATGCTGTTGTTATTGTTGATCACACAAGCAAGTATCATGGGAAGTACAGAGTACTGTATTCACTTATTGGTGCTCAACATGATTATGAGCCAGCTATACCTCAATTAAGACTTGTTATCCATATTGGAGAAGTCTCGGGTGCATATCATGCTTTTGGAGCGGTGCATGGTTATGCCAATAAAGTGTGGCGCGTTAATCCTGATGGAGAGTTCCGTGATTTCTTTAAGAAACTTTCTTGTGTGTTCCAAATGGATGAGGTTGACTTCTTTAAGCATTACACAAAGGACAATTACCAACCGCAAACTGGCCTGTTCGACATCTATAAAAAAGAGTTTGATGAGTTGACTGAAAGCATGCCCGATATTCCATTCTCAAATTTGTTTTTGGGTCAGAAATTGGGCATGGCCTTCCCTGATAATTCCATTTTGTATTTGGGCATCTTGAACACACTTCGTATGTGGAGTTTTACAGAGATAAAGAGTACGGTTAAGACATATAGTAATGTAGGAGGATTTGGTATTGATGGTACGCTTTCATCCGCAATTGGATCTACGTATGCAAATCCCGAAAAGCTCACATTTGTAGTATTGGGAGACTTGTCGTTCTTCTATGATATGAATAGTATAGGTAACCACTGTCTGAAGAACAATCTGAGAGTGCTGATGGTTAATAATGGCAAAGGGATAGAATTCCGTCATTTAGATCACCAAGCAGCTTTTATGGGAGATGATGCAGACGATTTTGTTGCTGCAGCGGGGCATTGGGGTAGACAGTCAAGAGATTTAGTTCGCCACTTCGCTCAAGATCTTGGATTTACATATCTTTCGGCTTCAAACAAAGTGGAATTTGAGAAGGTATATAAAGAGTTTGTAAATCCTGAAATAACAGAGAAACCGATCTTTCTTGAGGTGTTTACAACAACTGAAGAAGAGCAGCAAAGTCTTCAGATGATCTATCATGTTAAATCAAATATGAGAAGACAAATAAAGAATGCTATAAAGAATATTACTGGAGGAAAGGTCATTTCTGCTATTAAGAAAATAACTTCATAAAAGAGAAGGAGACATAATGAAAATAGTATTATCGGGTGTTGAGACCAACAACAAGGGAGCAGAGCTGATGCTCTATGCAATTTTGCAAGAGATTGAACGCAAATGGTCAGATGCTGAAGTATATATCTCTCGTAATAGAGTTTTACCTGGGTTGGAATGTATAAAAACAAAATTACAAATGCACTATCTGCCCTATGAAGGTATCATTTCAAAATGTCATATTAATAGTATTTTGTATCGGCTGAACCTTCCTACGGTAGAAGGAATGAACTTCGTACAAGGAAACTACTTCCTAGACGGTAGTGGCTTTTTGTTTTCAGACCAATGTAAGCTGTGGGGGATCCCTCCAGAGTGGTGGGAGAATGTTTTAAAGCATCAGCACAAGAAAGGAGCAAAAATTGTATTCTTGCCACAGGCATTCGGGCCGTTGGAGATGGAGATGACTAAAAAAGCAATAAGAGTGCTAGACAAACATGCCACTGTCATCATGGCGCGAGATCAAGTATCGTATGACTATTTGAAAAAATCTGGCTTGGTGGATCTGAAAAAAGTAAGGATATTCACGGATTTTACTTCATTGGTCGATGGTGAGTTTCCTAAGGGTTATGAACATCTGAGAGGTGGAATTTGTATCATACCTAATAAAAAAATGATATTAAAGGGTGGGATTAGCTATGAGGATTATATAAAACTTCTGACAGCAGTAGCGGCTGAAGGCAAAAAGAGCGGCCATCCGGTTTATTTACTCAACCATGAAGGACCAAAAGATGCTGAATTATGCCTTCGTTGTAAAGAAACTATAGGTGGTGATATAGAGGCAGTAACAGACCTGGGCGGATTAGAGGTAAAAGGTTTAATTGCCTCTGCCTATATTGTCATCACGTCACGTTTCCACGGACTGGCATCATCTCTGAACAGTGCAGTACCAAGTTTGGCAACGAGTTGGAGTCATAAATATGAGGAGTTGTTCAAGGATTATGGACTTAACAATGACTATGTACTTCCATTGAATGATATGGATTCCGCTATGTTGAAGGTGAAAAATCTAGTTGAGGGTAATGCGAATACAAGAGTTAGGGCAATCCTTGAAAAGAAAGTGCCAGAAATAAAAGACCAGACCCGTAAAATGTGGAAAGTGGTATGGGGCGTGTAATTTTTGTTTGACATTACAACAGTGTTTTAATTATGTATAATTATTCGATAATAATTCCTCATTATAATTGTCCGGACTTGTTGATGCGCTTAATTGACAGTATTCCGGTAAGAGATGACATCCAGATAATAGTAGTGGATGATGCTAGTGATCCAGAGGTGGTAGATTTCTCAAAATTTACATTTCCTAGTAATAAGAATATAGAGTTCTATCAAATACCGAAAAGTGAAAGCAGGTGGGGTGGGCATGCCCGGAATGTCGGTATAGAACATGCGACAGGTAAATGGCTCTTGTTTGCTGATTCTGATGATTTTTATACAGAAGAAGCATTTGTTGTGCTGGACAAACACATTGAATCAGAGGTGGATATAGTTTACTTCAATTGCAAAAGCGTTAATTCAAAGACACTAGAACCCGCAGAAAGGGCGAATCATATTAACAATATGATTACAGCCTACAAGCAAAACGAAAGCGAGGAAAATTTAAATCGAATAAAGTACAATGCACATGAGCCATGGAATAAACTAATTAATGGAAAATTTCTCTCTAAATATGGAATAAGATTTGAAGAGGTTAAGAAAGGTAATGATATTCTCTTTACCTTTATGGTGGGATTCTTCTCTCGGAATATATCCGTGGAAGAAAACGTAGTCTATGTGTGCACATTCAGGAATGAAAGTATTACTTATAGTATCAATAAGATAGAGTATGCAGAGAGGCGATATGAATTTGAATTAAGTAGAAATTATTTCTTCAAAAAATATTCCTTGGATTATCTACGCCAAAATAATGTTTTAACTCTTATGCGAATAATGAAATCGCTACCAATGATATACTGGCTTAAATTTATACTGTTATTGGTTAGGGACAATAAAATAATTAGAATAAGTAAAAGGAAATATACCGATACGGTCACAGAATTAATGGCGAGAGTAGGAAACTGAAAATAAAAAATATAGGGTAGTTATATACAATATGCTTATTCTAATTAATAAACGACATATTATCTTTCCAATATTTGCACTATGGTTTGTTGCTTCACCTGTCTTATCAACACAAGAGACTGCAGATCCGAGTGCAGCGTACGTATTAGCTATAGTAATACCCACGTTTCTATGTGGAATAACGTGTTTGAAATTACAAATTAAACCATATCATGTAACAGCCTTCCTTATGTGGTTTTTTTGTTCGGTGATTACTCTGCTCTCCCCTTTCGCCGAAAAAATAAACCTGATGCAGGTTGTTAAATACTTAGCGTTTATACTTTTTTTTGTCATCATTAGTTTATATCACTATACAGACAAAGATCTAAAGTTAATAGCTAAAGGGTATATTGTAGTAGCAATAACTATAGCCTTTGCTATATTTCTTAGTTATCTGAGAGGTTATCAACATGTTAGTGAAGATGGTGACGGTGAAACGTTATACTACTTGGGAAGATACTCAATAGGTATTACGGGGTTATATAAGAATCCTAACTATCTTGCATCTTTTATTTTAGTTGCAGTTCTCATTCTTTTAAATAGAATTAAAGTAGCAAAAATCTCCTTTAAGGAAAAGATTTTTATTATCTCATTAGTGGTTTTATGCTTAGTAGCTTGTTTTTTAACAGGTACGCGAGCTGCACTTGTTGTATTTTTTATGATAGTGGTAGGCGTTTATGCTTCTTCTTTTACGAAACTTGCAAGCCTAAGGAACCTTCTTCCGTTGCTAATTTTGATTGTTGTTATTATCACGGTATATGGTAATTCGATATCGGAATTGATGGATTTATATCTAGCTGGAAGAGAATTGATGGCTGACGAAGGCAGAGAAGAGGCCTGGCCTATGGCATTAAGACTTGTATCTGAAAATTTCCTTTTGGGTAGAGGAATTGACTCATGGCATATGTTATCTAAAGGAAGTGGAGCGTTGAATAACCTGCATAACGTGTTTCTTGAATTTTTTTTAAATCAAGGAATAGTCGGGATGTTCCTTCTTTTGCATATAGTGATGTATGGTTGGAAAAAATCGAAGAAAGCGGACCACTTTTTTCTTATTATGCTGCTTCTGGTTACGGCACTCCCATTAAGTTTTCAAAATGGCGTAATAGCAGTAAATTTTTGGCGTTTTATAATAATTAATAGGTTGGCACTAAACTATTCTATCTACTCAGAAAAAGGACTTGTAGAACTGTTTAAAAGTAATAATTAAATTGAGATGATAAAGGATATATTACGCAAATACCTGACCCCTAAAATGAAGATGAGGTTAAGTTTTTTAACAAAGGAGACTTTGAGAATCGCTAAAAACCGAAAAAAAATATCTTGTTTCTATCCATATAAATTTATTGGATATAAAAATAGGCATACTTTTTTTGGCTATTTTGACATTAGCCCATATAATTCTAAGGGCGATATGGTTTTTATGGTTTTAGATGATAATCAACAATTTGCTGATATAATATTATATAACACCATAACTAATGAGGAGATTAATATACTTCATACTTATGCATGGAATTGGCAACAAGGTTGTCGCCTGCGTTGGCTCCCCGGTTCAGATGATGAGATAATATTTAATGACTATGATGAGGGAGAATATAAATCGCGGATTTATAATGTAAAAACAAAAAAAGAGAGGCAAATATCCTATCCGCTATATGATGTTAATAAGAATGGGCAAACTGGTTTGTCCCTTAATTTTTCAAGGCTCGGCGTTAAACGTCCTGGTTATGGGTATACTTGTATGCCTTATGTAGAGAAGACCGAATTACTTAGTGAAGAAGGTATTGATTTGATTGACATTAAGAATAATACATCTAAACGAATTGTCACATATAAAATGATAGAAGATTCTTTGGGGTTGAATTTAAAGGACTTTTCAAATAACTATATCAATCATATCTCTTACTCACCGAGTAGTGACAAATTTCTATTTTTTTGGCTAACAGTTGTAAATGAGAATGAATTTCACAAGGCGAATCTTCTTGTATATGACATAAACAAAAAAACAATACAGCCTATCGAAACAGATTATATAGTATCTCATTATCTCTGGACAGATGATGAACATATACTCTGTACGGTTTATGACAATGACGGGAAATGGCATTATATATTATATGGTCTTGATGGAAGTAAGAAGTATATGTTCCCTGAAATTAATTTCGATAGTCATCCTACTAAAATAGACGAGGAATGGATTCTGGCAGACTCTTACCCAGATTTAGATGGCTATCAATATTTATTCAAGTGCAACTTAGTTACAGGTGAAGTAAAAAAAATAATGGAAATATTTAGTAAGCCTGTGCCTACTGCAGAACTGCGTACAGACCTTCATCCTCGTTACCATGCAGCAAAAAAACAGGCCTGTATAGATTGTAATATAAACGGGGTGCGAGAATTATGTTTAATAAATATAGATGAAATATGAGTAAGCCACGATTGTCTATATTAATGAGTGTTTATAATGAACCTGACTACCAAATTAAAGAATCTGTTGAGTCATTGCTATGCCAAACCTTCAGTGATTTTGAATTGATTGTGGTGAATGATAATCCAAATCGAAAAGATGTAGAATCTATTATTGGTAACTATCATGATAATAGGATTAGATTTTATCATAATGAAAAGAATATTGGGTTAGCTATGAGCATGAATAAAGCAGCTAGTTTGGCATGTGCAGATTTTTTTGCAAGGATGGATGCAGACGATATTGCAGACGTTCAGCGCATTGAAAAGGAGATTGAAGCACTGGCAAAAGGTTATGACATCGTATTTTCACATTATTCCTTTATAGACGAAATGTCCCATGAATTAACTGGTAGGAAAGCACCGCAATATTCAAACGAGAACATAAGTCGCAAAATATCTCTTGATCCGAGTATAATTCATCACCCTACAACTTTATTCACAAAGGCTATTTTTGATAAAGTTGGTGGATATCGGGATTTCCCTTGTTCGCAGGATGCTGATTTATGGATGCGAATGGCAGAAGCTGGCGCCCAATTCTATTATATCTCTGACAATTTATTACGCTATAGAATAAATTCACAAAGTGTAAGCAATAAACGCTGGTACAAACAGCAATTGACCTGCAATTATATTTTTGATTTGAGTCTCGAAAGATTGCAGAAAGGTGAGGATTCCTATAACTTAGATAGTTACACCCGATACTTGCAGAAATGGGGCGTTGAGAATCCGAATGCAGAATTAAGGCTTAGAAACTGTTATAGTTTATTGTCAAAATCAGCCACTTTGGCCGCAAACGGTAAAAGAATAGCTTCTTTGATCCTCAGAATAAGAGTCTTTTTGAGTTCGTCTTTGATGCGAAATCATTATCTTGCTTTGAAAAAGAAAGAACGTATCCTCAATAGGAAAAATGGATAGTTTGAGATTATGAGAAAAGTTTTATTGATTGGCGACTCCCCCATCAGTATGTCGCCATATATAATGTCTTATATAGAGGTGTTTGAGAAGAACGGCATTCCCTTCGAACTTGTCTATTGGAACAAGACTATGGAGGAAACGTCTCATTTACCAAATAATTACATCCCCTATAACCGAGCACACGATAATTCGACTGCTGGTTGGAAAAAGATATTTAGGATATACGGCTTCGCCCGCTTTGTAAAGAAGAGAATGCGCTCTAATGAATATGCCTATGCAGTGGTATTTACGATTGCTCATGCATTATTCTTCTACCCTTTTATTACGAGTAGGTATAAAGAGAAATATGTGTTTGACATTCGTGACCATTCTCCATTGTGTGGCTTGCCATTTGCATCTAGGATAATTAAAAGGCTGGTTGATAATTCTGCCTTCACAGTATTGTCATCAAGGGGTTTTTTGCGCTGGCTCCCTTATATTGATGATGAAAAAATAGTTATTGCTCATAATACAACACTGGCAGCCGTTAATACGGGGTTTAATTTTACCCCACCTATAAGATGTAATTACCTGGTTATCTTGACTATAGGTCAGATTAGAGACGTTGGTTTCAACACCTGGTTAATCAGGAGTTTGGCGAAAGAGAAAGACGCCCGATTGGTATTCGCTGGTTCGGGCCCAGCAGTCAAAGAATTGATGAGGTTTGTTGGCAATATAAATGTAGACAATACAATCTTCACAGGAAGGTATCAAAAAGCAGACGAGGTGAATATTGTAGAAGGAAGCAGTATTATTAATGCATGTACAAATCGTGATGTAAATAGTGACACGTTGATGAGTAATCGTTTTTATTTGTCTGTGATACATAGGAAACCAATGTTGGTTACTTCTGGTACATATCAGTCTGAAATTGCAGAACAATTTGAGTTAGGGGTGTCTTTGAATTTGGATGATAATCCCTCTCAAAAGATTAAAGAGTATTACGAATCGCTCGATTGGAAACAATACGATTATTCATGCAAGATGTTTTTGAAAGCTGTGCGAGATGATTTGGAAATATTCAACAAAAAAATAACACAACTGTATAATAAACTTAAATGATTAAGATACTAACGATAGGTCAAATAGCATATGTTGACTCCCAAAAATTCTTTGTTGAACAATTGGGTGATACGGAAGGGTTCGCTTTACAATTTTCTGGATCTGGACCAGCGGTGTCAGAATTGCAAGAATATGTTCGAAATAATCAGCTGACAAATGTGACATTTACTGGGCGCTATCAAAAGAGAGAGGAACCAAGTATTGTTAAAACAGCAGATATGATTAATATCTGGTAAAAAAACGATATTAATGCTGATTCTTGTATGGCCAACCGATTCTATCTGTGTGCCCAGTTCAGAAAGCCGATGATTGTAAACGCGGGTTCTTATATGGCTGATTTGTGTGATAAATATAAATTCGGGGTCGTTGTTAAAGAGGGTGATGATTTTAACAAGGTTATAATAAAATGGTATGAAAAGTTTGATTTCGAGAACTTTTCAATTCAGTGTCAGAAATATTTGGAAAGCGTTAAGCAAGATATCGTTAATTTTGAAACGACTTAGGGTTCGTGTGAGCTAGCGAACATGAAGCAGAGCGTTGTACTTCCGCAGCAGAGTAA
>AUXO017728631.1_pt1 | contig 11484 bp, 11 predicted proteins | sample 768731 | NCBI WGS metagenome assembly AUXO01 (sample SAMN02715735, study PRJNA202380) | gut metagenome | biome: sheep rumen | host: Ovis aries | place: New Zealand: Palmerston North | reverse complement strand
CTCTGCCTTTGTAAGATATCCTGTAAGTATGGGCAGGGTGATAAAGCCGGCAAGCTTTGGAAGGAAGGTTCCTATGGAGAGTATCAGTGTACTTTTGGCAAGATTACCTTTTTTGCTCATTATTCAGACCTCTCCGATCTGTTCATGCCAAGAGCTTTATCAAGGAAAGCATATGCGAACTTCCTGTCCTTCTCCAGCACTTTCTTGCCGTCAGAATAATCGGAATCAGTATTTCTTTCAAATGCAGATTCATCTGTAACTATCCTGTGGCTGAGACCATATTTGTTGACAAGATCGTTGAATTTTTCATCCTCATCGGATCTTGCTCTTTTAAGCACATAGAATTCCTTATCGTATATGAAGGAGAATACCGCTGCATGGAACGAATCTGTAACAATGAACATGGAATTCTTTATCAGGCTTATGAATTCATATGCAGTACCGGTCTTTATAACGGTATACTCGCTTTTTTCATCGGAATAATGCATAGGAAGCACAACTATCTCCGCATCCGGAGCAGTATCAGCCACCTTTTTTACATACTCCCAGTATCTGGGATCATCCATTACAAAATAACAAAGAATGTACTTTTTGTTTATCAGATCACCAAGCTGGGCCCTGTCCGCAAAGCCGTCCCAGAAATCCTTGTCATGAAGCAGGGTGGGATCGATCACCTTATGGACCTTGCGTCCAAGAAGCTCTGAGAAGAAGTCAGCAGAATTCTGCTCCCTTGTACTTATTGCACGGAAGCCTTTCAGAAGCCTCTTATAGTCCTTGTAATACTTCTTAGGCAGCTCCTTAGCGCCTGTGCTTGATGCATAGGCTATCCTCGTTAGTCCATCATATGAAGCGAAATCCAGAAACATCCTTCCGGGTCTTCCCATTGCAGGCTGCCATATGATATCACTTCCCGAGATAAACATCATCTTATCCTTAACAATTTTGCTCCAGTCATCGGCTGTATGTATCTCGAGAGGATTGAAATTTTCCTTAACATACTCGGCAATACATGATTTCCTTTCAGACGATATCTCATATTTAACTGGATGAAAGAACTTAATTCTTTTCTTTTCATTCAGTCTGACTGCTATCCTCGTCAGAAGAAGCTGAGGATGTTTTAGAATATGTGGAATATATTTGAAAGCTTTGAGAACATACACATCAAGTCCACACTTCTCAAGATACTTACACAGTGCAGCAGACTGCAACTGTGTTCCATAATTATCTGTATTATACCATGTAACAACACATATTTTCTGCATTTTCACCCTCCAGAAGATTATTATAATTTGATTTTTATTCTCCTGCCTAATATTCTTTTTCGCTGCCGTTTAGGGAATGCTCTTCTCAATACATCTTCTGCATCAACAATATCATTTTGTGGAATAAGAATTGAAAAGAATACAAACCATAGTGAATTATATGATAAATACAGTACCATATCATCTATCATTCCATGTACTGCAAATATAGTCAACATTACTAACATATAATAGTCTTTTTTCTTACAGCATCTATATGCCGCTATGGTAGCAATTACAATAAATGCGATAAGAAAAATATATCCAAATTTAAGTAATACACTTTCATAAAAATTATCAACGTAGTTGTATCTGCCAACCATTTCATTACCATCGGCTGTCAAACCATTACCAATGAAATCTATCTTCTGACCAAATGGTTTAATCTTATACATACTGAATGCTTCTTTGCCTAAGCGAAGTCTCTGTTCTAAAAAAATATTCATTTCCCGCATAAACGGATTTGCCTTTGTATACTTATATGTAACTACAAAAGAAATCAAGCCGCAAATAACAAATGAACTGATCATAATTAATTGTATAAAAAGGTTTTCAAAGAGCTTATTTGAACCATAGTTCAGCAAAAAGAAGCACACTATTACAAAAATGGAAAAAATTGAAAAAAGCCTCGAATCAGTTTGTTTATATATAAACAACGTCATTACAAGCCATATTGCGCAACGTTTCCAGCTAAGGTCTTTACGATGTGAATAAAGGTCGATTGAAATTATATTAAATAGCATTCCAGCAGGGTATAAAGCATATCTAAAACCGATATAGTGTCTCACTCGAAGTGAACCGTCAACAAATGTCGTTGATACATAATTAGGTATAATTCCAATATATGAACTCAAGATTACAAACAAGAGGGTCCCCACCCCCACAATCGCTGTAATCCTTGCTATCTTCTCAAATCTTATATTGCGTCCGCAGTAAAGTAACAAAAAAAAGGGAATCAGCTCATATCGTCCGCTTAGTCTAAGTAAAAAGACCCCAGAAAAGAACAGTGAAATAACAGCAAGGATAGCTGATTTTTTTGAAATATTATCTTTCGCTAACACGCCCATTGCTAGAAAGAATGAAACTGACAAATATAAAACCTTGTTAAATATAGAAGGAATATACTGACTATAAAGCGATGATTTTAGCATCAAAAAGAAAAGATATACTACATAATTCAAAAAGAAAATATTTTCACTATCCAGATACGTTTTTATATATATTCTCTTTTTTAATAATAACTTCATGCCGTCCTCTCAATCAAATCATTTACCAATACTCAGTGCAATGTCAAGAGCCTTATAGAAGAAGTAGCCATTTCTCAGCTTCTCAGCTGTTTTCCTTGCATTAGCACACATTTCCTTGTATTCATCAGCTGAAACAGACCTTATCGCATCCTCAGCATCATATAGACTGTCGACAGTGATTCCCAACTTGTTTCTTGTAACAAAGTCAGCAATAGCAGCCTTTTTCCATACCACAACAGGTACTCCAGAAGCAAGATAGAGAGAAGTCTTGTGAGGATTGTTATATTTAAGATACTCTCCTACATGACCAGCACAGGTTTCGGCTGAAGTGCCATCCCATACAAGCCCAAAATCCCCTTCAATCTTCTCTGGAAGCTCAGCAGCAGGAAAAGACCCATGATAATCCAGATTTTCATTCATAGACTGTGTATCAAAATTTATCCCATAAAGATTAACTTTAAGACCTATATTATGTCCATCATCATGAATATGATATATATATCCGCACTTTGTTTTGAGAAGATTGCCAGCAATCGCAATAGAAGGCTCTGCATTCTTAATATCATTATGAACAAACTCACAGTCAGTTAAATAATCGAAAATCTCAAGATCTATCAATTTATCCTTGTCATAACCCTGATCAATCATATATTGCTTCATTTTTTTATTATGACATATTACAGCATCAAATTTCTTCAGAAGATTACCTTCTATCATATTATTTGCTGTTTTATTAACGTTTACTGCACCTTCAATACCCATTCTAAGAGTCTCAAAATCATGTATAAGTACAATCATCTTAACCCCTTTTGAACTAAGCTTATCTATATACTTGGGAAGAGTTCTACTTACATAAAGAGGATGTTGATATACAAATACATCTCCATTCTTAGTTGCTTTCATAACTCTTTTCCAGTATTTCAACGAGAATAAATACTTCCAAACAAGCTGAAGCGGCCGCGGCAGTTTTTCCGGTGGACGTTTTACTTTCAAGAAGTTATATTTTCGTTTATGGCAGAATTCAAGGATATCAGAAGGTGCCTTGGCACCAGCTGTATGTCTATTCTCAATTCCAAAACCTGCATAATATATCATCGCACATTACCTCTTTTGTCCATAATAAGCGTTTGGTCCATGCTTCCTGCTGTAATGCTTATCAAGTACATACTGCCTGATCTCAGCATCAGGATTAAGCAGAAGTGTTTTAATATCCATTTCTGCAATAGTTTCCATCACAACAGCGTGGTAAACCGACTGTGCAGCATCTTTTCCCCAAGCAAACGGTCCGTGATTCTTAACAACTGCACCCGGAATAGCCATAGGATCAAAGCCTCTATTTTTAAAAGTTTCAACTATCACTTTGCCGGTATTCAACTCATAATCAGTTTCAACTTCTTCTTTTGTAAGCTCTCGTGCACATGGTATATCACCATAAAAATAATCAGCATGAGTGGTTCCAAGCACTGGTATATCCCTTCCAGCTTGTGCAAAAGCTACAGCATGAATGGAATGTGTATGAGTAATGCCTCCTATTTTCGGAAACTGACGGTACAGTTCCAAGTGTGTAGGAGTGTCTGATGAAGGATTCCATTTGCCTTCTACAGTTTTTCCCGTTTCAAGCTCAACTACGACCATATCATCAGGCATCATTCCATTGTAGTCTACTCCCGATGGTTTAATTACAACGAGACCATTTTTTCTGTCAATCCCGCTAACATTTCCCCATGTATATATAACTACACCTCTGCGCACAAGCTCTAAATTCGCTTCACAGACTTTTTCTTTCAATTCATTAAGCATTCTTGAATCCCCCCACGTTTTATTTTCCCTGAAGTATTTGTATGGTATGTGATACTCCTATTTCAAGCGAGAATTTTCCGTTCCAGCCGAGCGATTCAAGTTTTTCACTGCTCAGCACCTGCTTAGCTATGGGGGTCTGATTAGCAATATCGCACTCTGAAGGATTCTCAAAAACAACATTACATCCAGCAACTGAAGCAATTGTATTTGCCAATTCAGCAATAGTCACCCTTACATCAGGATTAGCAGTATTATATGCTTCACCAGACTTTCCTCTCATAAGTACAGTTAGTATAGCTGAACAACAATCACCGATATAACAATAAGAACGCAACTGCGTTCCTGCACTTTTCATCACAATATCCTGTTGAGCTACTCCATTGCGAATGAACTGTGCATGCGCACGATTATCCACATTTGTAATACAAGGACCATATGTATGACAAGGACGAACCATAACTGTTTCCAAACCGAACTGTTGTGAAAATGATGCACATAAAGTCTCGGCGGTACGCTTGCTTCCAGGATAGCATGAACGAGGCGAGGTAGGATCAACATACCCACTATAACTCTCTTTGAATGAGTCCAGGGAAAGGTCTCCTTGGCCATAAACCTCACCGCTGGAAATGTATAGCAACCTTTTGGCTTTATGCTCTTTCGCATAATTCAAGAGCTGATATGTGCCTGAAATATTGCCCCATATCGTCCCTACCGGATTCTTTCTGAAAGCATCCGGAAACGCAAAGCCCGCTGTATGAATGATATAATCACAATCAAACTCCCAATCGATGCTAGTAAGAATATTATGCTCTACATAATCAAGCATATCAGTCTTTACAGCATCAAATCTATCATGAAGAGCTTGTAAATCATAATTTGCTGCGATTATTCTTATTTCAGCTCCTTGCTCATTATACTTGAGAAGAGCATCAACAAGATAAGAACCTATAGTACCTGTAGCACCAGTTATAACAACCGTTTTTCCCTTAAGTTCTTCTATACCTACTGAAGCACTTATTGTTGTCAACAAATCATTATTATAAACTTCACTATTACTAAACACTTTTATGCTCCTTGTCACTTCAGCCAGTCAGAACGTTTCTGTTTTAATAAAGCCTTGAAAATGTCTATATCTTCAACAGTAGTAAGTTTAATATTTTTCTCGGAACCCGCCGAGAAATGTACCTGCTCACCCATTTCAATCATGAGAGTGCACGAGGCAACCGAATTGGTTATGCCAGCTTCAAGTGCTCTTCTGTGAAGATCGCAAATCTTTCCTACAGTGAACCCCTGTGGTGTCTGTGTTCTTTTCAGATTATCTCTCGGATAGCTTCCACACGAGGTTAGACCGTCCTCTGTCTGCATCATTGCTTCCGCACAGGGAATGACAGTTATTGCATCACCATATTTACGTGTTTTTGCAATACAGTCAGATATAATCTCTGCCGAAACCATAGGACGAATAGCATCGTGGATAAGGACTATATCATCTTTAGCAAAATGCTGCTCCAGTTCATATACACCATTACGAATTGAATCCTGTCCGTTCTTGCCGCCCTTTACCACATATTTTAACTTAGTGATATTGAACTGCTTCGCATAAGCCCAAAGTACCTGCTCCCATCCCTCGATACAAACAACTGCTATTGCATCTATCTCCGGATGAGTTTGAAACGCCTCAAGAGTATAAACTATAACCGGCCTTTCGTTTACGGTCAAAAACTGCTTTGGTATATCCTGATGCATTCTGTTACCCGAACCACCAGCTATGAGTAATCCAATATTTGCCATCAAAAACACTCCTTTTCATTTTCTATAGCAACTGAATCATTTATCAGAGCTCAAATTCAACGTACACATGTCTCTCCCTCTTATTTTCGGGAGGAATTGTCATATAATCCTCGCCATACCGATTTCTGAGATAGTAATCAGAATTCGAAGGTATATTTGCCGTATGTCCTTCAAATTCCGTAGGAATAGTCTTGACCATATAAGGTCTTATAAAAATTTCGCCGAAGAAATGTGCTCCTCCGCTTGGGCACACAACATACTTAGTCTTTGAATTCTTTACTGATGAAAAAGCTTTATCGCTTGCTGCCATCCACTGCTCCATTGATCTGAAAGAAAACAGCTTTGCAAAAGCTGAACGGAACTTTACAGCCTTGATAAGACTTTTATCGTCTCCCGAATATTTTAGAATTGAATCCTTGCAGACTGCTGTTCTAACGGCAGAATCAATAAAAAGATACATTGAGCATCTGACACCATGAAGAGTTCTGAGAAGCTTGTTATCGTATGTGTTCTCAAGGATAAAGATATCAATATCAAGACCGTGCGGCTTTCCGTCAGACTGAACAGGAAGCAGTTTTGTACCCTTTTTATAAATACGCGGGAAATGAAAAAGAAAGCCCTTGTCTCCAGGCATTGCAAGTTCATACTTGTCAGAAATCTCTGGAAAAACCTTCCGGAACTTATTCAAAGAAGCCCTCGTCATAAAGATATCTATATCATCATCCCATGGAATAAACCCCTTATGCCTTACCGCACCGATAACGCTGCCTCCGGAAAGTGACCAGTTAATATTATGCTTTTTGCAGAGATCAGCAACATCAAGCATCATTTCCAGAAGCATCTTTTGAGCTTTCTTAAGTTCTTCATCTGTAACAGTATGAAGTCCGGCAGCCTCGCTGTCTATAGTTTTCAGTAATGAGCCTAATCTCATATATAATTCTCCTATCCTGTGATTCTATAATACTCACATTTATCTTTATCACATCATTTTATCCGCTTCAGAAACGTTTTTAGCTTTTTGGGCATCATGCTTTTCAAACGGGAGGAATATCTTCTGAAACCAATATTTTTGTTGAAGTGTTCTTCAACTGCGCTCCAACCGTACTCTGAATATATGCTCAGTAACTCCATACGTGTCCCTGAAAAGGAGGATGGCTTCCGAAGCTGAGTATTTCCCGCTGCAGCCTTTGCAAAATCAGAATTGCAGATATCCATGATATCTTTACAATTATTAAGTGCATCAAGTCCCTTTAAGGTATTAGCAACTGCACAAGACAACCCTCTGTCAGTATTAAAGCCGCCTGCTTTGAGATATTCAGGATGCTGTTTTTCTATACCCCAGAAATCACCTACAGTAATATCAGCCGGGCGATGAGAACAGGCATACTTACAACTATAGCAACTATCACGGTAAATCTCACCATGTGAAAAATAGTACAAATACGGAGATTCATTTCCCCAAAGAATCATCTTTTTATCTGTTCCATTTTTTTCTATTATTGCACTTCCATTTATCCCCCATCCAATAGACTTATCACGAAATGAGAATCTTTTCACCCTGCCTAATGACCTAATATAATCTCCGAACATTCTCTGATTCGGAACACCATGACATATAAGATCAACAGTAACAAGATGATCATATTTTTTTCCAAGATAGCCGTACAACCCCGCGACCTGACACGGTGTACCGGAAAACAATACTTTTTTTCCGCTGAGAAGAAGCTGCTTTGTCTTTTTAAATATCTCTGATGTATCACTCTGTACATATTTCGAACCCTGAAGCAAAGGGAGCTTATCCTTAGAGCTTATCGCAATGTGTTTGACCTTCAGCTCCTTATCGAAAGCTGCGCCTATTACTATTCCGCCGCTTTCGATGCATTTCAAAGCAAGAGCAGCAAAAGCTCCACCTGATGCAGACCTGCGAAGAATACTATCATTCTGCAAAGCTGCCGCAAAGGTCTTTACAGGCTCATTTGTAACTTCTTTATTCTGAAAAAAACATGCTCTTTGACATAAACGGCAACTCACACATTTCTCAGTGTCTATCGCTGGATATCTGAATCCGAAATCGTCCTCCTGCATAGTGATTGCATTCCTTGGACAGACATCAGCACACGCTCCGCAGCCGCAGCAGTTTTGTTTTTCAGAAAAAAGCGTTATTGTTTCCGGCATTATATCACCTCATGGAGATAAATCTTTTCAAATAGTTGTATGTTTTTTTTCTTTCTTCATTTATGATACTGTCTGTAACCTTGTAATCAATACGCCTCTCAAGAAGCGTTTTAATATCGCTGAATGAACTCAACCTCCTGTCAGTGAGCTTAAGTCGTTCAAGAAGATCAGTCAGTTTTTCAGAATTGCCATATCCACTGCTCCTAACAACTGAAACAAATTGGCGATGAGTTATAACTGACATAATAGTTCCGTGGAATGTATCTGTTACAATGGCATCTGCATTTCTGAAGTACGCAATTACTTTGAACGGATCACAGTCAATGAACTTATCGCAACAATGTTGAATACCACCTATACAAAGAATTTTCAGATTTTTTTTATCTGCATAACGCTTTATAGCAGAACACTCATCTTCTGAGAAACGTCCGGAATATCCATATAGGAGCAGATAATTATGCTCACTTACATTTCTTGGTATCTTTTCGCACTTTCTCGTGAAATCATACATCAGTACAGGATCGAGATGATATTCAGGTGAGGTACCGGTAAGCTTCTCAACTATAGAACCACTATTGCTGTCTCTTACAGAAATAGCATCAAAATCTCTGAGCCATTCCGTTACTTTGTCCTTAACATTATATTCTTCAAGTTTCGCTATCGTTGTATTACCAAATGAAGCTGCATACGAGATTAATGTCGAAGCAGTATGACCTACTCCAAACAGTTCCGGAGTAAATCCGACATTGGGATTATCCTGAACACAATTAAACACCTCATCGCTTCCTACAACCATAAGATCCGCATTCGGAGCATAATGAAGCCCCTCATCTATACCTAAATATTTCAAATATTTATTTGCATATCTTCTCTTATAATTAATGAATTTTATTTTTTCAGACAAAGATGCCTTAACCCCAAATACATCTTTGACTTTTGCTGCTTTTCTTGAAATTCCTGTTCCCTCAGAATTTTTAACCAGACACTCACCTGGATAGTAGTCAGCGAACACGACCTTGCACCCAAGCTCCTCCAGAATCTTTTTCAATCCATAAGCCTGTAAAAAAGAGCCATAATTGCAGATACGCTGCATTGATAGTATTCCAACTTTTATTGTCATCATTTCACCAACCCTGCTACTATCTTTGCAAAGTTCTTGCAGAACTTCTCATTATTACTCTGTACGCCATTTTTCATGCCTTCAATAATTTGGTTATAATTTTTAATGGCATCAGCTATCTTCTTAACATCCTCGATTACGATAATGCTTCCCTGTCTCTCGGCAACCTGATTACTAAAATCCACCTGATGGTCATTTACATGTTCATCATATTCTTTTTTACGAGGAACAACAATCGGGGTTTTACCGACCTGCAATGGCATAATAAAACTTGAAGGTCCACCATGAGTGATAACAATCCTTGCCTCATTCACAAGCTCTACCATCTTAGAATAAGGATACAACTTACTCCACTCACAATGCTCTGGTTCATAAGTGGAAAAGCCTGTCTGAATAATTACTTTTTCATCATGTTCAGCAGCCCAGCCGTCCATATATTTAACTAACCTGTCAAATGGCTGCTCATGTGTTCCGACTGTTACAAATATCATCCACAACGCTCACTTTCTGAAAATCTTTTTATCTGTCATCCTATTTTACAATAAGAAAGACCTGGATCAAAAGATACTTCCAAGATTTATAGCCTTCCTGTATACCCGTTTCATTTCCTCCCACTCAACAATAAACTTGTCGGTCACAGGGTAACAGATTTTTCCTGTAATTGTAGGTTTATCAATACGATCAAACACTTCGATATAAATAGTTTTAGCGCCCATCAACTTACCAATCCAAAAAAATGGAATTGCAGGCGCAGCTCCAGAAGAAATGATAAGATCCGGGCGTTCTTTTCTCAGTATTTTCACGGCTCGATACGTGTTGATTATAAGAGCCTTAATGCTACGATTTGATGGATAGTAAACAGGATAGAGTTTTTCTCCTTTCAAAAGACTCCTCGCATCCTCTTTATCAAAAGTAGCCCAAAAGCGATCCTTATTTTGCCAAAATGGCTTTAACATATAAAGGTGTGTCAAGTGCCCACCTGACGAACCAACTAAGCAAACTTTTATTTTTCTTTTATTATCCATTGTTTTAAATATCACACCTTTTAAAAGTAGTTAACCATTACATACAAACGCTATATACGCAATGATTCTTAACGCAAAACATCGTTCCTTTTCAGTGTTGAACATGTGTTCAATATCAATCCGCAGCATAGAACGTACATTTGCCATCAAAAACAGCAAATAAAATTACCTTTTAAAGTGATTTGATACACTATTTCATTCGACCACATGCACTTTTTTGATTATAGCACATAATCGAGAAAGTGTCAAGTTTTTGTAAAAATAAAACTAAGCTAACAACAATAAATTCGATTATTGAAAAATCCACAATTGTTCTTAATCTAAAAATCATATCCTGAATATTTACTCAAAGAGATAACAACAAATCTAGGCAATGAATTTATTGACAGAGCGAATCTATAGATTTCACAGTATACCCATTTGAAATATTATAATCAAAATTACAGAATACAAATCCGCCCCAATATCGTTCAAAGCCTTCCGCATATTGACAATCTATTAGGTAACGTATATAATTAATACAAGCTGATATGTAATGATACAAGTATTTTTCCCCAGATCCCGCCTCTTACACTTTTGTGACATTTTCATTACACAATTCCGGGGACTTCTCCTGGCGGATATGGTATTATAAATACAGACCAAGAGACATGGTCTTAATCTATAATCCAGGAGGTTTTCGCTATGAAAACAAAAATTATCAAAGCATTATGTATCGCAGGCCTTGCAGCCTCACTCCCTGTAAACGCTCTTACATCATCAGCAGCTTACAGCGAGATGTCACCATTCATCACAACTTCTGTTGTATCTGCTGAGACGGGAGAAGAAGCCGAAGAGCCTCAGTTCACTGTCACAACAAATTGTATTTCAGGAGAGGACAGCACAGATTATGAATACACTGTCACAATTGATATCCAGAACGAAAATGAAGGACAGATCAGCGTAAGCGGAGATGCGGAGTACTATGATCTCACTGATGAGGAACAGGCAGAGATCGATGAGCTTTACAGGCAGATCGAAAAGAT
>AUXO017219771.1_pt1 | contig 11484 bp, 23 predicted proteins | sample 768731 | NCBI WGS metagenome assembly AUXO01 (sample SAMN02715735, study PRJNA202380) | gut metagenome | biome: sheep rumen | host: Ovis aries | place: New Zealand: Palmerston North | reverse complement strand
GAACCACCGATTTGGTTCATTGAAAAGTAGTATAATAGTGTTAAGGAGAGTAGTGAGTAGAGAACCACTCTTCTGCCGGTTTTTTAGCAGAGATCCATATCGCTCTGCTTTTTATTTTGGAGATCTATAGCAAGCGTTAGCTAGGCTTGTTATGTGTCTCCTTTCTATTTTTGTTGGGGCAGTCTTAATGGCTGCCCATTTTTTTATTTTCAGGACAAATTTCGGACAAAACATTGTGAAAATACCATTTTTTATGACAATCTTTGATAAACATTGACAATTTAAAAAGTATGCATTTTAAAGGAAAATATTAAAAAAGGCTTTATTTTAAAGCCTTTTAGAAAATACATATGGTCCCCAGAGTCGGAGATACAAAACCTTTATTTTATTGATCTTTTTGATCATCCAGGACATTTTCAGGACAAAATGTGGACGAATGGACACATTCTTTCCTTAAAAAAATCGCTTTTTTAAGTCGATCATCATTCGTATGGATATATACATCTAATGTCCTTTTATTGACATGACCTACAAGGACATCGATTGTTTTGTCATCTACTCCTGAATACTTAAGATCAGTTTGAAATAAATGCCTAAGCATATAACAACTGAATTGAATTCCTGATCCTTTTAGATTCCTTTTGATTCTTGATCCAAAAATATTTGAATTGTAATACTGCCCATGAAGATTTGGAAATAATAGATCACTTTTTGAAGATTTCTTTGCTTTTAACAAAAACGGCATCAATTCATTAGCAATAGGGACCTTTCTTGTTGATTCTTTTGTTTTTGTCATTCTGATCATATTGAAGTCTTCTGTTGTTGATCCAACTTCTTTATTGATATAAATCCATTCTTTATCAAAATCTTTTTTTGTCAGAGCGAATACTTCACCAGGCCTGCAGCCAGTATAATACATTGTCCATAAAACATTTTCGAATAGATCTTTTTCATATGGATCATTTATTTTCATTCTAAGGATTGAAATCACTTTTGTGAGTGTTTGCTTGTCTGTTATTCTTTCATTTCCAAGAGTTAAAATCTTATGACTACGCGGGACTTTAATGTAGTTTATATGACTTACAGAATAATAGTTGTAAAACAATGCTGTTCGATCTATATTCTTGAAGATCGTATAAGCTCTTGCGATCATGTCATCATTACAATCAGAAGTCATTTTGTTCAAACATTCCAAAGCAAATGCATTATTAAGATCTTTAACAAGAAGATCTTTTTTAATGAATCGATCATAAATCGATCTCTGATTCTTTCTTGTTTTCATTCGATAATTAAACAGATCTAAAGATTTCTCGAAACATTCATTTAAGGTGATCATTTCATTGGCAGCGGTTATATTATTTCTAAAATCATACAATTGCTGATCTCTGAAAATAATAGCTTGATTGAAAGCAGCTTTTGCTGATCCATAATCTTTTTCCGAAAATGTCTTGCTGATCTTGAAATTATCTTTTCTGATCTTTACTTGAAATGACCATATATCCGTATTTTCTGAATAAACTTGAGAAATATATTTTTCTTTTTTGAACTTATTTTTCATGGTATCTTCTTTGAACTTCCGTCAAAAAATCGATCATATTCATTTTTAATCCGTTTTCGCAAAGGATCCTTAGCCTGTTAAGATCAACTGGTCTGCCTTTTTCATATTTTGCAATTCCGGAGAATGTGATCCCTGTTCTTTCTTCCATTTGACGTAACGTCAGTCTTTTCCGAAGCCTACACTCCTGTAGATACTCGCCAATGAGTTTCGAATAATTGTCTTCCATTATATTTTTGTCTCCTTTGATTACATTATAGCAATTTGTGTAATAAAATACACAAAAACTGTGTACAAATATACAACTACGCCTTAGAATTAGTTTGTACGAACGTACACAAAGGAGAAAACACAATGAAAAAAGAAGTGATGTATGAAGTGTGGTATTTGGACCCATTCAATCACAAAAAGATTTCTGTTGGTGGTGTATCTAATGAAGCATTGCCGAGTATTCTTTATAACATTCGGTGCTTAGTTGGCGATGAAAATTTCGAAGTTACTATAAAAATTAAACAAGGTGAATGAAATGAAAAAGACTGATTATATCGTTCATGTCGGAAATACCGGCAAATATGGAACCACAGTTTATCAAAGGTTATATGTCGACAATGAAAACAAAAAATATGTAAGGCAGAAAAAAGGATATTTATGTATTGATAATCTGCCTTGCGGAGATCGTATCGTTTTTAATCCTAAAAGCAATTGGAGATAAAAATGGACAAAAGAAACAACAAGATGATCAGGTCATCATATCTCAGATGGAAAGAAAGCAAATATCATTCCATCTGGGATGCTTATGAAAAACCAAGCATCAGAAAAGAAGAAGCTTGGAATTACTGCGAAGATCTTTGCAAAAAGTATGATGGCAGAGATCTTCGTGTCATTAGCAAGAATATCTACTTTTTTACAGCCGGATTTATCGGTATTGTGGATGGCAAAGAGGCATTCGTACTTATTACAGCAAACAGAGATGAATATATGATTTTGGAGGAAAAATAAAATGAGAAAACAGTATTGCTTGGAATGGAACACAAAATCAGGACGTAATGGATGGAAGAGCTTAGGACATGATCTGACAGAAAAAGAATGCAGATCAATCCTCAACAAGAAGATCAAATTAAAAAGTACAGCATCGGCTTATATTACTTGGAACTATACAGGAAATGACATTCCTAAGGAAGAATTTGGGGAAGATCATTTCTTGATGGGACTATATAAGAGACACATGGAATTAATGGGAATGGATGTCTATGTTGATAATGACATCAAAGAGATGGAGGCTTAATTGATATGAAAGCATATTATGTAAAATACAGGTTGTTTCAAAACAGTGAAATCAAAGCCGTTGATTTTCTTGCAAGAAACAAAGAAGACGCTTATGATAAGGCAGCATTCAGATTGATCCCTCTCAAAGAGGGAAAATATCCTTATAGTGTATGGGTCGAATCAGTAACCTACAATAATGGATCAGTTCATTATTTCAAAACAGGCGAAGGTTTCCCTTACTAATTTCTAATAAATTTACACATTCACTGTGTACAAATGTACAAATTCAGCTTATAATGAGTTCAAGGTGTACGAAAGTACACAAATAAGGAGACATTATGGCAAGAATTGAATTAGATGTTAAGTTCATTAAGGAATCTCACTATGATAGACCAGGTTATGGCTATCGTAATTCTTATGAAACCGTTTGGGTCTATAAATTCCAAGATTCTGATGGCAAGATCTATGTTTGGAAAACAACTAATATTCTTATGAGGGATGAAATGGATGGCGATTACCATATCATGTACACCAAGGATCGTTCTGAAGTGATTCCAAATGTCGGTGCATTGATTAAGATCAGAGCTTCTGTTAAAGGCGAATCAGAGTATAAAGGCGAAAAGCAGACAGTACTTACAAGAGTAAAGGTTGTCGAGATCATCGAGAATGCAATAAGTGAAGAAAAAAAAAGAGAAGCTTATAAACTCAGCCAGATTAAATCATTAAAAGAAGGTGATTTCATCTGGAAGAAAATGCCTTACAGACAGTATAAGAATCATTATTCTGATTGTGAAAAGATAATTGATTCATACGATGTTGAAAACGGCACGATCGATGTGATCATCAGAGACGGTCGTTTGAAAAATTCCGGTGTTAGAGGTCAGCTTTATTATTATTGGATATTTAAAGATGATACTAAGGAATTGGTAAGAACCATTAAGGCGGTTTCATATGAAAATGCATATAAGAGAGTTACAGAGAATAGTCCTGATCGCGAATGGAATTTAGATCATTTCGAGATAGTCTCGCATAGATAATAAGAAAGGAGAATAAAGATGAAAACAAATACGATCAAAAGATTTGAAAAAGATTTAAAAGAAAAAGGATATGAGTTTGTTGTTGTGAAAGAACTTCGTGAAGTGACACGCTATGATATTTCAAAAGATGGATTCACGATGAGGTTTGAAGCTTGGAACATTGTTGATAAGCCAAAGGAAACGATCAAATGGTTTGAACAAATGTTTGATCTGGCAAGAAGGCTTGATAAATATGAGAAGGAGAAAAAAGGGCTTTAAGCCCTTCCTAATGTGGCCAAAGGCGGTTGCAAGCCCGCAGAAACACAGAGCAGGAAGGAGATATCAGAATGGAATGGATCTATGATGATGGCGGAAGGAGCAAATACTTCAAAGCCGGAAATGTCGGCGATTGTGCAGTGAGAGCGATCGCCATTGCTACCGGGAAAGATTATATGGAAGTTTATGATGGTCTTAAGGAGATTAACAAAGGCAAGTCATGCCGTAACGGAACTCCAAGGAACGTTGACAAAAAGTATTTAATGAAACTAGGTTGGACTTGGCATTCAACCTGCCAATTCGGTAAAGGCGTTCAATGTCATCTTGTTGAAGATGAACTTCCAAAAGGAGTGATCATCGCATCAATTTCAAAGCATCTTGTCTGTGTAAAAGATGGAGTGATCTATGACACATACAACAGTTCGATCAATCAGTATTATGATGAATATGGTGAATTGATCACAAACAACAGGAGGGCGGTTTATGGATACTGGACTCCTCCTGTTGAGGAAGTTAAAAACGAGCCATCTCTTGAAGATTGTCTCGATCGCTTGTATTACACTGTTTATGATCAGAAGATCTCAAGAAAGCATGCTTATGAGCTTCTAAAGAAACACCTTGAGGAGATCAGAAGATCATGAGCGAAAAGCATGAACAGAAATACATCTGGAAAGTAACAGTGAATGGCAACATTGAAACGGCGTACTATGTGGCTGCAGAATCAGAAGAGGAGGCGATAGGGATAGCGACTTATAAAACGAATATCAAATATAATTGCGCTGTCATAACAGAAGACTATTAATTTTTTTGAGATCAAAGTGAACATATGTACACAATCATATCATGAAATAAAAAACGATTAAGGAGGAAAGAAGATGCTAACGTTTACAGAAGCAAGGAAATTAGCAAAGCTCAGAGCAGTTGATGTTGCTAATTATCTCGGTATTTCAAGAGGATCTTATTGGAACAAAGAAAACTATCACAGACAATTCAATGCAGATGAATTGCTCAGATTCTGCGATTGCTGCAAAGTAAGTCCTGCAGATTTGAGGATCAAAGGCTACAACTACTAATTTTTTTGAAAAGGATGTGAACATATGTACACAAATCAGTATTTATCAGAACCAGACGCTGCTGCTTATCTATCAGTTAATCAGCAGACACTTGCAAGACTTAGAAAGAAAGGTCTGATCAGGGCGGTAAAGCTGAATCGTTCATGGATCTATAAGGTCAATGACATCGATCGATTCTTTGAAGCTTATCTTGATTGCGATCTTTCTGGCAAAACAAAAATAGAAAGGAAATTATGAACAATTATTCAATTCAAATGAAACAGCTTGTTGAGGATATTTTAGTTAAGTTTCCAGAGACAAGAAACAGTGACATCGCTTTATATGTTAAAGCATTCGAGAAACTCGGTTATCCAATGGACTTAAGAAACATGAATTTCAAATACAACATCTTCATGACTCTTACAAGAAACCGTCAGAAGATTCAGGAAACAAATCCGTTCCTAGGTCCTACTGATTATGTGAAAGCAAATCGAAGAAAGAATGCTCAGAAAGTGAGAGATTGGAGTAGAACATTATGATCAAGATTTTTGGATATATCGTTTATACGATCGAGATCATAACGCCTGTTTGTTTCGTTTATTTCGTCTATAAGGACATAAGGAGTTTCCGTGAAAATCATCGATAATCTGACAGGCGAGATTCTTGAAGAAAAAGAAGAGAATCTTCAGCTTGCAAAGAAAGAATTCTACAGCATTGCAAATGTAGATAATTGGCTCGAAAAGAAAGAAGCGCTTGAGACAGCAAAAGAGCAGTTCGAAATGGTCGATAAGCCATTCAGGAAAATGATCAAAGAACTGTTTGAGAAATATCAGATTCACAGACTTACGGATGATTATATAGATATCTTACTGAAAAACGGATATCAGAGATCGTCCTGGGATGATGAAAAGCTGAATGAGTTCATTATTCAAAGCGGTCTGAAACCGGAGTATTTCAAAAAAGATAAATGGATCGATGGAACGATTCAGATCAAATATAAGGAGTGATCAATGGAAAAACAGATTTTTGAACAGCTGTATTCGACGGATGTCAGCAAGAAGGTAGATGAAAAGAATGGTCTTAAATATTTGTCTTGGGCTTGGGCTTGGGCTGAATTCGTCAAAGTCTGCCCTGATGCAAAGTATGAGATCAAAACATTTGAAGGAAAGCCATATCTGTATGATGACAAACTGGGTTATATGGTATTCACTTCTGTCACAGTAGGAAATGACACAAAAGACATGTGGCTGCCTGTTATGGACAGTGCCAACAAATCAATGAAAGATCATCCATATAAATACATTGCAACAAAATGGGAATGGAATGATCAGGAACGGAAAAAGCTTCCTGTACCAGTTGAAAAACAGGTCGAAGCTGCATCGATGTTCGACATCAACAAAGCAATAATGCGATGCCTGACTAAGAATATCGGCATGTTTGGCCTTGGTCTTTATATCTATGCAGGAGAAGATCTTCCTGAGGAATTAAAAGAGAAACAAAAAGAAGACAGCTGGGATGGTTTAAATAATGGGAAAGTCAATTATAAGTAACGCTAAGAAATGTTTCCTATGTGGATCAGAAATTGACCTGGAGAGACACCATTGCTTATTCGGAACAGCAAATCGTAAGAAAGCTGAAGAAGATGGCTTGTGGGTCTATCTCTGTCATAGAGATCATCAGGCAGTTCACAATAAAGACATATGGGAAAAAAGAGCGCTGCAAGAATTGGCACAAGAAAAATGGGAATCAAAATATGGTTCAAGAGATCAATTTATAGAAAGGTATAAAAAGAACTATTTATAGAAAGGAGACTTATGGAATTCGAATTTATCGCTGAAAGGTTAGATGAAAAAGAGATAAAAACAAATGCTTATAAATCAAAATATGCCAATATCATCGAGGACTGGCTAAAAACAGAAAATAAGACTCTGAAATTTATCTGCAAGAATGAAAGAGAAAAAAAGAATTGTTCTTGGGCTATTACTTCTTATAAGAAAGCACACAATTATGATTATGTGATCTATAGAGAAGCTGCGACATTGAATATATATCTCGTCAAACCTTAATTTTTTTGAGAATAAAGTGTACATACGTACACGGAAAGGAGGAAAAATGAATATTATTTTGGAAGGTCCAGATGCTACAGGCAAGAGCACGCTGGCAGAAAAACTCAAAAAGAAATTTGGGATGAATATCATCAATTCAACCTCAAAAACAAGGAATGACTTTCATTATCATATCGATCTTCTTGATTATCAGGATAATACAGTTTTCGACAGATTTCATGTTGGAGAAATGGTCTACCCAGATATCTATGGAAGAGATGGAAAACTATCTGATCAGGATTTCTTAAAGATCACTACAAGGATCATAGAAAACAATGATCTGCTTATCGTCTTCTATTGTTCAGACATTAACGTTTTAAAAGAACGGCTTATCGAAAGAGGCGAGCTGAATTATTTGGAAGAGATCGATCTTCAGAATAAGCTTTTCATGAAATGGATCTATGTTATCAACGCATATGAATATAAGAATTTCATTGCAGTCGATGTTTCTATGCCATATGCATATGACGAACTTGATGATTGGATCGATCTTAGATTTGGAAAGATTTCTCCAAATGTCGCATATCGGCAAATGTGCAGAGATCTGATCGAAAAAGGTCAAGAGATCGAAACGAAAACAGGATCAAGAGGAAAATCAAAAGAACTGGTCAACTATATGATCCGGATCGATGATCTTGAAGATAACGTAATTGATCTGAAATCAAGAAATATTTCTTATGTCTATCTTGCTGGAGAAACGCTGTGGTATCAGGCTGCAAGAAATGATGTTGGATTTATTTCGAAATTCGGAAAGCTCTGGGAAAAAATCTCTGATGATGGTATCACAAATAACTCTGCTTATGGATTCATTCTGCAGAAAAAGCATGGTTTCGATCAGATCGAAAAGATCATTGAGCTTTTGAAAAATGATCCATCTTCGAGAAGAGCAATCTTAAATATCAATGTTCCAAATGAACACGTCATAGAAACAAAAGACGAAATGTGCACGATCTGTTTGAATTTCATGATTAGAAATAATGCTTTAGATTGTACTGGTGTAATGAGAAGCAATGATATCGTTTTCGGTTTTACCTACGACTTTTCTTACTTTACTCAATTGCAAAAGTATATTGCATCAAGACTTGGAATTCGTACAGGAAGTTATACGCATTTCGCAATGTCACTCCATTTTTACGAGAGAGATTATCAGTTGATCAAAGACATCGCTTATGGAACCCTCGAAAGAAAAAATGAGTCGTTCGATATAGACAATCTGTTAAGCAATGCAAATGTGCTGATAGATCATATTGATAATCGTTGGGAAGACAAAGAAGTATTCGAAGAGATTTTGAAAGAAAAACTAATTATAAGGAGAAGATAAATGTCAAAAGAAATCTACAACAAAACACAATTAACACCGCAGCTTGAATTTGAACGTCATATCTATCACAGAGATCAGTTTGCTCATTATTTGAGATGGTCCCATGTGATGAAAGAAGCCAAAACCGGAATGAAGATCCTTGATTTTGGCTGCGGAACAGGAGAAATGCTCGAACTGTTTTACAGAAACAAATATCGTCCAAAAAGATATCTTGGTCTTGATGTCAGAAAGAAGACGATCGATCAGAACAATGAAAAATTTGAAGGACTTGAGTTTGCTGAATTCAGAGCTCAGGATCTGTGCAAGGATTTCGATCTGAACGAGACTTTCGACATCATCGCAAGCTTTGAAGTCATTGAACATATCGGCCACAAGAATGCAGATGTGTTCTTGAGAAATATCCAAAGACATTGTAATGAGAATACGACTGTATTCTTATCGACTCCGAATTATGATCCAAGAGTCGGCGCTGCAAACAATCATCTTTTAGGTCCTGAAAAAGAAATCGGCGAATGGGATCACTTTGAATTGCAAGAAAAGCTTTCTCAGTACTTCACGATCGAAAAGAAATACGGGACATTTGCTTCGATTAGAGATTACAAAGACAAATTGAATGATTGGCAGAAAAAGATGTTTGATGCTTTATCCGATTATTACGATACTAATCTGCTTGCTGTCATAATGGCTCCGTTTTTTCCAGAGAACTCAAGAAATACACTCTGGGTATTGAAAACAAAAGAAATGAATAAATACATTCCTGAAGAAAACGTCTCAGAGAATGAACAAGATGAGCCCGATATTGATGTTGAAGAACTGAAAAAGATGTTTAAGAAGTTCAAAGCACTCGGATTATTGGAAAGTGAGGAAAAATAATGAATTTATTCAGTAGTGAACAGGTTTCAAAATACCATCCGGATAAGTATGCAGATCAGATTTCTGATGCGATCTTAACAGAGTATCTTAAAAAAGATAAATATGCCCATGTCGCATGTGAAACACTGGTCAAAGATACGACAGTCGTATTGGCTGGCGAGATCACTTCAAAAGAATCGATTGATTATGATACGGTAGTCAAAAGAGTTGCTAATAAGCTGAACTATAAAGTCGATAAGATCATAAATCTCATTTCGAAACAATCTCCTGAGATCAACAAAGCTGTAAATTCGTCCGTTTTGTGTGCTGGTGATCAGGGAATCATGTTTGGTTATGCATCTAGTGAAACAGAATCATATCTGCCATTAGCATTTGATATGGCGAATGATATTATTCATCTCATCGAAAACGATGTCGAGAATGAACCTAATTCAATTCTAAAAGGAGATGCAAAGACACAAGTTACAGTCAACAGAACCAATAACAAGGTAAATACGATCGTGATCAGTGTCTGCCATAAAGAAGATATTTCATACAGACAGCTTTATGCATATATAGTCAATCTTCTTGAAAAGTCTACCAAATACAAATACAAGGAAAATTCCTTGATTATCAATCCGTCAGGATTATGGACGATTGGCGGTCCTGTTGCGGACTGCGGTCTGACAGGAAGAAAGATCGTCTGTGATCAATATGGAGGATTCTGTGAAGTTGGCGGCGGTGCATTTTCAGGAAAAGATCCGACAAAAGTTGATCGAAGCGGATCATATATCGCAAGAAAGATTGCTGTTGATCTTTGCAAGAAGTTCAAACGCAAATTTGTAAAGGTACAGATTGGATATGGTATCGGTATCGCAAGACCTTTATCTTTAGATATTCAATCGAATCTTAAAGACAATACTGATCTTTACAACTATGTAAAAGCAAAGTATGACCTCACTTTAGAAGGAATAATCAACAGGCTCGATCTATATAACATCGATTATGAAAAGCTTGCTGAAGGATGCCATTACAGAAAAGATATCGATGAATTCAAATTGGAGGAGAAAAATGAAGATCAAAGTAATTAAATTCAATGATTATAAACTTCCTCAGAGAGCTCATTTCAATGATTCTGGGGCAGATTGTTTCTCAGCCATAGATGTGGTCATTCCGCCACATTCTTGCATCAGAGTGCCAACAGGAATTGGCCTAGAGTTACCTGATGGTTACGATGTTACAGTTCAGTCAAAAAGCGGTCTTTCTACCAAAGGGATCATATGTGCGAATGCTGTTGTAGATGCCGGATATAAAGGCGAAATTCATGCTCTTGTTGTTAATGTAACAGACCAGTCATATGAATTCAAAAAAGGCGATAAGATCGGTCAATTTGTTTTCAGACAAGTCTTATATCCTGATTTTGTTGAAGAATTAGGCGAAGAAAGGGGAGATCATGGCTTTGGATCAACTGGAAAATAATCTCTCATTATTAACTCCATACGAGTTAAAAATGATGGATGACGATCAGATCCTTGCTCATACGATCAAAATCAAAGGACTTTATAACAATAAAGCAGTAAGCCCTTATCAGTTGTCTCAGAATCAAGAGATCATAGCTTATTTGATGCAGATCTTTATTTATATGGCTGCAAAATGTGAGAGCGAATATGCAATCAAAAAGCTCGAATGTGAACTTGCAGAAAATAATGCGTTAAAAGATCTTAGATCCTCTTGGAACGAAAAGGAACAAGGAAAAGCACCTGCGATCGATTATTTTAAAGCTCAAGCTTCAAATAATGTCAAAGAGATGAAACAAAACGCTTTAAATAAAAAGATCATGGCGAGCAATTTTAAAGCCGCTGCTGAATCCTATAAAGAAAGAATTGCTGCAATTAAATATAAGATTCAGGCAATTTCTATTGAAGAAGGTCGTAAGAATGGCTGAAAAAAGGATGTTTACTAAGAAGATCACAGAATCTGATGCTTTCCTGGATATGCCGTTATCATCTCAATGCTTATATTTCCATTTAAATATGAATGC
>AUXO014240240.1_pt1 | contig 11484 bp, 12 predicted proteins | sample 768731 | NCBI WGS metagenome assembly AUXO01 (sample SAMN02715735, study PRJNA202380) | gut metagenome | biome: sheep rumen | host: Ovis aries | place: New Zealand: Palmerston North | reverse complement strand
GGGAGTGCAGCTCACCAGGATCAGTGAGAGGCCGTGGACACACTGGAGCCAGTGTGACTGGTTTACATGCAAGGTGCCGAGGCTGCCGGAGCTCCAGAAAGGTGACAAGGGTGACGATGTGAAGATGATGCAGGCACTCCTGCTCATGGACGGCTTCTCAGTGGGAGAAGATGGTGCAGACGGCATCTTTGGAAAAGACACTGAGGCTGCGGTGAAACGCTTCCAGAAATGGCATGATCTCTACATCAACGGCATCTGGAGGACCGGAGAATACTGGGAGCTGGCGAGTGACTAATGGCCAAGGGAAAGAAGTTAGCTGCCTATCAGGATCTGAACCCATTGAAGATCAGCAAGATGAGCCCCACGGAGCAGAGGAAAGCCTACACTGTCATGAGGGATGTACTCCGGAAGAGGAATGACAGACTGGTGAATGCCGGCAAGGCGGTTTTCTATCCTACTCCACCCAAGATCAAGGATGTGCCTACAAACCTGCTGCAGAAAGAATTAGCAGAGATGGCCAGAGTAGTGAGAGATCCGAGGAGCAGTCTGAAGGGGCAGATGAGCCGGGAAGCCAAGGCCTCCATGACACTGGCAGAGCATGGATATCATGTAGAGCCGGATGATATGAAAGCTTTTGGCCGGTATATGGAAGCCACCAGAAAAAAGAGAGGTGCCAGATATAAGGGGTACAATGCCAAGCTGACTGTAGGAGCCTATGAGGAGCTCCGTAGATTGGGTGTGCCTGGCAAAACACTGGCCAGATCCTTTAAAAAGTGGTTTGAGAATGAGGATAAGCTGAGTGAGCTGGTGACCGCAGCTCAGAACCTGGCAAAGCTTCATCCTGAAACGAGAGTGACAGGAGAAGAGCTGAAGCAGGTTATGAAAGGATTATCATGAAAATACTGACACAGACTCAAATGATCCAGTACATGGCCGGAGTGAAAGCACTCACTCCGGCTGATGGCCGGACCAGGAAGGACGGAAACTATTTAGATTGCGTGTGTGCGTTTGACATAGAGACCAGCACCATCATGGTAGACGGATTAGAGCAGGCTGTTATGTTCATCTGGCAGTTCGCCTGCGAGGACCGTGTGACCTATGGAAGGACCTGGCCTGAATACGCCAGGCTGCTGGATCAGATCCGTGAAGTGACTCCTCCGGAAACCAGACTGGTGATCTATGTGCATAACCTGTCATTTGAGTTCCAATTCCTGGCCGGCATTTTTTCATTCAGTCCAGATGATGTTTTTTGTACAGCTCCCAGGAAAGTACTTAGAGCCAGGTGTGACCAGGTGGAGTACAGATGCAGCTATTTATTATCTAATGACACCCTGGCCGGTTTTGGTGGGAAGCACCATGTGGAGCACCTGAAGCAGTCTGGCTATAAGTTTGACTATTTAAAAACCAGATATTCCTGGACCCCTCTTACACTCTTTGAGATGAAATATGCACTGTATGATGTAGTGGGACTGGTGGAGGCCGTCCATGCGGAAATGGCAATGAACGGTGATGATCTTTACTCCATCCCACTCACCAGCACCGGGTATGTCAGGAGGGATGTAAGAAAAGTTCTTTACCATTTCAACCACACATACCAGAGATGGCTGCAGCCTGACAGTCCTCATCTATACAACCGGCTGAGGGAGTGCTTCAGAGGAGGCAACACCCATGCAAACAGGTTTTTCTCTGATCAGACCCTTGAGGCCGAGGATGGCCCATACTGGAAGTTTGACATTAGCTCATCATATCCCACACAGATGTGCATGGAGCGAATGCCCATGAGTACCTGGAGACCAGGCCCAACAGATCCCAAGCTGATTGCTGACTTGAGATCCAGAGGCTATTGCATGTTGGTAGTGCTGCAATGCTTCCAGATCCGGCTGCGTGATAAATTCAATGGCTTCCCACCTTTATCTGAGAGCAAATGCAGGCATGTGTACCAGCCCATTCTTGATAATGGCCGGATCCTCTCAGCCGTGTATTTGGAAACAACATTGACAGATATTGACCTGGACATTTTACTGGACAACTACACAGGTGAGTTCACCTTCATAGAAACCTGGTACTGCAAATACGACTATCTCCCTGTGGAGCTGAGAGATTATATTAAGAAGCTTTACATCGACAAAACCGCCCTTAAGGGTGTGACCGGTGACATAGATGGGGAGAGTGCCGAGGTGAGGTACATGCAGGCAAAAGCTCGTATCAATAGCATCTACGGGCTGTCTGTCCAGGACAACATAGGCCGGCCACTGGTAAAATACATTAATGGAGAATACAAGCCGGACCCTGAATTTGACATTGAAAATGCCATTGCCAAGAATCTGAAAGGAGCCTACATGAGTTATAGCTGGGGATGCTGGATCACAGCCCTCGCGAGGAGATCCCTGGAAAGGTCCATCCGGCAGGCCGAGAAAACCGGGTTTGTGCTCTATTGTGATACAGATTCCATCATGGGATGTGGACCTATTGACCTGACAGAGCTCAATAATGAGCGGATCTACTATGCCAAGAAATGGGGATGCTATGCGGATGATGTCAAGGGGCATCCTCACTACATGGGCTTGTATGAGCAGGAGGATGACATGAAAACCTTCAAAACGATGGGAGCCAAGAAATATGCCTACACGGACTCTGATGACAAGGTACATATCACCATTGCCGGAGTTGCCAAAATGAAGGGAGCAGAACAGCTGGCAAAGGCCGGTGGCCTGGATGCTATGAAGGATGGTTTCACCTTTAAGGAAGTAAACACGGAAGCTGTCTACAATGACCTGCCGGACTATGGCAGCATCATCATAGACGGACATGAGCAGCACATCACCAGGAATGTGGCACTGGTGCCATCTGATTATACACTGGGGCTCACCGGTGAATATAACTATATCCTGGAGCACCCTGAAGTTTTTAGGGATATTTGGGCAGAGTATTGACAGATCCGGCAGATCTGTGATATACTAAATATGCAGGCACAGCCTGACACTAACACCAAGGAGGATTTCATCATGGAAATCATCAAGAACAGTAACGGACTCAGCAAGCAGGACATCTACAGAATGTCCCACAACACCAGCATCAGTGCCAAGGATCTGGCAGGCAGCACTCTGGATGTAGCAGCCTATCTCTACTATCATGACATCAATAGCCGAGGCGAGGATGTTAATGTGCTGGTGCTTAAAACCGGAACCGATCTGATCAGCACTATCTCTGGCACGTTTGCCAAGGCATTTCTGGACATCGTGGAAGCGTTTGACCTTCCTGTGCAGATCAGAGTGCTGGTAGGCAAAACCAGCAAGGGCCGGGACTTTGTAACGTGTGAATTAGCGTAACCTTTTTATTTCTCCTTGAAACTGGGACCCTCATGGGTCCCTCTTTTTTACCAGTGAGGTGACAATAATGAAGATGTATGACAAAACAGGATATGTGAACATGCAGGAATTGATCCGGAGTGGCTTCCCATTTATCATGGTGGTGGGTGGCCGTGGGACCGGGAAAACCTATGGCAGCCTTCTGGATGTTCTGGCCGAGAAGGAGGAGGGCCTCATCAACCGTTTCCTTTACTTAAGACGAATGCAGACCGAGACTGACATGGTAGGCAACCAGGCACTGAGCCCATTCAAAAAGATCAACACAGATAAGGACTTAAATGTCACCAGTAAATCTATCAGACAATCAGTGTATGGTTTCTTCCGTGAGGATGATCTGATAGGGTATGCAGCCTCCCTCAGTACTTTCCGCAATCTCCGAGGTTTTGATTTTTCAGATGTAGACATCATTATATATGATGAGTTTATTCCTGAAGCTGGAGCGAGGCCGATCAAGCATGAAGCACAGGCCCTCTTTAATGTGTATGAGTCCATCAACCGCAACAGGGAGCTCTCCGGAGATCCTCCGGTGAGACTGGTGTGCCTGTCCAACAGCAATGAGCTGGGAAATCCTATTTTCCTGGAATTAGGAATCATCAGCAAACTGGAGAAGATGTCAATGCAGGGAGGAGGCACTCTCCGTGACAGATCCAGAGGCCTGATGGTTGTGCTGCTGAAAGACAGCCCCATATCTAATAAGAAAAGACAGACGGCCCTCTATAAGCTTACCGGATCCGGCAGCTTCACCGGCATGGCCCTTGAGAATGCGTTCCTGGATAATGACCGGGATGGAATCAAGCCCCAGAGCCTGGTGGAATATATCCTGGAAACCACCATTGACGGCATTGCCATCTATAAGCACAAGAGCTCCCCTACCTATTATATCTGCAATTATGCCGGAGTTCCGGAGTACTCAACGAATGAAAGAGATTTAGAGAGGTGGCAGCTGAGGTATTACTACCTATATAATCGGTACATTGATGGGCAGCTCTATTTTGAGGACTACTTGACAAAACGACTGTTCCTAATATATAATAAAGGTAGATGACCCTCCCGGGAGCACATAGTCCACTGCTGCATTCAGCAGGTGCGTGGCCCCGGACCGGCCTTAACCCGGGAGCCGGATCATCATGAGAGGAGTGATGGTAATGGACTGGGGTACAATTATTAGTTTCATTCAGGGTGTGGGGTTCCCTATTGCTTGTGTCTTGATCATGTTTCAGCAGATGGATAAAGAGAGGGAAGCTCACCGAGCGGAAGTCCAGCAGGTTACAGAGGCACTCAATAACAACACCTTGATATTGACGGAGCTGAAGGCACAGCTGGACATTTTATCAGGTAGGACAGATGGGACAGCGTGAGGCAGTCATTCAGATAGCTCAGGCACAGGTGGGCCTTAACCCAGGAGGTGACAAATTCTGGCAGTACATGGGCTATACTCATCATGTGGAATGGTGTGCCAGCTTCCTGAGCTGGGTGATGAATGAGGCAGGCCTGACGGCTGCTCAATGGACTCAATCCGGAGGTGTGCTGCAGATCCACTCCGGAGCAGTGGCGAGAGGTGACATCCTGCCGGCCACTGCGATCATTGTTCCCGGTGACATCGTTTTTTTCGAATGGAGAAATCCGGGAGACGGACCGGACCACATAGGAATAGTGGAGACTGTGACGGCCACTACCATCACCACCATAGAGGGTAATATCCTGGTAAATGGAGTGGACAATGTGGGCCGTCAAACCTGGAATAAGAGCAGCTCTTATATATGGGATTATGCAAGGCCCCAGTACACCGGAGGGACTCTTGACCCCTGGCTGCGGAAAGCTGCTGCCGGACTTGTGCTGGGACTTAAAAGACGAAGAATCAGATAGGAGGAAATATCATGAAAGTAAGTGAGGTAATCAGACTGCTGGATGCCGGATTCACCCGGGATGAGATAGCAGCAATGACAGAGCAAGAGCCTGCACAGAAACCGGCACAGGAACCGGAACAGCTACAGCTTCCTGAAACCGCACAGACACAGACTCAGCCGGATCAGCTGCAGGAGACTATGAATCAGATGAAGGAAACCCTGGCAGCTATCCAGAAGGCAAACCTGATGAATGCAGCACAGGCCGGTGCTGCGATCCAGACCAGTGATGATGTCTGGAGGAGCTTCTTTGGCAATACTAATAGGAAGGAATGATAATATGGCAGTAAATTCTTTGACTTATGAGCAGATCAGTACTGTACTGAATGATCTGACCGAACAGGTGACCGGTAAGAAGGTTCTGGGCAATGTAAACAGCCAGGACTTCACTTCTGTGGCCACCACAGCCCTGTCCGCAGGGTATGATCCTCTGCTGAATGCCATTTCACAGATGGTTGGAAAGACGGTTTTCAGCGTTCGTCCCTACACCCGGAAGCTGAGAGGCATCCAGGTAGATAACCAGAAATGGGGTTACATCACCCGGAAGCTGGCTGTGGCTGATAAGGACTTTGAAAATGATGCCTCTTTCTCCATGGAGGATGGCAACATGTACAGCCCCTGGTATGTGAATATGCCTAATGTTCTGCAGCTCAACTACTATGGGCAGAACGTGTTTGAAAAGAGCATCAGCATCTTTAAGAACCAGTTGGATGGAGCATTCATCAGCCGTGACCAGTTTGGATCCTTCATCAGCATGGTGATGAGCAATGTCATGGATCAGATCGAGCAGAGCCGTGAGACAGCTGCCAGAATGACCCTCGGCAACTTCATCTGTGGCAAGATCGAGGCCAATAACGGTGTGGTGCATCTGATTACCGAGTATAACACCGAGATGGCCTACTCTCCGGCCAAGGCCTGGGCTGACATCAAGGCTGACACTGCGGAGTATGACAAGTTCATCAAATGGATGTATGCGAGGATCGCCACCCTGTCCAGCTTCATGACCGAGCGGACCGATCTGTACCAGATCCAGGTGACCGGGAAGCCCATCACCAGACACACTCCGGTGAACCGTCAGAAGTTCTACATGATCTCTGACTTCCTGAATGCGATGAAGGCCCGTGTGCTCTCCGGCACTTACAATGAGGACTTCCTGCGTTATGCGGATGTGGATGAGCTCAACTTCTGGCAGAGCCCCAATGCTCCTATGAGCATCTACATGAGCCCGGCTTTCCTGAAGGCTGACGGCACCATCGACACCGAGGATGCAGAGTCTGCCTACACCAACATTGTGGGTGTGCTGTTTGATGAGGATGCCCTGGGACTCACCGTAATGGATGAGTGGACCATGAGCACCGGCATGAATGCCAAGTATGGCTACTCCACCGAGTATTTCCACTACATCATCCGTTACTGGAATGACTTCACCGAGAAGGGCATTGTACTCTGCCTTGACTAAGGCAGGTGAGATTGATGCACGTTAACTTCTATAATATTAGTAAGAGACGCAATTCAACCTTACAGCCCTCAGGGACCCCTGTGCATGAGTACACCGGATATCTCAGAGCAGAGTCCGGTGTGCTCAATCCGACTATCAGGTTTGAGTTCAGCAACAACACGGCTGTGCCAGAAGTCAACTATGCTTATATCTCGGAGTTCCACCGGTATTACTGGGTGACGGAGATCACAGCCATCGGCAATGGCCTGTTTGATTTTTCCTTCACTGTGGATGTGCTGGCCTCTGCAAGGCTTGATATAGGACTGGCTAATAAGTACGTTCTCCGGTCCTCGGCAGCCTATGATGGAAGCCTGATTGACAGCAAATATCCTATCAAGGTGGATCCTCTGGAGCCCACTGCTGTGAGCGTCCCCCTTCTGACCGGTGGGGATCCCTGGTCCGGCACATTCATGGTGGGTGTGATAACCCCTTATGGCACTGCCGGTGGAATCACCATTTATGCCCTGAATGAAACCGAGTTCCAGTATCTGAAGAGCCAGGTGATGACAAATGATAACTTCTGGTCTAATATCACAGATGTTGACCTAAAGAACCTTGCCATTTGCATCAGTGATCCGCTTCAGTACATTGCCTGGTGCAGATATTATCCATTTCAGCTTCCTGCAGGATCTACTACCAGTACCACCATGACACTGGGTAAGGTTCAGATTCCTAACATGCCAATGCTGAATGCCAACATGACTCTATGGGAGTTTGGTGTATCCGGTGGTATATCTATCGCCAAGCATCCTCAGAGCCCTCTCAGAGGTGAATGGCTTAACAGTGAGCCCTATTCCAACTACTATCTGGAATGGGAGCCCATAGGAATGGTTCAGATCCCCTCCAACCGGCTGCATGGCCTGAGCAGTGTGCAGATGAGGGTAAAGATCGACATGCTGTCTGGCATGGGGAAATTGATCCTATATCCCAATTCACAGCAGGGAGGGAATATCATCTACAGCACTTCCTTTATGGTGGGCTGTGATGTGCCTCTGTCCCAGATCATGAGCAGTAATCCTATAGGCCTGCTGTCCACTACAGTGGGTGTTCTGGGAGCTGCTGGATCTCTTGTGTCAGGCAATATCCCCGGGGCTATCTCCGGTGGAGCCTCGGCAGTAGGCAGCTATCTGGATGCTATCTCTCCCTCTGTCAGGAGTCTTAATGGATCCAGAGGGACCCTGCTGGCATCCAGTGAGTATCTGCATCTGATCTCCGTGTTCAACCGGCTGGCAGATGATGATAATGCTGAATTTGGCAGGCCTCTGTGCCAGGTTCGGCAACTTAATCAGATCCCTGGGTTCATTCAGTGCCAGGATGGAGAGATTGCCGCTCCATTTACTGAGCCTGAGCTTAGGGAAATAGAATCTTATTTAACAGGAGGCTTCTTCTATGAGTAACAATATTCCTATGTTTTACGATTACCAGAATGCCGTCCAGTCTATGGGGAGCCCTATTCCCCAGTATAAGCTCAACAACATGACTACCTACTATTTTGGCAGGTATATCATGCAGAAAGTGCTCAGCAACTTCTGGCTTGAAGGGATGCCGGAAACCTGGCAGAGAAACTACTTCATGTATTGTGTCTTCTGCAATGGGAAACTGATTATCCTTGATACTCCGCTATATGGTGTGATCCCTCAGGCCTGCAGCCTGACAGGATATAACATCTTCTGGGGTCCCAAGTCCGCTCTTGTGGCTAATCCACTCATGCCGGATCTGGCCGGCAAGCAGCTGGATCTGGGGGTAGACTGTGAGCTGGTGCAGCTCACTCCGGACTACTGCGGTATCATTGATCTGGTGATGAAGTATGCTACTGAGTATGCTCTGGTCACACAGGCTCTGGATGTGACTCTCACCAATTCCAAGCTGGCTTATGTTTTCGCGGCCGGTAATGGGAAGATTGCGGAGAGCTTCAAGAAAATGGTGGACGAGATCCAGCAGGGAAATCCGGCTGTGTTCGTGGATCAGGCACTGCTCAATCCTGACGGCAGGCCCAGCTGGGAGGCCATTTTCCGGGACCAGAAAGGCAGCAGCATCATCAATGAGCTGATGACAGCTCTGGAGAAGCTGGATGCCAGGCTGAATACTGATATCGGCATACCTAATACTAATATCAGTAAGGCCTCCGGAGTGAGTGCGGAGGAAGTGAATGCCAATAATCTGGACACCACTTCCAAAGCCAGCCTATGGCTTGACACCATCAATGAGGGCCTGAGCAGAGCTAATAACCATTATGGGCTTGATCTCCGGATGAGACTGAGATTTGATCCTGAGGAGGTGAATGCTGATGCCGGCGAGAGGGAAGCTGACAGTCTGGGGACTGTATGAGTATGACCCCACCTTGTTTGAAAACATGGAGCTGCCTGAGGGAGTGGATGCTGACATCACCCGGCACCGGATCCTCCTGGAGACCGGACAGCTGGAAGTGATCTATCCTGATCCGGAATTCCTTAAGGAGGCCATTGAGTGGTGGTCTAAAGCTAATGTGGCCAGATGGGGCAGGCTCTATGCAACTGAGAACCTGGAATATAACCCCATTTGGAACGTGGACGGCACAGAAACAGAGACTACTGTGAGAGGACTGGAGGAAACGGAGACAGAGGACCGGAGCCGAGATGAAGATAATGTCCAGGTGGTGATTGAGGATAACTCCCAGACGCGAGAACAGGATAACTCCCAGAGCAGTCAGAGAGATATCAGTGTGCAGAACAATGGCACCAACTCCATGCAAGGGTTCAACTCCACTAATATGGTAGGAATCACCGGATCTGCTGACAGCAGCACCACATCTGATGATGAGACGGTGACTCAGGACAACAGTGAGACCATCAGCCAGGACAACACAGCCAGAACCACACAGGACAACAGTGCCAGTGAAAGTGTGAGCAGAGAAAGAGGACAGGATGAGAACATCACTGTGACCAGGAGACGAACTGGCAACATCGGTGTGACATCCACTCAGAAACTGATCACCGAGGAGCGGGAGCTGCAGAGCTTCTCCATTTATAAGCTGCTGGCAGACGAATTCAAGCAGGAGTTCTGCCTGCTGGTATATTAAGATAAGGAGGTTGATTATATGGCTAATATTCCGATTCCGGAAAATGATGACAGTCTGGAGCTGAATGTAAGATATCAGCCGGACATGGTGCTGGAAGGTATGCTGGATGCCACAGTGCCGGAAATGAAGTATTTGAGGCTCTCTCATGGTAATGAGACCCATGATCTGCTGGGAGCTCAGAGTGGTGATCAGATCCTGGAACTCCTGAGTGAAGATCTCACAGCTGCTGATGAGGGCAAGGTGCTGACGGTAGATCAGGGAGAAGCGGTATGGGCAGAGCCTCAGGAAGAGCTTCCGGCGATCGGTTCCGGTGATGCCGGTAAGGTGCTGACGGTGGTGGGAGAAGCCGAAGAAGGCGAGATTTATATTCCGCTTCAAACTGTAACCGCAGAATATTATCAGGCAAGTCTTAACAGCAATTTGACGCTTGCAGAAGCTTTTTACGTTGCAGATTCAAGCCCAGAAGTGATTCTTGAAATTGATGATACAACGCTGAACGGAGCCTTAACAATCTTCCGAAGTGGAGATCATGGTTTCCCTGCAATCGTTGTTGATGACTCCCGAGTGGTTTACTGGGATGATACTGGCTGTCATTTGATCAATCAGGAGATGAACGAAACGCATACAGTCAAAGCGTATACTCCTGTTGAAATCCTTTTACCTGCATGGGCAGATGCACCGAGTGGACTTCCCGACATCACCGCAGAGGATGAGGGAAAGGTGCTGACGGTGGTGGATGACAGCGGAACCCTTAAAGCGGAATGGGCAGAGCCGAGTGGTGGCGGGGGAGAATGGATTGCGGTTAATATGTCCGGGCCGATGACGATTCCAAACGGCACTGCGGTACTTGCTAAGTTGCAGGCGCATACAGTTGCAGGGTTCTACTTTGATGGTGGAGCGCAAGGTATGCTTGGTTGGACTCCTCTTATGTGGAACGCAAGCGCAATCTATCTTGCCGGCCCTGCCCTAAATGACCAAAACCCGCTGTCAAAGGTATTCGTGATCGAGCTTGACTATTCAAGCTCTACGGATTCTTATGTATTCCAGGCGTCCACATAATGCTCTGGACTCACAAGAGAGAGGAAGTGATTTGATTGAGTCTATATCCATATACTGATTTTCACGAGATGAATCTGGACTGGATCCTTAAAACCGTAAAGGATGCAGCCGGTGAAGTGGAGGATCTGCTGGACTGGCAGGAGGACGCAGAGATCAGACTGACCAAGCTGGAGAATCTGGCCGGTACATATTACAATAGTGGTGCTGTTGATATGGTGGTACCTGCAGGAGCAACCGTCACACTGGATGAGTCTACTCCTCCGGTATCTGGTCTGTACATCGTCACGGTGAAGGCATTCATGCCTGAAGATCTCAATCCGGACTCCGAGGACCAGCCAAGCACTGCAGGCAGCTATGATCCTGATACAATCCTGTGGCTCAGTACCAGAGCCCAGGTAGGCCTCTATAACTCTGAGGATACTCTGAAAATGTACTGGGGAGGAATTGCACCCAGGATGAACAGAGGCACCATCACGGCCACGGAGATTGTGCCGGTGGAAACTGGTGACAAGATCAAACTGAGGTTTGCTGTGGACCGTGCTTTTGCAGAGGTTGATGGTAATGAGATCCGGAGACACAGTGAGACTGTGAGAGGAT
>AUXO013129684.1_pt1 | contig 11484 bp, 12 predicted proteins | sample 768731 | NCBI WGS metagenome assembly AUXO01 (sample SAMN02715735, study PRJNA202380) | gut metagenome | biome: sheep rumen | host: Ovis aries | place: New Zealand: Palmerston North | reverse complement strand
GTTGCAAGAAGAGATTTTTGGAACCATATAACTTCACTTGCAAAAAAAGGTGTTACCGTTCTTATAACTACACATTTTATGGATGAAGCCGAATTTTGTGACAGAATAAGTCTTTTTTACAGAGGTCAAACAATAGCAATAGGTACTCCTAAAGAATTAAAAGAAAAAGCAAATGCAAAAAACATGGAAGAAACTTTTATAAATTTAATTAAGGAAAGCGAAGTTAAATATTAAAGTCGATATAAGGATAAAAATATGTTAATGGCCCTAATCAAAAAAGAATTTCTGCAAATAATAAGGGGTCATCTACTGGACAAATACTCAAACCTATTTATTTATGAGGAAATTATGTCGAACTTTGTCGGGATTAATAACATTAGATTTAACAAAGATAAAATCAAAATTTGCTAATCCTGTGTCCTTTTTCCTAAATTCCCCTAAACTTTTTCGATATTATACCTAAATCCTACTTAATAATGGAATCTGCTAATAATATTCTTAGATGAAAAAAAAATTTTAAATTTTCACTTTTTTAGGTATATTTCTTGTATTATTCTAAGCCATTAATTCCATATCCACTAAAATCACAAATATCCCGTATCAATGCCAGGGAATAGCATTGATACACCCCAGTCTTTCATATATCCAGTATATTCCATAAACCGTAAGTAAATTATACATTAAACAAAAAAAAATACTTTAAAATTTTAATTTTGATTGTTTTACTTTTAAATAATTATTAATATATTTTTATAATTTTGGAACAAACATTGATAGTTCAGGAGACATTGTTGAAAGATTCCATACTCCAACTTTCATCTTTTTTATTCTTTTACCATCTCCAAAATCAAGCAAATCTTCTCTTTTATGAACATTCAAAAGTTTATTCAAACTACCAATATCAGCAGATGTTATTAAAAAAGCCTCTTCAGGATTTATTAATTTACAATATGCCCATAATTGTCCTAAATCTCTAAGAGTTAATTTTGTTTTTTTTGCTTCAATAAAAAATAATTTTATATTGTTATTTTTCTTTGCAATACCAAGAACATCAATTTGAATATCTACACCAACTGCAAGGTCATTTATTATACCTATTTTTTCTAAAACTTTATCCAACCTTTCGTTATGAGTATCAATAGTTGTAATGCTATAACTTCTATATTTATCTTCCAAATAGTGTTTAAGCCATATACACATTGGTTCATACAATTCAACTTCTTTTGATACATTTTTCTTATTTATCATAACCCAAATCCTTTGCTATTTGTTTCCAAGAATTATAATGATTACCCCTGATTTCCTCAGGAATAAAGTTATCATTTTCTCCAGGATGTGAAGGTTTATTTCTATTTATAATGCGAGTATCCCAAAAATATTTATGAGTTTTTTCTTTTATATCTTTTCCTTCACTTAAAAAAGCTGTTTCCATTTCTTTTACATAGTTTTCAAGAGCAATATTTTTATGTTCTATACCAAAACCAATAATTTTAAATTCATTTGCATATATCTTTATTTGGTGTTCTTTCTTCCAAAAATTATGATAACCTTGATTATATTTTGTTAAATTACCATCTCTAATATTAGGATGAGCCCAATCAATATTTTGAACAGGAACATCAATACTTTTTAATAAATTACATATATCAACAACCATATACCAATTTTGTGGTATTTCAATATAAACTCTATGCATATACTCAATTCCTCTTTCAGTATTACTTCTTCTAATATATGCAGTAGTATCACAAAACCCTTTTATAAATTGTTTTCTTTCATCATATGTAAAATTAAAAATATCTTCATGAATTCTCATGTTTGCATGAGTAGTGGCAGAACCAGTATATCTTAAAATTTCTCTAATTAAATATTCCGTATTAGGCTTTGAAAAAAACAAGATTGTAGCTCTTTCTTCTTGCGAAAAAGAAATACCATTTCCAATTAAAGGTTCGAGAATATTACGAATATTAGAAATACTTGCCCTTACATATAGCGGAATATCGTGAAACTCATCGGTTTTAATAACTTTATGAGGTATTTCAATTGATATTGTTGTATTAATGCTATCTCTTTTAATTTCCCCATTCCCAGAAATCATACCGAGCAAATATGCCATTTCATTATTCATATTTATCACTTCCATTTTTATTTTTTAATAAAAATTAATATATATTCATGCACCTTATTAATTCTAAATTTATATGGATATCCAAGAGGTTTCATATTATTATATTCTGTTTGTCTATCCCATATAACTATATCATCAAGGATATAACCTTTTTGCTGAAGTTCCATTATAATATCACAATGTAAAGGATAAAAATTGCTCTTCTTTCTTATATCCATAACATTAACAATACAATAGGCATCTTTTTTTAAACACTTATGAACTTTTGCAAATAACTCGCCTAACAAAGTAATAAACTCTTTGTAATTAGATATATTTCCTAAATCTTTTTTATTATCAGAATAGTTTACATTTTTTTTTATATCTGCAGTCCTCCTCATATTAAGAATATCCCAATAAGGAGGAGATGTTAAACAAATATCAAAGTAATTTTCTTTTAATTTTTCTAATTCTATAAAACTATCACCTGTAATAATATTTATATTTTTATCATTATTTATACGGGTTCTTGCTATTTGAGAAAAATCTTTAGATAAATCTATACCTGTTCCTTTTGACTTTAAATTATGTGTAGCAACCATTGTAGTTCCTATTCCATCAAAGGGGTCTAAAACATTTCTTCCTTTTTTAGAAAAAGTATGTAGTATTTTTTCGCATAGTGCCACAGAATATGAAGCAGGATGTTTTAATATTTTTTCATCGCTTGTTTTATTCAAATTTCTCCATATACTAAAAGAATTTTGCAACCATTCTTTTCCTGTTAAATCATTACATTTCTTACATTCATTTATCATTATTCCACCTATTGGATTGTAATGAAAACATTTCGGAATCAATAAAATTCTTTTCCTCATCCGAAATTCCATAAATTTTATAAACTAATTCATTTAAAGCTTCTAATAATTCAAACCACATCTTTGACATATATTCGCATTTTTCTATTGCTTTTACTAAATTCACAACCTGGTCAAATAAATCGGTATATTCTCTTACTAAAGGTATTTTCTTTAAATATTTAGCATCTGTATGCATTGTTAATTTTGAACCATTATAACAAAACTTTAAAAGATAAAAGTTACAAAGTCTTGAATGAAGAATACCTAATATATATCTACACATTTTTTCATCTCCATCGGTAAAAACAGTAACCGTCTGAGTAGCTTCAAAACATTTACCTGCAAAACTTGCAATAATTCCTGACTCTGCACTATAAATGTTTTGAATAAATAATTGATTCCCCTTCTGCGGAACTTTATGATTTTTAAATCCAAATTTTTTTATTTCTTTTCCATTGATTGCATTACAAGATATAGACCTACCTCTTCCAACATATCCCGTGCACAAGTCTCCAAATTTTTCATAAGTATTTTCTAATTTACAATAAATGGAATATTCAGAATTGTTCTTGAATAACAAAATTTCATCTTTAAAAAATTTTTGTTCAACTTTACAACAGTCAACAAAATTATTGTTCACAAGTCTTTTTATATCTATTACATTATTATCACAATATTTGTTTTTTATTGTAATAATTATTTGTTCTCCTCTAACACAATTAAAATATGCTCCAATGTCAATAATAGATATTATGGATTTATTATGTAAAATATCTTTTCTTAACTTACTATATGTGCTAATATGTAAAAAATTTTTAGGTATGATATATGAAATAATTCCAGTATCTTTTGTTAGTTCAAAAGCTCTATACATAGCAGCAATAAATAAATTACTACCAGAGTCTTTTACTTTTCTTAAAAAATGATAGTCTTTTGTATCAATAATAATATCTTTTTCAAGATTGCAGTAAGGTGGATTTCCAATTAAATAATCAACTTTTTCTTCTAATCCAACAGATTTTAGTGTATTGGTTGCATTATTTGCAATAGAATCATATTTTCTTACATGTATATTTGGGAGTAATTCTCTTACTAATCTTATTGTTTTTAAATCTTTATCTATTCCAAAAATATTATTACATCCTTTAGATAAAGCAGAATATAAGAAACTTCCTGTTCCACAGCATGGGTCTAATACTGTTTTTGATGTATCAATATTTAAATAATCTATAATTAACTTAGATAAATTTATATCAGTATAATAAATTCCATTATTTTTTTTATATTCCTCTTCTATGGAATTCTCAAAAATATTACTTCTATTCATGTATTCATGTGCTGATATACTAAACATTTGTTTCCTGCTTTATGATATTTTTCCTAACTAATACTTTTAATTGATAAAATAAATATTTGATTTAAAATTCACCTAACTCTCTTTATTATTTCTGTAAGAAATACTTTCTAAATACTATTGGATTACGATGTTTATAAAAAATAACAAAACTATTATTCTTGATATTTTACCAAATTTAATTGCTAAGTCAAAGAAAAAAATAGCTTATTTAAGTGATAAAATTAAATTCATATATGAATTATTATATTAAACATTTAGGACAACGGGTTGTCACAAAAAAACCGTATAAAAAACATCAATGAAAAAATGTAAATAAAAAAATCAGGTAAGCTTAAAGGTCGTTAGACCTAAATCAAAGTTCGCTTACCTGACATTGATAATATAGGATAAAAAACAAAAAATGTCAACAAATAAAAAGCCCCAAAAAAAGATTTGACAGAACCGTTTTCCTTGCCAAACTTACGGTAATGAAGTCTGCTCATTACTCTTTTATCAGGGCAAGAGAAGTATAACACAAAAAAACAAAAATAGCAACTAATAACTCGAACAATTATATTAAAGGCAGGCAGTTAAACATTAGGTAATATTTAACAGACGGAATGAAACATTTTACGGGAAGAAATTAGGTTCGGAATAAGGAAACATAGAGCATAACCAGAAGAAAAAAACTTATACTGGAAAAGATTTGAGTTCGGCATAATGCCTGTAAATTCGGCAAAAGGATGTGTGTGCAGGAGCAGTTGAATATAAGCTAAAGTAAATACCTTAACCCTTTAGCCGTAGGACTAAAAAACAGGAGCCAGGAGAATGAAGGCAAGGAAGAAACAATTTAACCCCGTAGAAACACACACTCTCGGAGGAACCCCGAGAATTCCGTAGAGAGTGACGGATGGGATAATATGTAAGCTAACCAACTGAATTATACTCTTTAGACGGGAGAATGTAAGTAAAGATGTTCGTGTATTGGGAGCGAGAAGATAAACTAAACCCTTTAGCCGAGAGAATGTAAGCTAAGTTGTTTGTGTGTTGGGAGCTTGTAATGAGAATGAATAACTAATATACGGAATGAAACCTGTGAAGTTTTTCGTGTGTCGGTGCGGTGATTATGGTTGTTATTTTATGATTTTAAATGCTTGTAATACGGTCTTTTACTTGACTTTTTCTCTTTTTTGTCCTATATTACTATCGAGGAAACAATAACAGGTGCGGAAAGTCGCTGTCCGCCACTCTTGCAAAAGAGAATGTATGATGAGGTTCAGCGTTCATCGTTATTGTTTTCTCCCTTTTTTTGGACTAAAAAAACACTCTGTTTCAATTAACAGAATGTCGTTATAAACTTACCACTTTGTTTTCTTTGCTTTATTAGAGTAATCCACTATCTTTAAAGGAATAATAGTCGTTATCTGCTATTATGATATGGTCTAACAAATAACTTTCTATTGTCTTTAATGCCTTTGTAAGTGCTTCCGTAGCAAGTATATCATTCTGACTTGGCTTTACACTTCCACCTGGATGATTGTGAACAAGTATCACAGATACGGCATAATGTTGAAGACATAACCTTGCTATCTTTCTTGGATATACTGCTGAACGGCTTTCCGTTCCTTCGTCAACTTCAAAAACTTTAATAAGACGATTTCTTGAGTTTAGAAGAATTGCATAAATCTTTTCTACTTTCAATCCGTTCATTTCTGCCTTGAGATAATCTACTACTGCCTGCGGACAATCTATCTTTTCGGTTTCTTTAATCTTTAGATGGTTATAGATAGCCGTAAATTCTTTAACAAAACTGATTAAAGATACTTCCCGTTCTGATATGATAGGGTATAAATCGTCTTTGGGTGCATCAACTACCTGTTTTAAGCTACCGAACTTGTTTAATAAAAGTTCGGCAATTACTGACTTACCTTTTGTCTTAGTGAAGTTTAACAGTTTGGTTAAAACTTCCTTTTCGTTAATTTCTTTTAATTCCATTGGTTTTCTCCTTTTACTTAGATTTTTACTTCTTACTACCAACATAAAAATGACTAAGGACTACAGGAATAAAATGTCATAGGTATTACCTCCTTTTCTGATTATTTTTTTAATGGATTGTTTTCTATGAAAAATCTTTTGTTTTGTCGGATAGGGTATTTCAGTAGGAGCACTTTTAATTTGATTGAAATTTTTAATAAAAATTTTATTGTTGCCAGAAAGGTATATAAACCTAATATATTACCTTGACCAACAAAATTTAAGGGGGTAGGCGTAAATCTCGCATTTTGGGAAATATGGGCTAAGAACCCCACCTATTTATTACTTCACACATCGAGAACGAATTTGGTATAATAAGGAAACTTTAAATTTTTGGAGAGTCAATGAAAACAAAAGAAAAGGAAACAAAACCAACCAAAAAGACAGACGAAACAACAGAAAAAAAAGCAGACAATATAAAACTGTATATACCAAAAACAACAACGATGGAACTTATAATGTCCGTTTTGTATAACTGTGATAAAGATTGCCCAAGAGAAGATATAGATACTACCATTGATGAAATTACTGGAGATTATATTAATAAAAAAATGGGACAAACTATTATAAAATATACAATACCGTTTTCAGAAAAAAAAGACGAACAATCCGATTTTGATGCCGAAGCTGAAGAAGCAGAAGATTCATATATCAAAAGATTTTTTAATTACAAGCTTTTATCTAAAGATAAAAAATATTCCTTTTTGGATTTTTGTAACGATATGGGTATGGGTATAGGGTATCATCTTGATTTGAGAACCGCTGGTGCAAGATTTTTTGATTATGAAAGATATAGGAACGATATTGTAAAAGAAGAAGCTCTTGAAAAATATATAACTTATCGCTTAGATTTTTACACTTTATTAAATACAAAAGGTTTTTATATAACGATTAAAGATAGAGAAGAATTAGAAAAATGTTTGAAAAGATATATCGATTTTTTCATAGAAGATAAATTAATAAATAAAGAAAACACAAATATATACAACTATAAAACACATTTGAAAAAAGCAGTTGAATTCTTTCAAAAAGAATATGAGGATTGTGGTAAAAAGTTAACAATAGATTGTGAAGAATATAAAAACAAAGATAAAAAATTTAGATTAATTGAATGTTTATTAGCTTTACAACAACAAGGATATATAAAAATTAATAAATTCTTTTATAAAGATGAAAATTTAAACATTTTAATAACTTTTTTGAAGAATCCTAAAGCGATATTAAACGAAATAGAAACATTAGAAAAAAAACATTACAGATGGATAGAATATGGAGATTTAAAAGTAGATAAAGATTTAGGACTTGCTCAATACAAGGATAATCCTATTAAAAAATTAAATAAAGCTTCAAACGAGTTTAAAGTTTTATGTTATTTAATAGAACATCCAAATAAGGTTATTCATGTTAAAAAACTAATAGAAATAACAAAATCAAATAAAGATTTTAAAGGATATAGAAAAGCTGGTAGACCATCTAAAGAAATTGAAGCAAAGATTCTTGAAGAACTGGATTTCTATATGGAAAAAATCAAAGTATGTAAAAATGATATTCAAAAAAAACTTGGAATAACAGATGACAAAGAAAGAACCATCCAAATAAGCCAATCAAAACCTGGATTTATACTTCATAAAATAGCAAAAATTTAATCACTAAAAAAAACTTTTTTAAAAAAATACATATAAAACGATTAATGTTGAAAAAACATTAGTCGTTTTTTTTGCTTTTATTCACGATAAATCAATTCATCTTTATAAAAAAATATTTTTTTGGGAAAAGATAAAAACCACCTATTTTCCCACCTTTTTTATATATAAAACCTTCCTTTTTTCGGACTAAAAACCACCCAGCTCTCGACGGTATAACAGGGTTAGGAAGTGTGAGTTTGCTGTAAACAAACCGCAATTCAAATAACCCAAAAGGGAGGAAATGGTCATGGAAAGAAAAAGGAAAGATTTAGAGGTAGTAAATGCAGTGCAGAAGGAAGAAGTATCAAGGACAACATTCGTTGTTATTACTATCAACAATGTTGACGAGAAGTATTTGGAAGAAACAAGAGAATTATTCAGTCCATTCTACAACAGAACTTTAACTGATGGAGAATGTATTGAGATTATTAACAACATGTTGAATGCAGAGTGCCAAACAAGAAGTATAAAAGAAATGAAGGAGGTGATTTAACATGATAGATACTGTAAAATTAATGTTAACAGCCCCCGAAATTAGAAACAAGGATTTGTTTGTATACAAGACAGATGAAAAAACTGGATATAGATTTGGATATTTGAAACCAATAAACGATGGAATATACAGACCAAGTTTATTATATTTTGAACCAGATTTTTTTAGTTATTTGTATGTAAGATTTTCTATTCCAAAATTTTTGTTTGGTAATAATTTACAAGAAGTAAAAGAATCACAATTTGAAGATGTGGTAAACAAATTGGTAACAGAACTTAATAAATTAGGAATAACTGTATCAGCCGATGCGATAAGATACGCTGATATAAGAGGTGTGGATTATTCAAAAAACTTTATTTTATCACCAAATTTAACGACAGATGAAGTTCTTGATGTATTAAAACTTTCAAAGTATAGTCGTATGAAATTATTTACTTCAAAATATCCATATATAAAATTTCACTCAAAATCTTTATCTATTTTATTTTATGATAAATTAAAAGAAATGACACAACATGGTGGAATAATTCCTAATTTTTCTAAAATAAATTCATCAATGAAAAACCGTATTTTTAGAACAGAAATTCAATTTAGAAACACATATGGAGTAAAAGAAAGATTAGCAAAAATCATTAGAAAAGGAAAACATTCTATTAGATTCAAAGAAATATTTAACGAAAATATGATGAAAATTGTTTTTAATCATTGTTTAAGAAAATTAAATGAAAATATGCCCGATATAATACTTGAAGGAAACGAAGAAGAAGAATTGAAAGAGATGTATGGTAATAAAGTAAATAAAATTGCTAAAGAAATAGCAATTTTAAAATGCCAAAAGGATTGTGGAAGTTATAAAGAGGGTATTCAAAAAGCAATAAAATATTATGGTGAGAATTTTGTTGAAAATCACAAATGTGTATTAGTTAATGATACCAAGCTTCAATTTATATTATTAAAGTTATTAGAAGAATTAAAAGAATATAAACCTTTATTTGATTTATAAAGATTATAAACTTTTATCTATTATAACATAAAAAAAGTATTGATTTCTTGTGCTTTATAATGCTATAATATGCAACATGGATATTATAGAAGAATTACAAAACTACAGATTAGAGCATAAAATACCACAAGAGAAATTGGCTGAAATGTTGGGGGTTGCTTTTTCTACTGTCAACAGATGGTTCAATGGAAAAACTAAACCGAACCAAATACAAGAATATCAAATAAAGAAATTGTTAGGTAAAAAGTAATATGGAAAATTTAAAAGAAGAATTAGCTGTAGCATATTTTAGAGTTTCTACAAAACAACAAGAAGATGAAGGTTATTCTTTGGAAAACCAAGAAGCAAAAACATTAAAATATGCACAAGATAACAATTTAAAAATAGTTAAACAATGGAGCGGTAGTGAATCCGCATGGAAAAAATCTGACGGAAAAGCTAAAGAGAGAAAAATATTTAATGAAATGGTCGAATATGTAAACAAACATAAAGAGATAAATCATATAATATTTTATTCTCAAGATAGAATGACTCGTAATATACACGACTATACAACAATTGAAAGTTTAAGAGAGATACGAGGTTTAACCGTTCATTTTAGTCAAACAGGCGACAAACAAGTTGGAAAACTAACTTCCGATAAAAAAATGTTTGGAAGAATGAAAGAAAACTTTGATGAGTTTTTTTCTGACTTTATTTCAGAAAAAACAGCACCAGCAATGAAAGAAAAAGCTAAAACTGGAGTTTATCCTGGAACTGCTCCTATAGGATATTTAAACAATAAGATAGATAAAACAATAGCGGTTGATGAAAAAAGAGCCCACTATATACAAGAATTATTTCAAAAGGTTGCCAGTGGCAATTATAGTATGAGAGCAATAACAAAAGAGTTAGCCACACAAGGTTTAAGGAGTAAAAAAACAGGTGGTATAGTTAGTAAAAGCACTCTTTATAATACGGTAAACAATCCTTTCTATTATGGTTATTTTAATTGGAAAGGTGAATTGTATAAAGGAACTCATCAACCGTTAGTTTCTAAAGAACTTTGGGAAAAAGCAAATGAAATTTTAAGGTCTGATAAGCCTTATATTACAGGACAAAAATTTGCTTTTAATGGAATTTTAAGGTGTGGTGTTTGTGGGTGCACAATTTCTGGCGGGAAATATAAGAAAAACAAATATACTTATTATCATTGCAGTCAATCTAAAGAACAACATAAAAGCCCTTTCATTTCAGAACAAGAAATGAGTGAAAGACTTAAGAAAATTGTTTCAGATGTAATAATACCTGATAATATAGCCGATTGGTTAGAAAAAGGAATTATGCTTTATGTTGAAAGGAAAGAAAAATCAGATAAGAATATAAGAGAAAATTTGTTATTAGAATTAAGCCAAACAAAAAAAATATTAGAAAGAACATATCAAAGAGAATTAGAAGAAGACAACTTAAGTGATATAAAAAAAGATTTCTATAGAAAAAAAGAATCTGAGTTAGAAGAAAAATTAAAAAAGATAAATAAAGATTTACAAAAAATAGGAAAGGACTCTAAACAAGTCAAACAAGAGCTTGATTACTCTATTCAAATAATGAAGAACTTAAGTAAGTGGTATGAAAAGGGTGATTATTTTGATAAGGGTGAAATTGTTAAAGCATTGATACATAAAGCAACATTAACAAAAGATAATGAGATAATACCAACCTACAGACTACCTTTCAATATGTTTGCTTCAGCAAAAAATAAATTTGGGAATATTAATACCAGTAATGGTTTAGGCTTCTCGGAAAAGGGTGGATGACGAGATTTGAACCCGCGACCTTCGCTTCCACAGAGCGACGCTCTAACCAGCTGAGCTACATCCACCACCTAAGACAATGTATAATGTATAATTTACAATTTATAATTAACGACAAAACTACGACAAAAAGCACAAATTATACTAAATATAATCAAAATTTTGCTTTGCAAAAT
>AUXO011861398.1_pt1 | contig 11485 bp, 7 predicted proteins | sample 768731 | NCBI WGS metagenome assembly AUXO01 (sample SAMN02715735, study PRJNA202380) | gut metagenome | biome: sheep rumen | host: Ovis aries | place: New Zealand: Palmerston North | reverse complement strand
TTAGTAAATAATGCAATTGGATATTTAGAGGACGATATGCCTAGAATGGTTAAAACTCCGTGGTCTGATGAAGAAATTCCATTTGAAAGAGCTGCAGAAATAGGCACAAAAAAAGTTATACAGGAGCACTCAACTATAGGTATTCTTGTAACAACTGATGGTAGTATAACAGACATTCCCAGAGAAGACTACATAAATGCAGAAGAAAGAGTTGTGTATGAATTAAAGGAATTAAATAAACCCTTTATAATTCTTCTTAATAGTGATTCACCTTACTCTGAATCAACAAAAAGTTTAGCAAGAAAATTAGAAGAAAAATATGAAACTACAGTAATTCCAACAGATTGTTCAAATTTAGAGCTAGAAGATATAAATAATATATTTAGTAAAATCCTATACGAATTTCCTATTGAAAGAATAAATATTTCATTCCCTAAATGGGCTGACAGGTTAAATGAAAACCATTGGTTGAAAAAAGAATTATTTTCCGAAATAAAAGAGGCTTGTGCTAATGTTAGAATTTTAAAAAATATATACAATACTATCAACAAACTGCAAAAAACAGAAATAATTACATCCAGTGTTTTAGATGAAATTAAACTAGGTACTGGTGAAGTTAATGTTACTATAAATTTAAATGATAATCTTTTTTATAAAATAATTACAGAAATCTCAGGCATGGAAATTTCTAATGAAGGTGATTTATTTACAACAATTGCTGAGCTTTCCAAAGCTAAGAAAGAATACGATAAAATTGCGTATGCACTAGAAGAAGTACATGCAAAAGGTTATGGAATTGTGACACCTTCTATGGATGAATTAATTTTAGATGAACCCGAAATGGTAAAACAAGGTTCTAGATACGGTGTTAAATTAAAGGCAACTGCTCCTTCAATACACCTTATCAAAGCTGACATTGAGACAGAGGTTTCACCTATTGTAGGAAGCGAAAAACAATCTGAAGAACTTGTTAACTATTTGCTTTCTGAATTTGAAAGTGATCCTAAGAAAATTTGGGAATCTAATATATTTGGAAAAAGTCTGCATGAATTGGTTAATGAAGGATTGCAAAATAAGCTTTCAAGGATGCCTGAAGATGCACAGGGCAAATTGCAAGAAACTTTGGAACGTATTGTTAATGAAGGTAGTGGCGGATTGATTTGTATTATATTATAAAATATAGTTTATATAACAATAGCGGACATTAGGAAAGCTCTATAAATTAATTTTTACTCCATACTAGAACTTTCCTATTATACGAAAAAAATCAATAAAAATTCTTGAACCCTAATACAGCGTTTTCAAGAATTTTTATTAATTACTCCTCTAAATCAATTTATAGTTATTTTTTGCCTAATTAGATTTTACTACTATAATTATGCTTTTTATATTTTACATAATGAAAAACTTACAACTTTCAAAATCTATAATATCAAAACCTACTTTACAAATTCTAAAATAGCCTCAATAGTCTTTCTTTGTTGTTCTTCCCAACTAATATTTGCATTATTATCCTTTGACTGTTTTCCATAGTTACCAAACTGTGCATGATTTCCACCATTTATGCATACTTCTGTTGTATTTTCGTTCCAAAACTGTTTTCCCTCATTATATTTAACCATATTTAAAACTCCGTCTTTATCTCCATATATAGATAATATCTTCATATCACTAGATAATTCCTTAGTTGGATATGCTGCTAATAAAATTAATCCATCTATCTTATCTATATTTTCTGAAGTATACATTGAAGCAACTGCCCCTCCAAGAGAGTGTCCAGAAAGATACCAATTTTTATAGTTGTATTTATCTATTATCTCATCGGCTCTGTTTTTCCCAAAGAATGCTAAATGAAATGGCATCTCTATCACAAAACAATCCTGCCCCTGCTCTGCTAAATGATATAGCAAAGGTGCATATGCTGTTGTATCTACCTTGGCTCCTGGATAAAAAATAATTGCATTTTCTTCACCATATCCATCAAAGAAATATCCCCTATCTATTTTGGTTACAGTAATATCTCTATCACTTTTTAAATAGTCATATACCAATTGCTCACTCTTTGAATAACTACATAGAAAAACTGTAGCTAGAACTATCATAACTATTAAGAAAGCTACTATTACTATAACCGTAATCTTTACTTTTTTATTACTCATCTTAATCACACTCCTTAGCATATATCTCTATATTAAATTTACATAATCTCTATAACTATTATACTATATTTTAGATAAAAATGCAAAGATGTTATAATTTACTCTTTTTTGGTAAATACTACAAACAAGTCATAACAGAAAGGATATCTATAATGAGAAGATACAATTTATTTAAGCAATTCTATACTAGATTCATAAAATACACACCTAACTCAGAATATAACTTCTATCTTACAACAGAGAATTATAAAAAAATAGAAAAAAGTCCAATATCACCTACTAAAAGCTTAGAGCCCACACACATATCACAAAATTTACAAGAAAACATGAATTTTTTAAAAGTAAAATACAATAGTCTAATAAATAGCGACATAGTAATTAGAGAATTTTCATTAACTGCACAAAACAAAGAATATAGTTCTGCCATAATCTATATTGATGGTATGGTAGATACAAAAATAGTAAATGACTCCATTCTACGTCCACTTATGCTAAAAAACAAAGCTAATACCTACCAATCAAAAGAAAAAGAAGTTATTTCAGAATTTAATAACAATGATGTAATAATTAGGAAAATAAAAAAATTTAATGTAGAAAACTATATTTATAGTCATCTAATTCCTCAAAATGATATAAAAAAAGTAAAACAATATGATGAAATATTGACTAGCATAAACATGGGAAATTGTATACTACTAGTTGATACACTACCAGTGTGTTTTAACCTTGACGTTAAAGGATTTAAACAAAGAAGTGTTAGCTCCCCTAAAAATGAGATTGTCGTAAGAGGCTCCCAAGAAGCTTTTGTCGAAAATATAAGAACTAATACGTCCATGTTGAGAAGAATAATAAATAGTGAAAACCTAGTTATAGAAAATTGTTCGATTGGAAAAATAAGTAAAACAAAAATAGCAGTCTGCTATTTAAAAGACATAGCAAATAATGACCTGGTAGCAGAAGTGAAATATAGATTAAACAATCTAGATATAGACTATTTAACTTCTTCTGGGCAATTGGAACAATATATTCAAGACAGTAGTTTAAGTGTATTTCCACAATTAATTGCAACTGAAAGACCCGATAAAGTTTCAATACATTTATTTGAAGGCAGAGTAGCTATAATAGTAAATGATACTCCATATGTATTAGTAGCACCTGGTGTACTTTCAGATTTTATGTCTTCCCCTGAAGATACAAATTATAAATACCAGTTTTCTAATCTACTAAAAATTATTAGATTAATTGCTGTTTTTTTTGCCTTATTTTTACCAGGAATTTATGTGGCAGTAACTTCCTACCACCATGAATTATTACCAACTGAACTTTTATTTACAATTGAAGCTGCTCGTGAAACCGTACCTTTTCCCGTCATTTTTGAAATATTATTGATGGAAATTTCATTTGAATTAATAAGAGAAGCTGGTGTTCGTGTTCCCTCACCTATTGGACCTACTATTGGAATTGTAGGTGGTCTTATTTTAGGTGAATCTGCTGTGAGCGCTAATTTGGTAAGTCCTATACTTATTATAATTGTAGCTATTACAGCTATATGCTCATTTAGTATTCCAGATTTTTCGTTAAACTTTACCATAAGAATATTACGATTTGTTTATATTCTTCTTGGATATATGGCTGGATTTTTAGGAATTGCAGTTGGTATGTTTATACAAACCATTTTATTGTGCAACTTAAAGTCATTTGGGTGTCCTTATCTTACACCTTTTGTAGTTAACAATGCTAAAAGAAGCTTAACGTCATACTTTTTACCACCTATTTGGAAGCGAGAAAATCGTTCTAACATAGTTAGTCCTAAGAAAAAATACTCTCAAGGAAAAATAAGTATGGTTTGGAAGAATAAAGGGATGCGCAAATAGTTTTACTCAGATAATGCATTCAAATTATTAATAATTTTCACACTCGTATCTTTATATTGCCTGCCAAAAAATTATCATTAAATAAAACATTATGGTAGTTGCCTACAAAGACATCTTAATTGAGTGCATTTTTAAAATTATATGTTAATTATGGAGGATATTGGATTTATGTATACTGAAAAAATTGGTTATGCCGAAGCTATTGCTTTAATAAACGTTGTAATGATAAATAAAATTATATTAAATACCCCAAAAGATATTATAGCCAATACTGGTTCTTCAGCCTGGCTTAACGTACTATATATATCACTAATTTCTGTATTAGTTGCATGCATAATAACCCATCTTTTAAAAAAATTTCCTGGTCGTGACATTTTAGACATTTCTGAATTCTTGGGCGGAAAAACACTAAAAGGTATAATTGGAATTGCGTATATGATTTTACTTGTATTATTGACAACGCTGGTAATAAAAAATCTATCTGAAACACTAAAAATTATTTACTTTAAGACTTCGCCCATTTTATATATAGTATTATTTTTTATAGTAAGCAGTATTATTTGTAGCAAATACCCTATCAAAGTCTTTGCAAAGGCTAATTTAATAGTAACGCCTATAATTTTTCTAAGTGTTATTATTATCCTATTATCCTCCATTAAAAATTTTATGCCTCAAAGAATCTTTCCAATTTTAGGATATGGAGTTGATAGTACATTTTTCTCTGGTTTAAGCAATATCTTCAGTTTTTCAGGAATGTTATATCTTTTATTCTTACCACCACTACTTGATAAACCTGAGAAAATGAAAAGAATGTCTATAATTGCGATTACAATATCTGCAGTATATTTGTTCTTAAGTGTAACTTGCTTATTATTATCGTTGTCTTTTACGTTTCATAGTGATGAATCTTTTTCATTGTATGTATTAACAAGAAGTTTGGAATATGGTCGATTTATACAAAGAGTTGATGCCATCTTTATCTTAATTTGGATTTTAGCAATAATTTCATATATAAACCTACCAATTTCATTATGTGTTTATATATTTAAAAAGCTAACTAATATATCTGATACAAGCTCAATAAGTTATTCTATTAACTTACTTATCTTAGCTTTATGCATTATTCCTATTGAATATGCCATTTTTGCTAATATACTAGGTAAATTTGTACAGTACTCTTTCCTAATACTATTTTTTGCAATTAGTATACCTATATTGATTTTTGCAAATTTAAAGCTAAAATTAACAAGTAGATTTAAGAAAATGAAAAATGTCTTAAAAAGGACCTTACTAATTTCATTAGTTTTTATAATGCCTCTAACTTGCCTTTCTGGTTGCTATGACGCACGTGGAATTGAAGACCTAGCCTATGTTACAGCACTTGGTCTAGACATTTCTGAAAATGGTATTTTATCAATGACTTTTCAAATTTCAGTTCCAGAATCAAGTTCAGAATCCGGTAGTAGCCAATCCAGTAAAACCAAAAATGCAACCGTACAGTGCAGTAGTATTGACTCTGGAATTAGTTTAGTTAATAGCTACATCAGCAAACAAATAAATCTATCTCACTGCAAAGTTCTTGTATTTTCAGAAGAAATTGCAACCCTAGGACTTAATGATTACCTTAATACCTTCTCTAACAACATAGAGATTAGACCCGATTGTAATGTCATAATTACCAGATCTACCGCTCAAGAATTTATTGAAAATGCAACTCCATCTATAGAAACAATAACTGCACGATATTATGAAGTTGCATTACACTCAAGCGAATATACTGGTTATACTACATCTACTGAATTTGCTACTTTTGTAAACGATGTCAAAAACTCTTTCATACAAGGAAGCGCAATTTTAGGAGGAGTTAACTCTGGTGAAAATAAGATGCCCGAAGAATATTACGTTGGAATTGATGCCAACTACCTTGCAAATTCTTCTCCCATTGAAGATTCCGATAAAACTGAAACATTTGGAACTGCCGTTTTTAAAGATGATAAATTGGTTGGTGAATTAACAGGACTTGAAACCTTGTGTTTTCTGCTGGTTTCTAATAAGATTAATAGTTGTACAATTTCCGTACCTAGTCCATTTAAAACCGATTCTGGAATAGATTTATTTATAGCATGCAGTAAAAGTCCCAAAATTAACGTTAATTTAATAAATGGTATTCCACATATATCAATTGACTTATTCATTGAAGCCCGAGGGCTTACTTTGAACGAAACAGTAGATTATACCTCTATTTCCTATGTTAAGCAGTTAGAAGACTCTGCAGAATTGTATATTAAAAATCAAGTTGAAAACTTTTTATATAAGACTTCCAAGGAGTTTAATTCAGATATCTGCGGATTTGGAAAATATGTTTTATCAAAATACTATACCTGGCAAGATTGGGAAAATGCTGACTGGGCTGGCAATTATATAAATTCAGTATTTGATTTAAATGTTAATATAAGTATCCTTTCGGGTTCTGAATTTAACAAATCGCCTTAATTGTATTTCTACGTATTTATTATATCCATCTTTAAAAAGGAGTTAAATTATGTTTTTAAAATTATTAGTTAGTTTGTTTGGTATCTTAGCTTTTATAAAAAATATTTCTTATTCTATTTATGAATATAAGAATAATAGCAATACCGTTGGTGCATTTTTCGTTTGTAGTTTAAGTTTTGTAAGCATTACTATTCTGAATCTAGTTTTGTTCTTTATTAAGTTTTGAAATGGTGGACGGTTTGAAATTGGGGACGGGGATTTTTTTTGAAATTGGGGACGGAGATTTCAAATCCCCGTCCCCAATTTCAACCCGTCCCCAATTTCAAAAACCAATTAAACCACTCTGCAAAACGACACTCTTCTCATTTCCTTATTAGCTTCAATAACTCTAATTCTCATCTTATCTCCAATATTAAATAACTCCCCGCTGTTTTCTCCAATTAATTGTTTATGTTCTTCATCATAGATAAAATACTCTTCTCCAAGATTTTCAAATCTTATTAAACCTTCAACTGTACTTTCTAGCTCCACAAAAACACCAAAAGAAGTAATATTAGAAATAATCCCCTCGTATTCTTCACCAACTTTAGACTGCATATATTCAGCTTTCTTTATATCAACACTATCCCTTTCCACCTTTTGAGCTACCTTTTCTCTTTCAGATGAAGTTCTCGCATACTTAGTTGCCTCATCCGAATATTTCTCTAATTCATCATCAGATATGTTATATCCTTTTTCTAAATATCTAGAAATAATCCTGTGTATAAATAAATCTGGATACCTTCTAATTGGTGATGTGAAGTGACAATAGTATTTACTAGCTATTCCAAAATGTCCCCTATTTTCACTCTCGTATTGAGCAACTTTTAGGGTTCTTAATATCAAGTTAGATACCACTCTTTCCTCAGGCTTTCCCTTAACTTCTTCTAATACTTCAGCAAATGCTTTAGGATGAATATTATCTTTATTAGCCTTTATCCTATATCCTAAATTCCATATAAACGTATTAAGTTCTCTTACTTTCTCCATATCTGGTGCTGGATGCACTCTATATATAAATGGTGCTTCTAACCAAAAAAATTTTTCAGCGACAGTTTCATTTGCAATAAGCATAAATTGCTCTATTATCTCATTAGCAAAGGTTATTTCATATTTTTTAACGTCGATGGCGACTCCATTTTCATCCAATATTATTTTACTCTCTGGAATATCTAGGTCTAAACTTCCATCTTTTTCCCTCTTTTTCTTTAAAATCATAGCTAAGTCGGACATTAATTTAAGACTATTAAAATACTGCTCGTATTCCTTAATTATCTTGAATTCTTCTTTACACTTAATAGTTGCATCACTGTTTTTAATTTCTACGCTATCAATAGTTTCTTTCATCATTTCATTATTATTTTTTTCAATATTTTCAATGTATGCAAAATTTTTGGAGTTACTAGCATTCTCTGCTTTTTCCTTTTTTCTTAAATTCTCTTTTAATTTAAGATATTCTAGTATCTTATGAACACCATTATAACTCATTCTCTTCGTAACTCTAATAATACTTTTGTGAATATCAGAAGATATAACCTGTCCCTTACTATTTATCTCCATTATTACAGACAATGCAAATCTATCTTGCCCTTCATTTAAACTACAAATACCATTAGACAATTCTTTTGGTAACATTGGAATTACTCTGTCCATCATATATATGCTAGTACCTCTTAATATTGCTTCCCTGTCTAATTGAGAATTTTCCTTAACGTAATTGCTCACATCTGCTATATGCACACCTAATACAAAATTTCCAGAATCATTTATTTCGACACATACAGCGTCATCCAGATCTTTAGCATCCTCACCATCAATTGTAAACATTTCCTTATTTCGTAAATCCAATCTCTTTTTTAAATCATCTTCTGTAATAGTCATTTTTAATGCTCTAGCTTCCTCTAATACTGGTTCTGGGAATTCGTATGGTAGGTTGTATTCCTTAATTAAAGAAAGCATATCTACCCCGGCTTCATCCTTGTTTCCTAGTACTTCTACAATTTTTCCTTCAGCTTTTCTTCCTCTTTGAGCAAATTTTGTTATTTTTACTACTACTTTTTGATTATTTCTTGCTCTAGCGAAATCTTTTTTTGATATGAAAATGTCTGTTCCAAATTTTCTATCGTCTGGTATTACAAATCCAAAATTCTTGCTATTTTTAAATACTCCTACCACCATATTTTTGCTATGTTCTAGTATTTTTAGTATTTTTCCCTCTTTATGCTGTGACTCATTATTGTTTACTTCAATTATTTTTACTAGTACTTTATCTTCATTTAGCGCATTGTTTAAATTACTGCTAGTAATAAATATTTCGTCAACGGAATCTTCTACTTTTACAAAGCCGAATCCTTTTTGATTTAGTGTTAATATTCCAACTTTATATATACTACTGTCTACTAGCATGTATTTTCCTTTTTTAGTTAATTCTACTTTACACTCAATTTCTAATTCTTTTAAAATTTGGTGGAACTCTGTATATTTTTCCTTTGGGACACCTAGAATAAACGCTAATTCTTTTGCTTTCATTGGTACATATTTCTCGTTAGACATGAAATCTAAAATTATTTTTCTATTTTCTTCCATTGAGTCTCCTTTCTATTTTATTGGAAAATGAAAATTCTTTTGTGGAGCACAGTAGTGTTCCGCTACAAGAGCTTGTGTTTTTTTGGTGTTGTAGGTATTTGTGGAGTACGATATATTTTAGTCTACGTTTTTGTGACTTATGAAAAGACCTCAAAATCTGTAACAATTACAACTTTTGAGGCCTACTTGCATAGATATTAGCAACTACATTACATATAGCACACTTAGTATCACTGTGCTTATCATAAATGCAACACCTAATATAACCGTATATCTTTTAATTTTTCCTTCTTTAGTTCTTCCTTTATTTTTTTCATAGAAATTATTTGTTGAAGAACCTACTATTGCTTCTGAAAGACCATTTGAATCTTTTGTTTGTACTGTAGCTACTATTATTAGTGCTATACAAATTATTATATAAATTGCTAATACTATATATCTTAATACTGTCATTTTTACCCTCTCCATTCATATATATTTTTCCTTCGCTTATTGTAGCATAACTTTTTTTAAAATGCAAATAATTTATGCTGTCTCTATATCATTACTTTTACTAGTTCTAATTCTTTTTGAATTTCTAGTAGTAACTCTTTTACTATTAATAAAAACCTTAGGTTCTTCGCCATTTACAACAGTTTCCCTAGTAATTACGCACCTTTCTATTGTTGGATTTGATGGAATTTCAAACATTACATCTCTCATAATATCTTCTAATATGGCACGCAAGCCTCTAGCACCTGTTTTTCTTTCGATTGCTTTGTCTACTATAGCTTCTAGTGCCTCTTTTTCAAACTCTAGCTCAACACCATCTAGTTCAAATAACTTCTTATATTGCTTTACTAATGCATTTCTAGGTTTTGTTACAATTTCAATAAGTGCCTCTCTATCTAAATCTTGCAAAGTAGCAACTATTGGTAATCTTCCAACAAATTCAGGAATTAATCCAAACTTTAGTAAATCTTGTGGTAATAATTCGCTAAATACTTTTGTTTTATCTATCTCTTTTGCACTTTCTATTTTAGCACCAAAGCCTATAGATTTTTTACCTATTCTGTCATTTATTAACTTATCCAAACCTTCAAAAGCGCCACCACAAATAAATAATATATTTTCAGTATTTATTTGTATAAATTCTTGATGAGGATGCTTTCTTCCACCTTGAGGAGGAACTGAAGCCACTGTACCCTCTACTATTTTTAATAGTGCTTGTTGGACACCTTCTCCACTTACATCCCTCGTAATTGATGGATTTTCAGATTTTCTGGTAATCTTATCAATTTCGTCAATATATATAATTCCTCTCTCTGCCTTAGAAACATCATAATCAGCTGCTTGTATCAACTTTAATAAAATATTTTCTACATCCTCTCCAACATATCCTGCTTCTGTTAAAGTTGTTGCATCAGCAATTGCAAAAGGAACATTTAAAACTTTTGCCAAAGTCTGTGCTAACAAAGTTTTTCCACAACCTGTTGGACCTAACAATAATATATTACTTTTTTGAATTTCAATTGTATTACTATTGTTACTTTTCTCTATAATATACTCATTATTATTAATCCTTTTATAATGATTATATACAGCAACAGAAAGCGTCTTTTTAGCGTCTTCCTGTCCAATCACATACTCATCTAGTACACTTTTTATTTGTGCTGGTGTTGGCAATTTTTCAGATTCATCAACAGTATAAGTTGCATCAGGATTTTCATATAAATCATCTTCAATTATATCATTACACACACTAATACACTCATTACAGATATATACCCCTGGTCCTGCAATAATCCTTTGTACAATCTCCTGCGTTTTACCACAAAAAGAGCATCTTATTGTTTTATTTTGTTCTTTACTTGGCATCTTGACTTTATATGATATATCTTTTGCTCATATAATATATCATACACTCCTTTCTTAATTTATTTTAATATAAACGTATTCTTACCATTCTTCACGCTTTGCCTGAATACAATATCTTAAAATCTGTAGAAATTATGCTCTCTTTTCCATAATTCCATCAATTAATCCATATTCTAAAGCTTCTTGTGCTGTCATGTAGTTGTCTCTTTCTGTATCTTTATTAATTACATCTAGTGGTTGACCTGTTCTATCACTTAACAGTTTGTTTAATTTTTCACGTGTTTTTACCATGTGGTCTGCATGAATTTTAATTTCAGTTGTTTGACCTGAAAGACCTCCACCACCTATAAGTGGTTGATGTATCAATATTTCCGCATTTGGAGTTGCAAATCTCTTCCCTTTCTCTCCAGAAGCTAAAAGCACTGCTCCCATACTTGCAGCCATTCCTATACAAATTGTAGAAACTGGACATTTAAT
>AUXO018402292.1_pt1 | contig 11487 bp, 7 predicted proteins | sample 768731 | NCBI WGS metagenome assembly AUXO01 (sample SAMN02715735, study PRJNA202380) | gut metagenome | biome: sheep rumen | host: Ovis aries | place: New Zealand: Palmerston North | reverse complement strand
ATATAAGTGAGGTTATGCTGTACGAAGTAGATTGGGCAGAGGACGGAACGTATAGGCCTGGAGAGTACAACTCGCCAGAGAAGTTCTTCAACGATTGCTTGGAGAACAGCCTGGAGTTTGACCTTCAGCTTGGCTATTTCAGCTCTGCTACTATCAGCGTGCTGGCTGATGGCTTTGCCACCTTTATTTCCAATGGAGGACGGATGAGGCTCGTCATCAATCACATCGTATCAGAAGAAGACAAAGACGCTATCAGCAAAGGACTGCATGGTGGAGTAATTGACTGCTTTGACCTCACTAACTTTGAGACGCTACGCCAAACATTTGACGAATACCAGCAGCAGTTCTTTGAGTGTCTTGCTTTCCTCATCTACGATAAGCGTATCGACATTCGCATCATCAAGCCTCGCAACAAGAAAGGCATATCGCATACCAAGTCTGGACAATTCCGTGACGGAGACAGCACGACATCATTCACAGGTTCTGCCAATTTCACTATCAGCGGACTCTTCAATAACCTTGAAGAAATCAAGATAGACCGTAGCGACTCTGTTGACAAGATGGTACAGAACCGCATAGCCAGCCAGCGTGAAGAGTTTGACTCCATTATGAAGGGCAAGAAGCGGAACATCGAGTATCTGTCACCAGAGAACCTTATCTCTGCTATCCAGTCGAACTTTGGTGATAATGATATAGAAGAACTGCTTGACGTAGAAAAGAAATTACGGAAGATAAAAGCAGAAAAAGCTATCAGGGAAAGACAGGAGCAATTAGATGCTGTATGCGAGGATTTGACAATAGAGCCGCAATTCCCTTATCCATCCGGCCCCCGTGAATATCAAAAGACTGCTTTCGAGAATTGGAAGAACAATGGACAGAAGGGATTGTTTGCGATGGCTACAGGTACTGGTAAGACCATTACTTCTCTCAACTGTCTGTTGGAGATATATAAGCGGAAGGGATATTACAAAGCTATGATCCTTGTGCCGACCATCACTCTTGTCAACCAATGGGAACAAGAGTGCCGGAAGTTCAATTTCAGCAACATCATCAAAGTCTATTCGAAGAATCTCACTTGGCGTGACGAGGTGGAACGGGTTGCCTTCAATGAAAAGTACAAGACAGACAAAGAACCTGAGGTCTCTTACATCATCATTTCCACATACGCCTCCTATTCCAGGGAAAGGGTTTTTAGGGTTTTGAACGGCTTTGACAGAAAGAGGTTACTCTTGATTGCTGATGAGTGCCACAATATGGGTTCTGGCTCATTAGTGAAGCGTCTGAAAGAAATACCTTACCTTAGAAGAATTGGGCTTTCGGCCACACCTAAGCGTCAGTTTGATGATGAGGGCAACGAGAAACTGAATACATTTTTTGGCAGCAAGGAGAAATACACATACGAATATGGTATGGAAGAGGCCATTCAGAATGGTGTGCTCTGCAAGTATATGTATTATCCGCATCTTGTGAGACTGACATCCGACGAGATGTATGCTTACGTTGAATTGTCAGAGCGGATAGCCAAATACTTCAACTACGACAATGAGAAGTTTGAGCATATCGACGAGAAACTGAAGATGATGCTGTTGGCTCGTAAGCGAATCGTTCATAAGGCAGCTAACAAGATTGATGTCTTTCGTGAAATCATAGAAAAGCGGTTCCACGATAAGGGAGATCTGAAATATTCGCTTATCTATGTGCCAGAAGGGAATAAACCTGATTATATTGGTGGGGGCGATGACTTTGACTTGGCAGAGAGCGTCGGCGATGACGATGATATGGATCATCTGATTGACCAATATACAAAGGTGGTGACTGAGGTAGATGACCACGTGACAGTGAGGAAATTCGTCTCAGGACAGCAGGATCGTGATGAAATACTGCATGATTTCGCTACTGGCAAGCTTCATGTGCTTACCTCGATGAAGTGTCTTGACGAAGGTGTTGATGTTCCACGTAGTGAACTGGCTGTATTCTGTGCTAGCACAGGTAATCCCCGTCAGTTCATCCAGCGTAGAGGACGTGTACTCAGAACCCATCCAGACAAGAAAATGGCAGAACTGCATGACCTTGTTGTGGTGCCAGAAGTAAACCCCTACAGTGATTGCTACCGCATGGAACAGTCGCTGTTGAGAGGAGAACTGATGCGGGTGATAGATTTCTCATCCCTTTCAGAGAATCCATCCTATTCAGAGTTGGAACTCAGAGAAGTGTTAGATCATTACGGATTGAATTTAACTAAAAACAATTATAGAATATGACAAATAAAGAAAGAATGCTACACATGGTTCTTGATGACAAGAAGCTGCAGGAACTTTACGAGTACGACAAGTCGGAATATGAGGATTTGTATACAGCAATGAATTCTGATAATGTCGTAGTGGCTGCAGTGGCAAGAATCATTAAAAACCTTGATGGTTCTACTGACGAGAGTGATCAGAAGAAAGTCTATATGACTGTGTTTAATTACCTAAACGACAACTTGCTCCTATGATTATACAGAAGATAGAAATCCAGAACTTCAGAAGCTATTACAAGGAAAACTCGTTTGAGCTGATCAATGGGTTGAATTTGATAATTGGTTCTAATGGTGATGGCAAGACCACGTTCTATGATGCTTTGGAATGGCTGTTTCGAACTGACGGAACAAATAAGATGGATACCAAATACATCTCCAAGAAACGCATAGAAGAACTGTTTAGTGGAGACTCTGACAACGTGAGAGTTGCTATGACTTACGAGCATAAAGGTAAGGTTAAGGTTCTTGAAAAGACATTTCGATTCACAAAGTCGTTTGATGGAGAAGTTGGTACTTCTAACTACACCCACAATTTAATAGAGACAAATGGTGTGGAACGTCTTGTCAAAGATGGTGTGGCTTTTGACAAGGACATTCCTTCTGAGATGCGCAAGTTTATTATGTTCAAGGGTGAAGGCGACCTAGATGTTCTTCAGAGTTCTAATGCATTAAAAATTCTTGTTGAAAATTTCAGTGACGTAAAGGATTTTGATGCGTATTTTGCTTTTATGGAGTATGCCATGAAAAAGGCAGACCAAGCTAGAGATAATGCGCAGAAGAATGACAAGAAAAATAACGATAAGATAAAGCAGCTTAATCGGACCATAGAGCAAGAAAGTGCGACTCTTGCAGATATTAGTAAGGAAATAAAGATTAAGGAAAACGAGGCTATAAATTTCGATGGTCTATTAAAGAACATTGAACAGAGTAAGGAGGCTTCAAAGCTACTTGTTGCTGTGAATCGAAGAATTGAGAGTTTGTCACAAAAACGGTCGGAAACCGCATCTCGCATAAAGGAAGATTATACTATCAATTTGCTTGATGACTTATGGGTTCTTATGGGCTTTGCTGATATTGCGGAAGAGTATTCTTCCAAAGTAAGTGCAGTTGATAAAAAACGCAGAAAGCAGGAGAAAGACTATCTTTTGACTGCTGGCGCAGAGAAGGTCATCAAAATAATGCAGACTGATTTCACCCCGCTCCCCGTTCATATCCCTGGTCGGAAGATTATGCAAGAAATGCTTGACGAAGAGGTCTGCAAAATTTGTGGCAGACCTGCAAAAATGCATACACCTGAATGGGAGTTCATGCTGCGTAGGTTGAAAGAATACGAGGAATCGTTGAAAGCTACTAAAGACGATGATGACATAGAGCCATACTATAAAAACAATTACGTGGTTGAATTGCAAAAGCGGGATACAATCCTGAATGACAATCTATCAAGTATTACCACGCTGCGTCATAAGATAAACGAGGCTATCTCTTTCAACAATCGTCTACACGATGACATCAAGAAAATAGATGCCAATCTAGCGATGGAGTTTGAGCAGAAAAAACGTATCTTGTCTCAAACGGATGGACTGTCCGAAGAGCAACTGCTTGCCAATTATGAAAATATTTCAAATTGGATGGACAAGAAGAAGGGCGCAGAAAATAGAGTGGACATTCTTAAGAGGCAGAATGCTCAGCACAGAATTGCACTAGAAGAAGCTCAGGTTGCCCTAAGTAAATTATCTGAAGGGACATCTGCTGCCATCTATGCGAAGGCTGCTTTGATTATCCGACAAATATCAGAAGCTTTCAAAACGGCTAAAGATGAAAACAAAAGGCGGTTATTGAGTGCGATAGAAGATACTGCCAATGATTTCCTAGATAAGTTGAACATCAATGATTTCAAGGGAACAATAAGGATATTGGAGAAAACAAATGGGCAAGGCGAAGCGGTGCTGATGAATAATGACCATGCCCGCATATTCAATCCCAATACAGCACTAAGGACAACCTATCTGATGTCTGTCTTGTTCGCCATAGGAAAGCTTTCAAGCGAAAAGGATAAGACGGAACAGCCATTGCTTTTTGATGCGCCCACTTCGTCTTTTGCTGATGCCAAGGAAAATGAATTCTTTAATGTTATCGGTAAGCTTGACAAACAGGTTATTATTGTCACAAAAAGCTTTTTGCGGGATGCTAGTAATGGTGAGGTGCAATTAGATAGCGAGAGAATAAAGAGCATTAATGGAAGGGTGTTTAGAATAGAGAAGAAAAAACCGTTCGATGACAAGAAATTAGGAACGATTCAAACTGTAATTTCAAAAATTAAGTAAGTTATGGCAGAGGTAATTAACAACATAGAAGATCTCGTCAAGAAAGACGAAAAGCTTATTGATATTTGGGGACGAAGAAATCCGAAGTTTGAGAAAAAATATGAAGATAGCGTAATCAAAGTGTTATCTGAATTTGGCAAGAAGGCAAACGAAACTACAACTGCAAAGGGGAAAATATTTGGAAACGGTTATGAACCTTACATTATTGCATTCTTTATAGGTTTGTATTCGGACAAAAGACTCCCCTTGTCAGATGACACGAGGGACTTGCGTTGGCCTCTACAGAATTGGGGCAATGTTGAGGCAAGAAATCTTCGTAAGCCGTACCCCAACTTACGCTCTTATATTTTCATGGCTTTAGTAGCAAAATCAGATATTGACTGGATTGCTCTCGAAAAAGGAGAAATAGAGGCAAGTGAAGTTGTGAGCGTCTTAATAAAAACAATGGAGGAGTACGCTAACTATGGTTTCGTTTTTATGGCGGAAAAACTGAAAGAAGACCCAGGTTATTTCTTCTCGCACAGAGCCTTCTTGGATATCTTCCTTCAATTGACAGATAAGTCGCGTGATAATGCTGAATCTGATGAAGAGCCAGAAGAATTGTGACAATGTTTTTACGATGCTTAATCGCCTATGATTATCAGAAAGATAGAAATATGCAACTTCCGCATCTTCTACAAGCAGAATACGTTTGAGTTGACAGACGGGATCAATCTTGTTCTTGGTTGGCATGGGGATGGAAAAACCACCTTGTTTGATGCCATGGAATGGCTATTCAGGACTGATGGCACAAATAAGATGGATACTAAAAACATCTCGATGAAGCGTATAGAAGAGTTGTTTAATGGAGACTCTGACAACGTGAGAGTTGCTATGACTTACGAGCATAAGGGTAAGGTTAAGGTTCTTGAAAAGACGTTTCGATTCACAAAGTCTTTTGGTGGTGAGATTGGAACATCCGACTACATCTTTTCCTTGATAGAACAAGATGGAGATGGAAGGGTTGTAAAGGATGGAGTATGCTTTGACAAAGACATTCCGTCTGAAATGCGAAAGTTTATCATGTTCAAAGACGATATGGATTTGGACATCCTTCGGTCATCTAATGCACTAAAACTGTTTGTTGATAACTTTAGCGACATAAAGTACTTTGATGCTTATTTAGACTTCGTGGAGTACGCAACAAAGAAAGCAGACCTAGCATGGGATAATGTCCAAAGGATGGACAAGAAGAATAGTGAAAGAATTAAGCAATTGAATAGAACAATTGATTCTGAGACTTCTGTTCTGGCAGACATTGATAAAGAAATTGTAATCAGAAAAAATGAAGCTACTAACTACGAAAACCTTCTGAGGAATATCGAACAAGGCAAAGATGCCTCAAAATTGCTAGTTGCTGTAAACAGACGGATAGAAAGTTTGTCTCAAAAGCAATCTGAAACAGCGGCTCGGATAAAGGACTATTATTCTTTAAACTTGCTCCAAGATATGTGGGTGCTTATGGGCTTTGAGGACATAGCTGATGATTTTTCCTACAAGGTGTATAAGTTGGGCAGAGAACGTCAGAGGTTAGAACATGCACACCTCAACGCAACAGAGAAAAGCAATGCGGAACCTTATTTCAAACATAATTATTGGGGGGCACTGCGTAAGCAAGACGTTGCTTTGGAGCACAACCTTGAAGACGTAGTAAGAATCCGTCACCAGATTCTAGATATCGTCGCGTTCAATGAAAGACTACGCGATGACATCAAGAAGATTGATGCCAATCTTGCTCGGGAGCTTGAAGCGAAAAAACGCATACTGGCTCAGACAGATGGCCTTTCAGAAGAGCAGTTGCTTGCAAACTACGACAACATCTCTAACTGGATGGAAAAGAAAAATCGTGCAGAAAACAGAATTGACATTCTGAAACGACAAAAAGCACAACACAAAATAAAGCTCGAAGAAGCACAGATAGCAATTAGCAAACTCTCAGAGGGAACTTCTGCAGCAAGCTATGCTAAGGTGGCTTTGATAATCCGACAGATATCAGAAGCTTTCAAGGCATCAAAAGACGAGAACAAAAAGCGTTTGCTATGCCAGATAGAAGATTCTGCTAACATGTTTCTTGAAAGATTATATCCTTATGGCTATACAGGAACCATTCGTATCCTTGAAAAGCTGAATGGTCAGGCTGAAGTGGTACTTGTGAACGATGATCATTCAAGGGTGTATAACACTGGTTGTACATTAACGACAGCATATCTCTTGTCTGTAATACTGGCAATAAGAAAGATTACATCAGAAAAAGATTCAAGCGAATTACCTTTTATTTTTGATAGTTCTAATTCATGTTTAGATACATTATCGGGTGATAGTTTGTTTGACAATATAGGAGGTCAAATAATAGTAATTACTTCCGACTATCTTAAATTAGATTATTCAGGAGGTGTTGTCGTGGACAGTCATTCTTTACAACATTTGCGTTCTTACGTTTATCGCATGAGGAAAAAAGTTCCCTTTGATAGTAAGAAGCTTGGTACTATGCAAGTGTGTATCTCACGAATAAAATAAGAAAATATGGACTACGTTGAGGCTTTCAAAAATCTGAGGACAAACAACAAGTGGGGGCGCAAGTCGCCCCATAAAGCTGTATTGATGCTGGCAGTTATCGAACTGTATGAACAGAATGTCCTTACCGATAACGAGATTAGTTATGACGAGCAGTTGAAATCTACGTTCAAAGAACAGTGGAACAAAGTGTTACCGCAAGACCCCTTAGTCCAACCTGATGCCTATCTGCCTTTCTGGTATCTGCAGAATGACAGTTTCTGGCATATTGTGCCTCAGAGAGGTAAAGAGGATATTCTGTCGCTGATGCGTGACAACGGCGTAAAGCCTTCAGAGGCAAAGCTGTATGATTCGGTGAAATATGCTGAGTTGGATGAAGACCTATACTTCCTGATGACCATCCCATCAGGGCGTTCTTCGCTAAAGAGAGCACTATTGGAGACATATACTAATCTTCCAGAATGGCAGATAGATAGAATGGCAGAGAGTGGGGATAATACAGTTGATTATTCCGTTGCAGCCCTTTCTGAATACGAAAGCATTCTCTCAAATGGTAAAAAGGATGAGAAAGAAACTATAGTGGAGGTAGACAATGAGTTGGTACGCCAATTCCAGGAACTTGATGAAGACCTACAGATAATATTTAATATAGAGTATTACTCTTTCTTGAAATCGCATCGTAGTGAGAGGGGTATTTTCAAAGAGATATGTCCCACAGTCTATGACTTGTATGACCATCTTACAAAGCATCCTGTTAGGCAAGATGAAATATCGCCGTCGTTTGCCTTCATCTATGAGAACTTTCTTTCAGACTTGAAGATTTCTCTGATGAGTGAAAACGGGACTATGGAGTTGATTGACAAGATAGGGGAGGCCATCGAAGTGCTTCGTGGTAACTATCAGGAGAAAGAAGAAGCTGTGGTAGAACCCACAATCATCGAGCCGGAGGATATTGAAGAAACACCTGTGCCCCAAGAAATACAGGAGCAAGAAGAAACGAAAAGTACTGCTCCAGAATTTGTTGTTCCACAAGAAGCTTTTGCCACAGAGAGCCGCAAGGGGAAACCGTGGACAGAAAACGAAGAGGAACTGATATCTTCGTGTTTCAGAAATGGCTGGAATACCGCTGCAATAGCAGAAATGGTGAAGCGTACAGAAGTAGCCATCAAATCGAGATTGGCCCAACTCGGCTTGATAGAATATTCATACGGACAGGAGGATGACAATACAGCTAAAGGTCAAGTCGTTGGTGTTAATACGTCAAGTCAGGCAGATACTCAAGTTGTTGTAAACCTTGATGATTTCATCATCGAGAATTCGTTTCTGAGGTGTGCTCTAAAGAACAGAAGAGGCGATAAGGTATTTTCTGCTGATGGGAAACTGAAGCGTATCGGAGATAAGCTGTATCGACTGAATATGAAGAACGAATGCTTCACCATAAAGGACTTGAAGTTTGATGGTAGGGCGTGGATGAGAGGGGAAAAAAAGATTGTGGCATATCCTGATTCTGCACTCTATGGCGTAATGGAGGGCAATGTCAGGTATGAGACCATGATTGAGGATATTGTGGACACCCCGGCCTTCTTTGAATGCAAGGTGAAAGTGAGTGGCAAATGGTATGATAATGCTGGCGCGGTGATAAGCGAGGGAAAGGAACGGCGTGACAACATGCCATCGAAACCTTCAATCAGTGGTGTGTCTACGTATGTACCCAAAGGAAAACTGAGGAGTATTGGTGAAGTTGCAGAAGAATCCTATGACTTTCTCTTGACGATGGCGGTTGTGGAGTTTATGCAGTTCATACCTCAGCCTACCATTATCACCTTCGACAGACTGGCCTGCATGATGATTGCCGTGGCTTGGGAGATTCTCGGCGATAACGAAGAGGTGAGAGAAAAGGAGCATGGACTGTGCGAATGCATCCAGTTCTTGATGGACGAGTCCAAGGAGGAAATGGATGATGTGCTGACGTGGAGTTCAACCAAGAAGGAGGTGTTCAATGCCATTAAGGATTATCCTATGGCTGGCGTCTTTGAGGACACTGTTGACCTTTTGACGGAGGATGCTCCATATCATGTGCTCAAAGCTTGGCTAAGGGGTGAGGAGAAAGAAGAAATTGAGAGGGAATCAAATTTGCCTTCTGCAACTTGCCTCTACTGTATACACCCAATGAAGCACAATCCGTATATTGAGGTGAAGCAGGGCTGGATGCGCTATCTGCGTAACGAGCATGACAACCTGATGAACTACTTCAGGGAACTGTATCTTGAATATGTAGAATGATGTTGGTAGGTTTTGATGACATTTAGTTCTCTGCTATCATTAGGGAAAGATGAAAAAAACGACTGAAAGGAGTTGTTGTTCAAAAATTATTGTTTATCTTTGTAGCCGATTGTGCAAGACAAGAAATTACCCACAATTGTTTGTGGTATGATCAAGTTGGAACTACTGGGCAGAGGCAATAACAACAAGCATACAAGTAACGAATATGGCAAAACGTGCATTCCTAGACATCAACGATACTTATAGCTTGAGGGGAATAGCGATGCTGATGATTATCATCAGCCACGCTTACAATGGCTATCCTGCTGACAATCTGTCCTACTATTTCCCACAATGGATGTGCTATTTGCATATGGACTTGTGGGGTGGCATGGGTGTCGGAGTGTTTTTCTTCCTTTCTGGTTTTGGACTATTCCATACGCTTAACAGGGTGTCAGGCATTGACGCATCCTATATTCTGGCAAAAGCTGAACGGTTATTGAAGCCGTACCTCATCTATTGGGTAATCGAGGTGCTTGTTCTTGCTCTTTTTAATAGGGCTGAGCTTACGCCACATCTGTTTCGTGAGTTCTTCACCTTCTCAATCCACCCTGATGTTGAGAACTGGTTCTTCAAGGTCATCGTTATAGCGTACATTGTCACTATTTTTCTTTTTAAGTGTAAGATATGCACCGCTATGAGGGTAGTTGTGGTTGGTTTGTTGTCTGTCATTTACTTGCTTGTTATGAGTAAAATGGGTTATGGACAATGGTGGTACAACACAATCCTGTGTTTCCCTGTGGGGGCGTTAGTAGCCCATCGGTACGAATGGTTTGCTCAGTTACCCGCACTACAGATGAGTGTCATCGGTTGCATACTTATGTCGTTTGTCTATTTTGTACATATGAACACTATCGTGTTCCATTTTGCCTTTGTGTTATTCTGTATATATTTCATCCGTGTGGTTTTGGTACAGCATCGTTTTTTGAGTTTCATCGGCTATAATAGTTTTATCTTTTATTTCATCGAATGCCCAGTTCTTGACGAGATTATGATGTTCAGTTACCCATATTTCTCGCTTTACGTCATTTTGTCGCTTGTAGGAACTTTTGTACTTTCATTTTGTGTTTGTAGATTATGTCTGGCATAGGCTTTATAGTCAAATAGGTTAATCAGACACTTATTTCCTGCAACAGAAAAATTGGATAATGATTTGTGGATAATTGGAAGATTGTTTGGAGGTACTAAAACTTCTTTGTAACTTTGCGCCCGACTAAAGGCGTAAAGTTATGAATAGGGTACTACAGTTTTTCAGTTACGAGCAGTGCTATCAGCACTATACGAAGCGCATCATGAATATCCGTCAGGCGAAGATTCACGGCGAGACCATCGTGGCGAAGCCTGTGCTGCTGGTGGCTATCATCGATGGCATCGAAGCCGATGTGTTCAGGAACAATCAATTTTGCATCAACGAGTGGTTGGAAGGGCGATACGGGCTGCTGATGCAGAAATATGTCAAGGATTCGCAGTTTGGCGATAAGACAGGGATTGAGAAGCCTTTCTGGCATTTGGAAACGGATGGGTTCTGGCATCTCAACTATCAGGGCGAGCGGCTCACCAAGAGCCATACGCCGTCAAAGGCTTGGCTGAAGGAGAACGTGGAGTTCGCCTCCTTTGACGAGTCGCTCTGGATATTGCTGCAAAACAGGGTGTGGCGCATGCAGCTGCGTGACTACATCGTGGAGCATAAGCTCACCGACGACTCCTGGCGAGGCAGAATGGTGGCAGAGGGGCTTGGCATCATCGTAGGGCTGATTATCGCGGCCTGATATCACACGGAAGGCAGGTTCCCTATGACATAGTAATTGATTTTGTTCTTTATACGGCTTTCTTCTCGCAAGTGTGGAGCAGCAGGAGTTGCGAGAACTGTCACAGGGCGGAGCAATGTGGCGGGTAGCTGAGATATGTCACACAGATCTCACGGATCTCACAGATATTGGCTGGCGCAGGGAATCTCACGGATATGGCCCTGCCATAGGATGATCTCAC
>AUXO012321117.1_pt1 | contig 11487 bp, 11 predicted proteins | sample 768731 | NCBI WGS metagenome assembly AUXO01 (sample SAMN02715735, study PRJNA202380) | gut metagenome | biome: sheep rumen | host: Ovis aries | place: New Zealand: Palmerston North | reverse complement strand
CCCTTACCAAGCTTCGCATTCGTATAGATGCGTGCCGTCCGATGGATCAGCTCCATGAACTCCCCGCCCCTTCGGATAATCTCCTCCATGCAAGGACGGCGGGCAGCCCCGCCAATTGATGAGACAAACACATCATCTGTTTGAGGTTGATAATCCCTGATAGTATTAATCACTGGTGGATAGTTCGGGAATCCGTCCAGTGTCTGCATGTTATCATCGATAAATCCTTTGACCACGAATTTCTCTCCATAGCCTACGCTTTCTAAAGCATTGCTATATATGGTGCGGCCCATTCCGCCAGCACCAATAATAATCAGATTCTTCATTTTTTTATGAAATGCTTGTATAACACTCTAACTATTTCATAATTCATATTACCACCATTGCCCCACTTTGAAGTACAGCCGTTACAAATGACAACAAAACCGTATTTCTTTTCGGGATTACAGAAAAACAGACTATGGATGCCACATGAGCCACCTGTCATTCCCACAAAGCTTTCACCCTTGACAATATTGTCGTAATGGGAGAATGCATAGCCGTAGTTCCTTCCAGGACTCCGAGGTTTCCACATCTCAAGTTCACTCTCTTTCGACAGGATTTTAGCCTTTTTATAAGTCCCATAGTTCATGTGTACCATCATCCACTTGGCCAGGTCCATAGTTGTAGCCCGCATGCCACCTGCCGGAGAGAAAATAGGCGTTGAACGACCTAATATATAATTACGAAGCGTGTCCTCACCATACAACCTATCGCTTGGATAAAAGTATTTCTTAAAGCGCTTTGCCCTCCTGTCGTATGTATATGTTTTGATAATCCTTACACTATCCAGATCCAGTCTGTTGAAACTCCCATATAAACCTAATGGTTTGGTAATATTCTCTCGGACATATACGTCAAATCGCTTCTTCGACACCTTCTCAACTATAGCCGCTAACAAATTATAGTTCATATTGCAGTAGAAATAGTCCGTATCAGGCTCATAGTCATTGTAATTTACTCTGTAATTAACATTGACTTCTGGGATAAGCTTTTCAAACCCGTACCGATACCCTTTGTCGTTTAAGCTTGAACGATGAGAAAGCATCATGCTCACTGTTATCGGGGCGTTCGGAAAACGAGGGTTCCTTATACGGAAATCCAGGTATTTATTAACATCATCATCCAACGACAGCATCCTTTTTTCCACCAGCTGCATGACGGCAGTACTGATAAATGTTTTCGATACTGAAGCCCACCAAAACACGCCATCCAAAGGAATTGGCTCTCTTTTTGTAGTATCTGTATAATTAGGATTATAGCCGAAGGTGTTACGATAGCATATTTTATTGTTCTTGACCACAACAATGGAGAGCCCTATTGCGTCGTAACTCTCCATCGTCTTGACAATCTCCGATTCTAAAGTTGGCTTAGTGCCAGCTCTTGAGCTTGCGGGACAAAGCAAACTGAAGATAAATGCAATCACTAAATTCCGTTTCACAGGCACATTCTTTTATAACTTTCCCATGTCCTCAAGCAAAGCCTTGTATTCTTTCCACAGTCCTTTATTATGCAACTGCTGAAAATCGTGGTCTGCGTTGTCGTTACCTTCTATCAACAAGAATTCGCCATTTTCCATAATAACTATATCCCATCCGACATAGCGTACAGAAGGAAGATGTTTTGCTGCTTTCTCTGCAAACTTCTTGCATTCCTCCCAATATGGTATCTGGAAACCTATTATTTGTTTCCCGGTGAGAGGATGCTTGATGTAGGTATTCTCAAACATATCATATCCGATGGAATTGATGATGCCTGTTTCTATATCAATGTTTGCGCCGATGCCCGATGCATGGAAATTATCCACATTTCGTTTGTTGTTACCCATCCTAATTCTGGCATTCATGAAATGAACGACATCCTTTTTGTCATCATACACCGTCACTATCCTGATGGTATTGATAGACCAAGGATGAAAGTCCTCCAACGATTTAATCTCCTTGATTTTGGGTTCAAGTAGATATACAGATTTCGTTTCTTGCAGTTCTTTATATAACTTATCGAGGTCTATATCACCGTCTGTATAGCTTGAAATTCCCCTTCCTCTATATGATTGTGTATCTTTGACGAATACTGTGTGATGCTTTGCAAAGAAAGACTTAAACTCATCAACCGTCATTTCGCTGAAGACGCAACTTTCTCTCTTTACAAATTCAGAGAAGCGTACATTAAACTTACTTTTATCTCTAAGAATATCAATATCATTCTTGTCATTCAGCAAATCCTGAATCTTATGATACCGTCTGTAAGTAATCCATTCATTTTTCCCATTGGGCTTCAATTTGTAAAAGCCGTATGCAAAATAATCATTCAACGAAGTGCCGTATATGACAAAATCTGTGAGATAGTCAATCCAGTACCAACCCTTCCATCCTGACATATGGAATTTATCATATAACTCGTTAAACCTATTCTGAAGGTGCTTAATTTTACTTGTGCTCATCTTTTCTTTCATTTTTTAAAACATCATCAAAAACTTCTGTCAGTTTTCCCGCTATTGCTTGCGGAGAAAATCTTCTTTGACAATCCTCCGCTATATATCTCCTGTCATATTGCGAATAGTTCTCCATCATTTGCTTAATGGCTGATGCCATTGCATCAACGTCATCTACCGGCACAATGATGCCATTCCGATCATCCAAGCATTCCCGTATTCCACCACAGTCTGTGGCAATGACTGGTAAGCCTGTAGCAAGACCTTCAAGTATAGCAACTGAGAAGTTCTCATTTCTCGAAGGAAGTACATACACGTTACTATTTCTTAATTCTTTGGCTATCTCAGTCTTCCCCATCTTCCCTAGAAAATGAACGTTATCATCCAAACCGTACTCCAGAACCATTTTTTTCAGATTTTCTTCTTGCTCACCCCATCCGATGATGTTTAGGCACCAGCTTTCCTTTGCCATATTAGCTTTTGCTAAAGACTGAATCAAGAAATCAAAGCCTTTTCTGTAAACTAGGCTCGCAGCAGACACAAAAACAATAGGGAATCGATGCCGTTGTTCTACTTGAACATAATGAAACTCATTACCATACATGTTATGTACCACCACACTATCAATTCCAAACCACCGTTTCAAGCTTTTCGCCAAAGAAGAAGAAACAGCTATTAATTTGTCTACACCAGAAAAAGCAAAAGCAGCTCCCGTTTCTGACTCATGGGACAACTTGTCCTGATTAAATCTTGCAAGATGTTCAATTCCGACTAAGGGTAAATGATATTTCTCCTTTAAAAGAACACCCTGTATCGTGTTGCCAAAGAATTGAGAATAGACGATATCAGGTTTCCCCTGTTCGGCAACGATTCTCGTATATACTTTCTCTGTATAGTGGAATCGTATTTTCTTCCTATAAAACTCGTATCCGACAACTTTCGAAAAGAAGATACCAGGCAATACCACATAATTATAGTATGTTACGCCATGGTTTTCAAACTCATGAAGGCCGAGTCGCCCTCTATGCCTGCCAAACCGGGCATCCACACTCATCACAACGACCTTGTGCCCATACTTTGCCAGAGCCTCGGCCTGATCTTTCTCAAAACACCCCCACTGTGGATATTCCTTCGTCGGAAACCCACGGGCAATCATTAATATATACATTTTTTTCTTTTTTATTGTATGCACATAATCCCCAAAGGGGCACTTCTCTTGTTGAGATACGGTCTTTGTTTGGTGTAAATATCAACATAGACTAAAAATATCATATCATGTTATTAATATATCCTTCTGTTGCATTTTGACGATGACAAATGACGCAAGGATTGCCATAAACCACCGAATGACTTGGAACATCACAATTAACATAGCTGTTCGGAGCAATTAACACATCATTGCCAATGGTTATCTTTCCTACTACAGCGGCGTTAACACCAATCCACACCATATCTCCAATTGAAGGCGACCCTTTCCTCCTTCCACGATTTTCCTGACCAATAACGACACCCTTATGGATATTACAGTTGCATCCTATTTTTGCTTTGCCATTGATGGTTATATTGAAAGGATGACCTAAATATAGCCCTGCACCGATTTCCGTCGTATAGGGAATCTCCAAACCGTACCTTTCACGATATCTTTTCAGCTTCCATTTATAAAATAGAAGCATAAAACTATTTGTACAGCAGTGCGCCTTTCTTAAACATTTCAAATAGCCCAAAATACCCCCCCTCCAGACCGTCCATATCGAATCCTGTCTGCTTTTATATATTGATTAGCACCTTGAACCATGATTATTTATTTCTGAAATGAGACAACATTTTAAGAAACTTATCAAGTTTTTTGAACAAATTTCGGTGGTGAGCGTATAAATAGTATGAATATATAAAAGGCCGGGTTGATGCGACTATAGCCTCATCACCTACCAATATCTTTGTACCATTTTCAAATAAATCAAATGGGTGATTTAAAGCATTTTTAATCGTATCTGTTATGTCACCTTCCTTTTTTACATCCTCATAGACAAAATCATTCATAAACCAATAGGGCATGGTTTTGGACTTTTTGGCTACCGAGACAGCAAAATAGTGAAGTATTTTTGCATGAAAAAAATACTGAAGCCCAAAGACTACCTGACAATTCCATATACCAGACATTTCCTGCATAGGATGACCTAAAGCTATGTTGGTTTTAGTATAGGAAGGTTGGTCTGTATTAACGCCTTTCTCTACTCCTTCAACCCATTCCTTATGCCACATTTCGAAAAACCGATGCGAAAGTTCCGTATCTTTAGCATAGACCATTCCACCATTAAATGTAACATCCTCTTTAGTGACATCATAGCCTAATGCCTTACAATTATTTATAAATTCTTCAGCTTTTGGCATATCCCAGGAGCGCGAGGAATTCACCCTTGAAGCATGACAATCCTTTACACCGCCTAACTCACAATCCATATTGTCAAGTTCGTCAAGTCTACTAACAAAGATTGTATCGGAATCAATGTACAGCATATCCCCCTTTACCAAGTCACGAGATTTTGTCTTTAGCCAGCGAGACCTTTGCAGACCAGACATAGAAGCATTCAAATCAACAACAATTTTCTCGTCAACCAACGACAAGAACTTCTTACGATGACCGACAAAAGATGACTCAGTAATCTTGTCTGTTATCAGAACCACATGAGCATCACCCTTTGGCATCAACTTTCTTAAGGAGTATAGCGACACCCATAACTGTTCAAGATAGATATCTTTCTCTGTACTAGTTAGTACAAATACTACTTTCGTTCTCATTCTGTAATATTATAATTTCACGGGAAGATTTATCCAAGATCCAAGCAAATCATCAAAACTCTTCGGACAGAATGGAGTCATCCCTGAAGCTGGATAAAAAGTAATTTCTCCAAAATAAACCCGATGATTAATGATATAAAAATCAATTCTCACAAAAGGGATACATTTTGACAATTTACTTGATAAAGCTAATATTTCATCAAGCTCAGCTGGGCGAGCTATGCATTCTATTGAATTAGGATGAGAAGGCCTCGACACTTCTATATGTTCCCATGCTGCAGTATAAAAATCTTCTGTAAGTCCCCCGCTTGAAAATCTATCTTTACAAACCAATATCACTTTTGGGATTCCATTAAAACAATGAACTTTATAGTCTTGCAAGTCTTTGCCGTTATCTGACATGTACTGTTCAGCTATAATGCGAGGTTTTACATTTTTATAAGGCCATTCACGATTTTGATAGAAGTAATTATTATGCAACCCTCTTTCAAGCTTTTCTTTAGCTTTTTCGATATCCAATTTGCTTTTATCTTTACAAACTACTATTCCACCACTATCATGAGTACATTTTAATACAAATTGATTTGGCAACGAGTCAAAGTTAATTTCGTCAACAGAATTGTATACTCCAAGGGTTGGAATAATATGCTCTTCTCCTATAATCCCAGCCACATATTTCTTCGCTTCATATTTGTCCACCATCTTGGTGTATTCAGGACGTCTATCATATAGCTTAAGCCATTGCAATTTCTCATTGAATGTCTTGGGATTCTTCAAATCAAGAGGATAACCCATACACAGTTTCCATTTCAATTTAAGAAAAATAGCATCATCCTTGATAAACGGTGCTAAATGATATAGCAGTGATTTCCTGAGTGCTACAGTATCACTGAACTTTCGTACTATTCTAAATAGTTTTTTCATTATTTATGCCATAAATTATTGTTCCAAGAATTAACCTGAATTTCTTTTCAATATTTAACTCACTCATCTTCGTAATACAGATAATCTGATCTAAAACTGATTCACAAGAGAAATACAAAAATGCCTCCGCATAAATATCATTCACACCAGGTAAGAACAAATGTCCATAATCCCTCTTAATATTACCGAGTATAAACCTACGTTTGTATGGTATAACTGCGGGTGATAGTAAAACTTTCAACTTGTTTAAAATCCGTTGACTCAAAGTCTTGCTTTTTGTTGAAATGCGAGCTAAGACATTGCTTTCATGATACCTATATAGCATTAAAGGAGAAGCAATATTATATTTTATTCCTATACTGGCACCAACAAAACCAATATATCCATCGTACATACACTCTTTTGTATCTGGAAAAGTTTTTAGTACATTCAGTAATTTTCTATTTATCATTAATGAGCACCCTTGAGTAGTACCAGGTGGCTGAAGAATTGTATCTGCACAAGAAAATGTGTCTTTTGATATTTTTGTTTTTTTTGATATAATTTGACCACATGCATTAATACGCCAACATTGCGAAGACACAACTGCAGGTTTGTCGCCTTCTATTTCTTTAATCTTAGTATATGTCTTTTCTATCTTTTGGGGAAGCCAGATATCATCCTGATCACATATCATTACATAATCTCCTATGCATGAACGAATTGCATTCTCAAAATTTTTGTTAACACCAAGACTGCATTTATTTACACTGTACTTTAAACCATATTTTTGCTGATATTCTTTTAATATAGCAACTGTGCCATCTTTGGAGCAATCATCTGACACACACACCTCATCTGGTACTCTTGTCTGGCCATAAAGGCTATCTAATTGTTCGCGTAAGAATCGTTCACCATTGTATGTAGCTATCGCTACTGATATCTTTTCCATTTGTTTAACTTTGCTGGTAATAAAGATTTAAAAACAACATCATTAATACTTAAATATACTATAACATAATAAACAAAAACCAATATTGAAGATACGAGAAAAACTAATGTCCCAGATCCAAAGAACCCTTGCACCAATAAACAAAAGACAAGTGGTGGCAACATATATAATATATTCCATAAAATTCTCCTTTTTAACTCGGAAAGAACAATATCTTTTGATGCAAATACTAAAGCAGATACCATTACACTTATCTCAGAAAGGAACCACACAATTGCAGAACCCGTACCACCGAAGTCTTTCACAATCAATATATTAGCAAAAATTCCAACAGCTGCCCCAACAACCGCATTGACAAGGATAGCTTTATCTTTTCTCAAAGGCATCAAAACTTGTTGTACCAAAATCTGCTCTAAACCTATTATGAAAACCAATGGCATAACAATAGCCAAAGGAGTTGCAGCAGGTTCATAACCTGCCCCAGATATGATCCTAACAATATCAGTAGCGAAACACATTCCAATTACTATTAAAGGAAAAGAAAAGAAAATAAGGATAACAAATGACTGATTAATTTTTCTAGAGAACTCCATTAAATTACCTCTTGCTACTAAATTACTCATCCGGGGGAGCATCACACCAGTAAACGCAGTGAAAAGAGCAAGAATAATATGATGCAGTTTTGTTGCTGTGGTATAATAACCCACCTCTGTAGTATTGGTTACAAAACCTAGATATGCAACATTAAATGTCGTATACATAGTTGTTAAGAAGCCATAACAACCAATTATCATGCAAGATTTAAGGTATTTAAAAGGGTGCAAATTTCTAAAATCTAATACTATATACTTTCGAGCATATAAACAATTTATAAATGCATTAACCAGCTCTGTTACAACTAATAAAGCAAAGTAAATAGGATAATCACTTTCTTCTCTAACGAGAAGAAAGATTGAAACGACATAAAGACATCTTACAATTATGCTACGCCTCGTAATATATTTAAAATCCTCAACACCTTTATATAGCCATTCTATTAATAGGAATGTTGCAAATAATTTTCCAATCCCAATATACATTAAGTCTTTATGCTCATTTAACTGAGGTATTATCTGTATAATAATAAAAAGGACTATACTTGATATAATTAAAAAGAACAAATTGAGTATTATCAAATTGGTGAAAGTTCTACTTAATAATTCTTTACTCCCTTGACATTTGGCTATTTCTCTAATTCCTATTGTTCTTATTCCCATCATAGAGAATAAAACAAAGTAATCAATAACACTATGTACGAAATTACATATTCCGATATTTGAAACACCCAGCACTCGTGAAACATAAGGGTATGTAATCAAGGGGAAAATATAACCCGCAGATGTTAAAATACTACTATAGTAAAAGTTTTTTCGAACTCCCATAACCTTTTAAGGTTTTGTGTTTCATGACATCATAGTCCCACTTAAATAACAAGTAAAACATTAGAAATCCCAAAACAGTGTAATTACCGCCGAAAGAATAATAAAACAAATACATTCCTCCCTGTATAGAAACCGCTAATACAAAGAAAATCAACAATAACTGATGAAACAAAATTGTTTTGTGTTTCACTTTTGTTAAAAAACAAACAATGATTGAAAAAGAACACAAAAAAATAGCAGTTATAACAGGTCCGAAATCTAATGAAAAATCGCCAACAAAAGTTGAGAACCTACTATCATCCAACTTCATCTCCCTATGTTTATACCTGGTATCTTGAATGCCTGTTGGAACATCTGAAAAACCAAGCCATTTTTTGAACAAATTACAAGTCCTATCACCATATCTTAGTCCTCCAGCATCTAATCCATATTTATTAAAATATAAATTCTCCTGCCCTACATATTCAATAATATACATATTCTCCCCTGCTATCTTACTCGAATATCTGCTTGTATTAATTGCAAGCACGACCAATAGGACAAAAACAGAAATAAAAGCGCCAATATACTTAGTCGTTTTTAAGACACTGCCTGTCAAATGGCTTCTCAGGAGAAAAAAAGTTGATATTAGCAAGAGGAAAGTCATGACTGCGGTAGTTCTTTGCCCTGAAGCAAAAGATTGCAACATGTGTATTACAATACAAAACGCTCCACCTAAAACAATCAATTTTCTCTTCTTTGGAAGAGTTAAATAATAGAAAAAAACAAGAACATAGATGTCTGAAAAGTAATAAAAAAAATTAGAAATAGGAGATGTTGCTGTTCTGGAGCTACTAGAATGAAATCCGTCATACAAATCTGCTCCTCCATCTGATGTCGTTAGAATCATAAAAATACCTTCTTGGATATTTCCTATTATATCTAGTATAGATATTAATGCCAATACTATATAGAAAACAGAAACTCCATCCAACAGCCACATACTAGGTTCTTGTATCTTACATTTCTCGTTATATCTCAGAACTGGCAGCAAAAACACAAAAAGAATAGCATATAAATATATAAAAGGGAATAATTCAAGTTCACCAAACCTACCTCCTAACCAATAATCATTATAAAGAACAAAAGAACAAATAGCATATAGAAGATATGATATCAACACGAAAAATCCCGAATTAAACGTTTTTCTTTTTTTCCAATACAGCCAACAAGTTAATGCCCATAGGAATATATATAATATAAGATACAAATTACTTCTTAACATTTAATACTAAGTTAAAAATTACATTTTGTATAACAAAAGTTGATATATACATGATTGTACTTATTAAGCCTTATAGATGAAAAGCGTATCAAAGTCCTTCAGCATAGGATGCTTTGTGTCTTTTTCGCTGAGTATAGCCTTTTCTGTAGGGATACGCCATTCAATACCGAGCGAATCATCAAGAATACTTATACCGCCATCAGCCTCAGGATGATAGAACTCATCACACTTGTACTGGAACACAGCTGTTTCACTCAAAACAGCGAAACCATGAGCAAATCCTTTGGGAATGAAAAACTGGCGGTGATTGTCCTCGGTCAGCTCCACTGATACATGCTGCCCGTAAGTGGGGCTTCCTTTACGAATATCAACTGCCACGTCAAGCACGGCACCCTTCACACATCGCACCAATTTGCTCTGGGTAAACGGAGGACGTTGAAAATGCAAACCTCGCATAACACCGTATGACGACATACTTTCATTGTCCTGTACAAAATTTACAATCCCCACTTTCTCATCGAATTCACGTTTGGAGAAAGATTCAAAAAAATACCCTCGGGCATCTTCAAATATCCGTGGCTCAATAATCACCACGCCGTCTATTGTCGTTTTTAATACATTCATACTATTTCATTTATTATATTACAATAAGCATTTACCCCATTTTAAAACAGAATGAAACATCCCCACAACTTATCTTCCATATGGCACTTATTAGATTTTGTACTGTTTTTGCTGTACATAATGGCTATAAACATCTATACAATGTCGTAAAAAAGTTATTGTGTAGTTCTTATGCTCATTCAATTCTGTCAGTGACACATTTGCACCTACATAGCTGAATGTCGTATTTCCATGGGCTAAGTCGTTTCTATTCTTCTTCAAGTACGATAGAGTAGTTTTCAATGAGAGAGCCTCGTTTCATCTAATATCTGCAAATTTTGCATAAGACGCACTATTAAGATTAATCAAGAAGAAGCATCCCACCATTTCCTTCAGGGATGTACCATTCAAGTATTCCATTTTCAGGGACGGTAAATCCCAAGCCCTTAAGAATCTTCTGATCTTGTTTTGATATTAAAGCCTTGCTCCCATCATGAGGCTTACCATCTATGCGCATGGCATATAGTTGACCATGCTTATTGAATACGTGTATATGTGTCACATTTCTTAGCGTACCGTCGCCTTTGTCTATGCGATAATACTTTTCTTTTGATTTTCCAAACTGTTTATAGACATGATGCTCATTAACAAGTTCTTTTCCGCCTTTTTGAATGTATTGCCCTAGTAATGTATCTATGATGTCTCCTTCTTCTGCGACAATACAATCAACTTCGCATTCTACAATCAAAGATATTTCCACATTTTCTCTTAACTTTTGAAGTAGTTCCTTATCAAGCACTCCTGTAGCTAATAAACCAGAAGCATCGTACCTCAAATCCGGATACACTTTCTTCAACACTGATAAATCCTCCGGAGCATTTGCCATAATTGTATAATACCCTTTGTAATACAAAACTCCCATAATTATCTCTCTACTTTTTTAATCGCGTTTAAAAATATCTCTCGTATAAGCCCTCTCCTTAACATCATCCAAAGATGAGACATAACGGTTGGCTATGAGTAAGCGTCCGAATCTTGGGTCCAAAATCTCTACATCCTCAGTGTTAATGAG
>AUXO010555072.1_pt1 | contig 11489 bp, 8 predicted proteins | sample 768731 | NCBI WGS metagenome assembly AUXO01 (sample SAMN02715735, study PRJNA202380) | gut metagenome | biome: sheep rumen | host: Ovis aries | place: New Zealand: Palmerston North | reverse complement strand
CATAGGTATTATCTTGTTGGTAGGAGCAACATCTGTTTTTGTCCTGGGGTTGAAGATGCATTATCTGTTTATTTGGTTTATGGGAGCCGTAGCCTACATTGTCCGTCCCAAAACGCGGAGTAGATGGGTTTTAATTCTTTCTCTTCTTGGTTTTTTTGCAACAATCATATTCTGGCAATTATCAAAAGGTACTAAATCTATTGACTTTGCTGTAGAGGGTACAAATAAAGCTTTTCTTGAGATGCTGATGTCCCTGATGGCGTGTCTTTTCATTCAACAAGTTATCCTATTTGAGCCTAAAAGAATATTCGCAAAGCGTCTGGAAAAAGGTATTGGAAATCTGGCAAAGTTCAGTTACACACTATACCTGTCACATAGAATCGTGTTCCTTTGGATAGTTGCTTTTATCTTTCCGCTGGATTCGTGCCAATTTAATTTGATTGGAATTGTAAAGTTCATCGCGATTGTTGTTTTTACTACATTTATTTGTTGGGCGATATATCTGGTTTCTGAACGCTATTCTCCTCAGTTGAGAAAAGCGATTAAAAAGAGATTGTTGTAATTGTCATTCAGATGAATTGTGTATGCGAATAGTCAGGTTCATTATAGTAATAATCTGTATGATTTGTTTAAGCGATGTTTGCATTGCCAAGACCATTCGCATAAATAACAACAAGCCAATACAGGAACAGTTTAATCAGACCGGAACAACCTATGTGATTAGAGGCCGTATAGATTTCAAAGGAGAGACAATCACTATTCCCAATAACTCGAAGATTCGGTTTAGGAGACATGGCGTATTGACAAATGGTACTCTTATAGGAAATAATACATCTCTAACTGGGAATCCTAAGTTTGATGGAATAAGATTAAAAGGTACGTTTTCAAACCAAAAGTATTATGCCTCATGGTGTTCCTTCGAGACAATATCAGACTTTATTGAGGATGTAATGAATCTTTCGAAAGAGTCTGCCGTAATTGTAGATTGTGATATAACAATGAATGGCCAAAAGAGGTCTGTTGATCATCTATATCTTGTTGGAAACAATAAGACAATTACAAATTCTGACAGGTATTATATCAATTATGGCGGTGCGGATGTGACCAAGCTTTGTTTCTTGTGGGATAAACCTCAAGTTATTGATCCAGCAGATAACTATTCTGCCGTTATTGTTTATCACAATCTTGTTGAGAAGGACACTACTGTTGTTGTTAGGATTGAGGATGTTGTGGCTGATGGAGGCCGTTACTGCTCTTTTTTTATAAGGCAGTACAAGAGTTCTGTCAGCCCGGGATTAAGAACGGTAAACACTGTAAAGAATTGCACTTTCTCAAATTTTACACGGGGGGCGATTTGGACGTGCGGCGGAACAGGCAGCGTGACCCAATGCAAGTTTCTTGATATAGGCTATGACAAGACTGATGCATTGAGAAGTGTGACTGCTTTGAGACTTGGTTATAATGCCGAAGCCGAAAAAGCAAAAGCTATAGGTTATTTGGTAGAAGATTGTACATTCAAAAATATTGTTGCAGCCTATAATTCTGAAAATGATGGCAGAGAGCTGCATGGGCTATTGGCTTACGGTGATTCGCTTTTAGTGAAAAATAATGTGTTTAATACATTAAGTACCAGCTTTTCAAAGGTTACTGACCCCGGGATGGATTCAGAGATATTGTACATTAAGGGGTCTTATAATGTTATTGAATCGAATACATTTGAAAATGGAGCGGGCCAATCATCTAATGGTGTTGTTACAATGAAAATTGGTTTATCCCAAGAAAATGTTATTAGAAATAACAAGTTTTCCATGACCTCACATGGGGGTAAATTTGTTTACATTTGTGGCTCCAATCATATTATCGAGGGTAATCAGTTTGAAAGCACATACGGTGATTCTTCTGATCAGACTCAATATGCAATATACTTAGGTCATCGTGACCTATTAAACGTTGCAGAATCGGTTATTATTCGAGATAATTCGTTTGCTTTTTCAAATATTTCTTTTTCCCTTGCTATTTATGCAAATCAGTGGGGTGATCTAACAATTACAAACAACCAATTTTTCAATCCATCCAAGATACTAAAGTCTAATAAAAGAAAAGGCCAATTAATTTTTGAAGATAATATGGTTTTGTTAGATGGATTAAAGAATAGGAATGGCGGATATCTAATAGAATTAACTGGAAAGTGCAATTACACTGCACTCATTAGAAAAAATGCTTTTAGAATCAATAACTCCTCATTGACGGGGTTAATGACAGGGGGCAATTATTGTTTTTCAAATAATAGTGTTTCTGTGAAAGGATCGTCTTTGAACTCATTGTTTCAAGGGGCAGATATAATAGAAATAAAGAAGAACAAATTGGAAATCAGTGAGACTTCACAATTAGGCAAGGATTTCATTATCGGTAGGAATAACGCTTCCGACATTGTCGTGGAAGACAATGAGATTATTGGTCGCGACCTGTTCAAAAAACTATAACCAATTCAAGTAGAGAATATGACCACGAAAAAGGGAATGCTACTGGATGTAGTTGTAATACGAGACATATTAGTTGTTTTGTTGGTATTCTATCATGCATTTGCTATCTTCTCGGGAGGATGGGAGCCAATCGAAGGGTATCCGAGTATTCCCTTTTACTGGTGGCTTGATAAACTTTCTTATTCCTTTTTGCTTGAATTATTTGTTTTTATTTCGGGGTATTTATTTGGTTACCAGGTGCGTGTTAAAGGGGTTGGGAAGTTACAAGCCAAAGATTTGTTCCTGAACAAGTTCCAGAGATTAATAGTACCATGTATAATATTTAGCCTATTATACATAGCTGTTTTTTTGGATATCAAACAGCCGCTTTATAAAACAGCATATGATGTTTTTAACGGTGTAGGACACATGTGGTTTTTACCAATGCTATTTTGGTGCTTTGTTGGTATATGGATTATTGAAAAACTTCAGCTGAAACCCAAATTGGTTATTCCAATACTAATAGTCGCTGCTCTTTTTTCTATTTCACCAATACCTTTTAGAATTGGCAAGGCGATGTATTATTTAGTGTTTTTCTACAGCGGCTATATCTTGCAGAAGGATTCAATATCATTAAGTGTTTTGTATACAAGGAACAAGGCTATTCTTTTCCTTATTTGTTTTTCTATTCTGTTCTTCTCATTAACGTGTTTTAAGGAGAATTTGAACGAAATAGTGATAGGAGGGGGGGGCATTTTTTCGAAAATAATTAATCTTGCCCTTAATCATGTGTGTAAAATCCTATATTCCTCTTCGGGCATTGTTTTGATGTTATCTCTATCAGGTTTATATGTAAAACACTTTAAAGTCTCACAGAGGATGATAACGCTAGGGGGGCTTAGTTTCGGAGTATATTTAATACAGCAGTTTGTTTTAAAGTATGTGTACTATAAGACGGAACTTCCTTGTTATTTGAGCCCATACGTTTTACCTTGGGTTGGCTTTATTTTTACATTAATTGTTTCAGTTGCTCTTTCTTATTTATTAATCAAGACTAGAGTGGGTCGTTATTTAATAGGTTAGAATGGTTAGAATAAATAACTAATAGATGGCAGAATCAGTATCGAATACAAAAAGAATATTTAAAAACACTATTGTCCTGTATGTTAGGATGATAGTAGTTACGGTTATTGCTCTGTACACGTCTCGTTTGATACTACAGGCTTTAGGTGTTAGCGATTTTGGATTATATCATGTTGTTGGTGGTGTAGTAGGTTTATTGACCTTTTTTAATGACACCATGTCCAAAACAACGAGTAGATTCTTAAACTATGCGATGGTTAGAGAAGAGTATTCGTTGGGTGGCGTGTTTTCAACCAGCATTACAATTCATTTGCTTGTAGCGTTAATATTCTTATTTGTGGGTGAAACAGTTGGCCTATGGTTTCTCAATGCAAAGATTCAGATTCCGGAAGGGAGGGAATTTGCCGCAAATATTGTATATCAATCTACGGTCTTTTCATTTTGTCTTTCAATATTATCTATCCCATATAGAGCTGCAGTAGTGGCCTATGAAAAGATGTCATTTATTGCAATCGTTAGTATTGTTGAAGCGCTTTTAAAACTTGGAATTGCTTTTATTTTACTCAATTGTTCATCTGACAGGCTAGCCTTCTATGGGATTTTACTCTTTGTTGTTGCCATTTTCAATTTCTTTGCATACCAATTGTATTGTCGAAGAAGAAACGATGAGTTGAGATTCCGGCTGTCTTTTAACAAGGAACGTTTTAAGGAAATCTTTAGTTTTGTAGGATGGGCTTTGTTGGGACAATTTGCAGTAGCTGGATGCAACCAAGGTAACGTTATTATGGTTAATATGTTCCACTCTGTCGTCGCTAACGCTGCGATGTCTGTCGGTAACCAGATTAATCATGCTATTTCCCATTTAACATCAAATTTTCAAACTGCATTTAACCCACAAATTACAAAGTCCTATGCATCAGGAGATTTTGGTTATGTGAAGTCGTTGAGCTTCATGACTAGCAAAATTTCCTTTTGTATCCTTTATGTTGTAATGCTGCCAGTAGCATTCAATATCGACTGGATATTAGACATTTGGCTAGATGAAGTACCTCCTCTCTCTAATGTTTTTGCTGTATTGTTTTTTATAAATGGAATTATAAATGCGCTAAGTTCTTCCTTACATTTTGTGGCATTGGCTGCAAAAGATATAAAGAATTTCCAAATTGCGACCGCGATTGTTTTTATTATAGATATTCCAATAGTTTATTTGTTATATAGTTTAGGGTTTCCTCCCGCAACGGTCATGTGGGTTAAAATTGGTGTGATTACTGCTATTTTGTTTGTTAGGTTGTATTATGCATCTAAGGCAGTACCAAGTATTGATATCAAATCCTTTGTCAAAGAAGTTCTGTTGCCAATGTTACTCGTTGTGACATTAACAATAGGGTTATGTTTTGCGTTTAATAAGTTTATTGATAGCACAGGGTCTCGTATCTTGTTCACTGTTCCATTAGAGATTGTATGTGTTCTATTGATATGGATTGTGTGTCTAAATAAGAATGAGAGAAACTCTTTGATAACACTTATAAGAGGTAAAAGAGCATAGAAATGTATAAAGTCACATATATATTGTTTCTATTATCAGCCTTCCTATATGGCTCTTTACCAATAGGACCGCTGACTTTACGACAGATAATGGCAGTTATTATGTTTATCGTCTGTTTTATTAAGGATAAACGTTTTTATGTAGATAAATATCTAAAAGTGTATTTCATTTTTGTTGCTTTCTGGTTTTTTTCTTCATTCGCAACAGGCCACATAATGGATTTCTTACATGATTTGGTGGGTTATGTATTTGTTGCGTATGTCGGTTATTGGGCGATAATAATTCTAAAAAGGAAGTATAATGCTTTGCACATATTGGTATATACTCTAGTTTTCCTTGGAGTGTTTGATGCTTTAGTGACAGTCACTCAGTCTTTGTATGTTCCTGTATTTGATTCTTTTTTGGAACGACTGCATTTAGGTATAGTTGACGAAGAATTCCTTGCTAAACAGGCAAGAGGTGTCGATATGATTGGCATTTCAATTCCAGGCCTATATGGAAGCCCTGTAACAAACGGACATTACCTATTGGTTTCATTTATTGCCTCCTTTGCTTTACAAAGGTATCGTTTTAAACCATTGGGGTATGTGTTCTCAGTAATCATATTTATTGGGCTATTCTTTTGCCAACAGCGCGGACCATTCTATGTAGGAATACTAATGTTGTTTTTCTTGCTTTTTAAGTCATACTTCACCGAAAGGCCTCCTGTCGTAAAAACACTATTCTTGCTCTTTGTTGCAATAATTGGTGTTTTGGTTATTCCATCATATATTGAGAATCTTTCTTTATTGGAATCTCGTATGACGCTTGATGCAGGAGAAGATTCGCGAACAGTTATTTATAGTAATACTTTTGATTGGATTATGGACAACCCTTTAGGTGGTTTTTATGTTTTGCACGAAATAAAGGATCCTCACAATTTCTTCTTAAATGCATTTGTTTATGGTGGGTGGTTAGGTGGTCTTTTTGTTATTTATGTCCTCTTTATTCAGTTAAAGTCGATCGTAAAAACCTGTATGGGTAAAGTAAATGAGCAAACCTATTTAACATTTATACTTGCCGTAGCTTATTTGGGCGTAACAGGAAACTCCATGGTTCATAATATTTCCATTATTACCGGAAATATAGGAACCTGGATGGTATGGGCGGCCTTCTTGGCAAATTACCAAAGCAGAGATCAGGAAATGAAAGGGTGGAAGTTACTTCTGTAAATGTGAGGCTCAGAAGGTATAGAGAACACATAATAATAGCAATATGAATATCTGCGTTATTTCTCCTAAATATCCCGGGAAACATAATAAAAGTGATTACGCCTTTGTCAAGCAATTGGTAGATGCGATTGCTGCACTGGGTAATGATTGTTATGTGGTTTGTCCATATAGTGTGCTCCATTATCGGAAAATGGGATCAATAATGGAGCATTATTCAGTAAAAGAAGGGAATGTATGGGTACTTAGCCCCTGGTATTATTCTTTTTCAAATAGTATAAAACTATTTAGTGTTCTTGGCGGTATATCACGCCGTAGAGCATTACAGAAGGCCTTCAAAATGATGCCTTCAAAACCTGATGTAATATACGGTCACTTCTGGAATAGTGCTTATAGTGGGTTTGAATTTGCCAAGAAACAGAATATTCCGTTGTTTGTGGCGACAGGTGAAAGCAATATAAGTAAACTATTCCATATACCTGAGGACGTTGACGCGTTTAACCAATACATCTCAGGCGTTATATGTGTTTCTTCGAAAAACCGGGACGAAAGCATTCAATTGGGACTGACCCCAATTGATAAGTGTGGTGTTTTCCCGAATTCTGTTAATTCGGAGTTATTTCATAAACGAGATAGAGAAGAATGTCGAAGACAGCTGGGCTTGCCAGCTAATGACTTCATTGTTGCTTTTGTGGGATGGTTTAAAGAAAGTAAAGGCCCTCGTCGTGTAGCTGATGCTATTAAGAAAGTTGGAGGCGTAAAGAGTATTTTTATTGGCAGGGGGGATCAGGAACCAGATTGTGATGGTATTTTGTTTAAGGGAGCTTTGCCCCATGATCAAGTACCACTTTATCTGGGAGCTGCTGATTGTTTTGTGCTCCCTACACAGGCTGAGGGCTGCTGCAATGCTATTGTTGAGGCTATGGCTTGTGGGCTGCCTGTGATTAGTAGTAACCTTCAATTCAACTGGGACGTTTTGGATGAAACAAACAGTATAATGATTGACCCGAATAACATTGATGAAATTGCCAATGCTATTGGGAAACTGCGCGATGATGTTGTGCTCCGCGAAAAATTAGCGGATGGGGCGCTACAAAAAGCTCAAAGCCTTACAATTGAGAAACGAGCAGAAGCGATACTTGACTTTATTAAAACAAAAATAAGCAACAGATAATGCGAATAGATAAAGAAATTGATTTGTACAAATGCAGTACTATGCGTACACATAGCATAGGAGCCATTATGTATACGCCCGAAAATGTCCAGGAATTACAGTCATTATTGGAAAAAATTGGTGAGAATTGTTACTTCCTAGGAGGCGGTAGTAATGTTATCTTTGCCTCGTATGTGGAAACACCTATCGTGAACTTAATGGAACTTAACAATGAATTATCATTAAATAATGATGATACTGTTACTTCCGGATGTTCTACTCGTGTTCAAAGACTAATCAATTTTGGGAAAGATCATGCATTGGGCGGTTTTGAGTACTTATACTCGCTCCCTGCAAGCGTAGGAGGTGTAGTATATATGAACGCTGGTCGAGGCGGAATGCATCACCAACAGATCTCTGATTGGCTGGAGTCTATTGAGTATTTAGACCTTAATGATTTACAGGTCAAAACAATGCACGTAGATAAAAGTCAATGGACGTATAGGTGCTCTCCATTCCACCAAATGAAAGCAGTAATACTTTCAGCAACATTCCGCATGAAAAAGTCATCAGTTGAGGAGGTCGCTGCCAAGATACAGGAACGTAAAGACGCGGTGAAAAATAGTCAGGAAGGGAATAAACCAAGTTGTGGTAGTGTCTTCAACAAGAACAATAAGTATATTATGCGATTGTTGAGAGGGAAGCGTATTGGAGGTGCTTGTTATTCTAAGAAGACAAACAATTGGATCAGTAATGATCAGAATGGAACGGCTGATGACGTGATAGATCTGATAGAACTGGCAAAGAAATGGCATCGGTTTACACTACAAAAATGCAATCTTGAAATAAAAGTGTTTAAATAAATTAAGGAGATGACGATATTGCATATAGCAAATAGCTACGGAGGAACTGCGGTATATACTAATTTATATACAGCTATAGATTCAAATGCGGGTATTATTCAATGGGTTTATGTCCCACTGAATAGCCGTAACCATGACAGAGTGGGTAATAAAATGATCGATTTTAAGAATAATGGCTCTAAGATTCATTACTCGACAGTATTAAAAACGTACCATCGTTATCTCTATGGTATGAAAATTTATACTTTAGTAAAAGATGTAGAGAAAACATTTGATATGAGCAAGGTGGATGTGATCCATGCTGGAACTCTTTGCCTTGATGGTGCGGTAGCCTATGAATTGGCAAAGAAATACAACATTCCTTATGTAGTAGCAGTACGCTATACTGACACCAGCTATTATCAGCTGAAATGGCGTCGTTCTTACTTTACTCGAATTTTGTTGAATGCGGCTCAAGTCGTATTTATTTCGCCAAGATTCAAGGATATATTCTTGGAATCTCGGGTTCCTGATGATTTTGTCTCAAAGATATTGCCTAAAATACTTGTAATTCCGAATGGTATAGGAAAAATATATTTGGATAATATCAATTGCGAGAAAAAAGAGTATAAGGGTGAACTTAACCTAATTTTTGTAGCAGCTTTTTATAAAGGGAAAGGACTAATCGAAACGATCCAAGCGGCAGAGGTTCTAAGAGAAAAAGGGTGTAAGATTACTATTAATGCAATTGGAAAAGGTTTACCTAATAGACCTAATGATTCTGAATACATCGCTAAAGTAGAGGAATTGGGAAAGAATAGGGATTGGGTAAAAATACAATCATTCATGCCCCCTCAAAAAATAATAGAAGAGATGCGCATGGCGAATGCATTTATCATGGTTTCCAAGCCGGAGACTTTCGGGTTAGTATATGTAGAGGCATTGAGTCAACATTTACCAATAATTTATGCTGAGGGCCAGGGGTTTGATGGCTTCTATCCCGACGGTTTTGTCGGATACCCAGCAACGGCTGGAAATGTTGAAAGCATAGCAGAGAAGATTGAAGAGTTGATAAATAATTACAATGTCATAGTTAAGAATGTCGAATCTCTGGATCTTAATAAGGATTTTGAGTGGAACAACATCGCGAAAAAATATATAAACATTTATAATTCAGTGATATGAAGCTCGGTTTGTTAACATTCCATACCGCAGCTAACTTCGGAGCTGCATTACAGGCTTATGCCCTTCAGGAATTTCTGGAAAGCAATAATTATTTTGTCGAATATCTGGACTACCAGAATCATCATAGACGCATGATATATGATATGACTTATCATATTAAAGCATGTGTCAAGGCTGGGAAAGTGTTGGAGTCATTAAAATATGCAATGGGACTTCCTATTATGTCTATGCGCAAGAAGAAGTTTGATATTTTTAACAAGAAGTATCTCCATGTTTCTTCCAAGACATATTATAATCAACATGAGCTAGAGGCGACGAATGAAATATATGATAAGTTCATAGTTGGCAGTGATCAGGTATGGAATCCAACCAATAATGGTAGAGACGTTTCTTATTTACTTGATTTCGTCAGCGATAAGTCTAAGACAATATCTTACTCGTCCAGTTTTGGTATTATGGCAGTTCCCGACTATATTAAGGATGAATATGTACGGTGTCTCAATAATATACGACATATATCTACTCGTGAGCAAACAGGCGTGGATATCATTAAAACCTTAACAGGAAGAGATGCGAAGTTGGTTCTGGATCCTGTCTTTCTTTTGACAAAAGAACAGTGGCAAAAGTTGGCTCAGGACTTTCCCACAGGGGAAGACTATGTGTTTAGTTATACGAACAGAAAAGACCAAATGTCGAAATTCTTGCATGCTACAGGCTATGATTTGAAAGACAAAAAGCATCATAAATTATCACGATTCACTACGATTGGCGATTATATCAATCCCTCTGTTAAGGTGAAATATGATATGTCGCCAACCGAGTTTCTCGCTAATGTAAATGGTGCAGAATTGGTAGTTTCTGCTTCTTTCCATTGCATTAGCCTTTCTATTATTTTAAACAGGCCTTTTGTGTGTTTCCTTACAGGCGACGAGGGAAAGGACGAAAGATTAAAAACATTGCTCACTCACTTTGACTTATTGGATAGGGTATATCGGGAAGATATGACGTTGGCAGATGTGATGAAACCGATTGATTGGGGCAGGGTGAATAGCATTAAAGAGGAGATTCGTTCTGATTCAATTAATTTTTTGTTAAGTTCAATCGAAAGCTAGTTAAAATGAAATTATTATATATACATCAATTTTTTAAGTTCCCAAATGCAAGTGGAGGAACCAGATCATACGATTTGGCAAAATCGTTTGTTGCAAGAGGCGTTGACGTTACTATTATAACTTCAAACGCAGTGATGGGTGGAGATGGTAGCGAAGAAAAGAAAAAGTGGACTCTAGTAGAAAGAGAGAATCTGAAGATATGGGTTCTGGATTGTAAATATGGAAAGAATAGCTCTTCTATTAGCAGAATATTGACAGATTTAAAGTTTTCTCTCTACGCAAGTATCAAGATTTTAAAGATAAATACGGATATAGTGCTGGCTACATCAACCCCACTCACAATAGCAATACCAGCGTTGTACCGCAAAATGATTAAGAAAACGCCATTTGTCTTTGAAGTAAGGGACGTATGGCCTGGAGTTCCTATTGCAATGGGATATTTTAAGAATACCATTTTGCAAAAAACTCTTTATGCTTTTGAGAAGCATATATATCGCAAAGCTGCAGCTATAGTACCTCTTTCAACCGGAATGGATGAAAATATAAAGAAACGGTATCCGAATGAAAAATCGGTAGTAATACCAAATATCAGTGAGATTAATCGGTTTGTTGATATTAAAAAAGAGGTAGATATTGAAGTGCCGGAGGGAAAGAAGGTAATACTTTATGCTGGAACATTAGGGAAAGTGAACGGCGTAGGGTATATTGTTGAGATGGCCGCACAAACCATAAAATATAATCCGAATGTGTGGTATTATCTTGTAGGAGCAGGAAAAGAAAAAGAATGCATCATTAGTCAGGCAAAAGAGTTAGGCGTACTGAACAGAAATGTGTTTTTCTTTAATCCGGTCAAGAAGAATGATTTGCCTTATCTCTATTCTATTTCGACAGTGGGAAG
>AUXO010369996.1_pt1 | contig 11489 bp, 12 predicted proteins | sample 768731 | NCBI WGS metagenome assembly AUXO01 (sample SAMN02715735, study PRJNA202380) | gut metagenome | biome: sheep rumen | host: Ovis aries | place: New Zealand: Palmerston North | reverse complement strand
TTCGCAGACTTGCAAGATCAAAACCGTGATATTTTGAACGCAATTAGCAACGGTACTTCACAAGCAGTCGCTGCTACAAACCAAGCGAAATATGATAATATTAATGTTTTGAAAGATGTTCAAATGGCTCTTGCTTCTCAAATTAGTGATGTTCGTTCTATGGAACAAAACATACTTGGTGCACAACAAGAATGTTGCTGCAACACTTTGAGAGCAATTGATGGTGTAAACTACAACAATGCTATGAACACAGCAAGCATTAATGCTAACACAACTGCACAAACACAAAAGATATTAGATGCATTGAAAGACAACAAGATTGAAGCATTGCAATCAAAAGTTAATGCTCTTGAACTTGCACAAGCAGTTAATGGTGTAGTTCGCTACCCTAACTCAATGTCTTACAACGCTGGTACAAGCCCATTCTGCACAAATGGTTGCGGATGTGGCTTCGGTAACATTTAATATTTAGTATATAGGAGTGTGTGAAATGGCAAAGCCAAGCATTTATGTGGCAAATACGGCTGAAACAACAGTAGAAGAAAATGGAACATTACCATTAGGAAATGTGGTAAGAAGACCATGTAATAAAAATATAAGACTAATTGGAAATGAAATTCAAATACTTGATCAATATTCAAATTATTATGACATAGTAGTGAGTGCGACATTTACTGCTCCTGTGGCTGGTGATGTAACTGTTGAGTTGCAACAGAACGGAGTGCCTGTTGTAGGTGCAACTGCAACGGAAACAATAACCACAGCAGACACAGAATCACGCAGTATTTCATTCTCACCTTCCATTCGTGCAAACGGTGGTTGTGCATTAGATAGTCTTAAATTAGTTAATACAGGTGTGGCTGCAACTTTTTCAAATATTGCAGTAAGAGTAATTAAAAATTAACACCAAGGTAAGGTTCATACCTTACTGTTACATACATTAGTATGTTGGCTGCAAAACGGGCAAACTACCGAACCTCGCCAAAAAGGAGTTAAAAGGAGCAGAAAATGCAAGACATAGACACGGCTGATAATCTTTTCGATGATATCGATGCATTGCCTGATGTATCGGAAACCACCGAAGAGTCTACTTCGCCAGTAGAACAAACAGAGCAAGTGGATGCCACAAAGGCTTTCGCAAAAAGATTGAAAGAAGAAACAATCAAAATAAGAGAAGAAGAAAGAACCAACTTGGCAAAAACTTTGGGTTATGAAACATATGACGATATGGTAAAACACCAACAAGATAGCAAAATGCTACAAGATGGTTATGACCCCGAAACCTTACGCCCTATGCTGAACGACTTGCTGAAAACAAGCCCAGAGTATGTAGAAGCAATGCAGTATAAAAAGGAGAAGGAAGAACTCGAGAAAGAATTGTTTGTAAAAGACAGTTTAAAAATATTGAATGAATCTTTGGGAACAACTTTCACAGATATAAAAGATTTGGACAAAGATACTATAGATCTTTGGAACAAAGGACTTCCTCTAGATAAAGCATATGCTGCCGCTAACTACACTAAATTGATGAAACCTACACCTCAACCAAAGCAACCTACAGGCAAAGAACACATGCAACCAGTAGAAAAAGGGGCTACGAAGTCGGATGTGCGAGTTGCTACGGAAGATGACATTAGAAGATTTAGAATTTTCAGTCCTAATGCCACAGTAGATGAAATCAATAAATTTATCAATAATGAAAATTAGGAGAATGACAATGGCAACATTTAAAAAGTATGAGAACCAAGTTACAAAGCAAGTTCCTGTTGCATCAGTTCCTAGTGGTGGTCTAAACGTTGGTGATTTGTTCACTTATACTCCTGCTTCAAAAGCAATTGCTAAAATTACAAAAGCATCTGAAGTAGCAACCGCGTTAGGTTCTGGTTTAGAAGTATACTTGGTTGCACAAGGTGATATGATCACTTACAATGAAGCAACAGGTTACAAAGAATACAAAATTTCAGATACAGTTTCTGCAGGGTCAAACAAGATCGTTGTTGCATACCCAGTTTTGAACGCAACAAACATTGATGGCTTTGCCGCAGAATCTGCAGGAGGCGGTGCATAATTATGGCAGTTATATTTAACATTCAAGAGTCTGTAAAAAATTCTGCATTTAACATATTGCAAGAACCTATTAAAATGATGCTTCAAAATGAAACAGAAGCATTTGAGAAAGACTCGATTATAAACAAAGTATATGTTGTAGAAAGCATGGACAGTTTCCAAGAGGAATATCGTAGCACTACAGCAATGGACGGCTTCAAACCTACAGAGGATATGGAAGTCGCTGGACTTAGTGACTTTGAAGAAAGTTACAACGCTGTGTTTAGAACACAAACATGGACAAACAGTTTTGTAGTTTCTCTACAAACAATCGAAGACAACCAACTTGCTCAAATTTCACCTAAAGCACTCGGATTTATTAAAGGTTACGGCAGAACACGTGAGCGTTACGCAGTAGCAATGTTGGGTGCAGCCCTTGGTACTGTTACTGAGTTTGAGGGTAAACCAGTTAAAGGTAAGTCTTACGACACAACCGATGGTTCTTTAGACGGTACAAAACAACAATATTTCCACAATCAACATAAGGCAGCAGGTTACAACAAAGATGCTACTCGTCCTGTACAATCTAACAGATTCTACACAAACCGTGACTTGACAAACGACTTGAACGACCAAGGCAGCGGTGTTGAGGAAGTTATCCTTGACGTTATAGGACAAGTTGAATCTATCATGCACAAGTACAAAGATGACAAAGGTAACATTGTTCCTGTAAACCCAACAAGAATTATCATGGGTTCTAACTACAAGTTGAAAGATGCATTGATCCGTGGTTTGAAATCTCGTTACGGTTCTGCAATGGCTGGAAATGGTATTAACACACAATATGGTAAATGGGAAATCGTTGAGAGTCCTTACTTGAGTGACATTTCTGGTTTCGGTGACAGCGACCTTGGTATTATTATTCTTGACCCTGAGCGTAACCGTGAAGGAAAGGGTGCTGTATGGAAAGATCGTAAGCCACTTACAATCAAATCTTATGTAAACGATGACAACGATGCTAACATTTGGAAGGGTCGTGCAAGATTTGGTGTAAACTTTGCAGATTGGAGAGCAATGGCATACATTAACTTCAAAGGTACAAGCACAAACGGAACCGCAATCACAACAAAGACTGCTCTTGTTTACAAAACAAAAGAACAATCTTAATAATATAAGTAACGGGTAATTCCCGTTATATTACATATCACATGGAGGTTTAACAATGAAGTGGAGTGATATAAAACAAATGTGTTATGATTTGTTATCTATTGAAGACCCTACAGAAGACGATGAAGCATTGTATGGTGCAAAGTTCAAAAGGTTCGCAAATCAAGCATTAGTGGTAATCGCAAACAGTGTGAAGCCACAAATTAAAAAATTCACAGTAACGGTTACTAATGCTGAAGAAATTGTGGAAATGCCAAATGATTTCTTAAGTTTTACTAATATGATGGGCGACCGCGATGGCGTGCAATGGAAACCTACCCGCTTTTATGGCAGAAAAAGTGTTATATTAAACGGTGAAGCGAAATACAATGCGGTGGTTACACCAGAGGTGGCGAGCGGTTATGCTGGGCTGTATGTATATGATACCACGCAAAACAAAATGATATTGTGCACATATACCAATAACACACTAGCACCATCTTGGGTAACTGTTGGTACAACAACAGCCTATGAACAAACTGGAGTAGAGTATAATATTTTATATAATGCGTTGTATGACCCGATTACAGATGAAGAAATCAGAGATGACACCGATGTGACATCAGAGCGTCTTGAAGAAACCTCGCAACCGATAGACCCTTCAGTGTTGGCAATCATTCCACATTATATTGCATTTAACATTTTGGCACAAGATGATATTCAATTATCTACCGTGCTAAAAAATGACTTTGAATTAAATTTAGCAAGGTTGGATACCGATACATTGTATACACAAGAAGATTGGGTATCAACAAAAGGATGGTTTTAATGAAGAAAACAAAAATTATTGAATTTTATAAAGATGGCTTGGATTACGGTATGATAGTTCCAAAAGGAACCAAGATGGAAGAAATAGACAAAATGCTTGGCTGGTGCATAGTAGAACTTGCAAAGTACCGTAAGATAGAAACACCTGTCTTTATTAAGGAGATAACGGATTGGGTAGAACAATTAGACGCCAACCTGTAACAAATAATATACCTACCGCACCTAAAAAATATTATTTTAACATTACAGCGTTTAAAGGTATTTCCCGTACAGATAATCCTTTTAATGAAGATACTTCTACTTGTTCTGATGCATTAAATGTATATGTAGATGAAGACAATGCGTTAGCAACTAGACCTAGAACAGAAGTAAAATACAATTTAACAAATATTACAAATTTTAAAAAAGCAATTTCATTAACTTTTATTGATGAAAAGTACTTGTTGCAATATTATACAACAGATGATAAAGCACATATTTGTTGGGTATCGACAGATGGTACAGTGACACCTATTACTGGTGAAGTAGGAACTTCTAAAATAGAAATTCGCAAAGGTAAAGGTTATTATGTGTTTGTTGATGGTGTGTCATATAAATATATAGATGCTACTACGAATGCGATTTCACTTGCTAGTGAACATGCATATACGCCTACAACTAAAGTTGGGGTTAGTTTGTTCGCATTGGACGGAGGAAATGATTTTGAATCCGCTAATATTTTAACTAAAAATTATTATAAAACATATGGTACTCCTAATACACAAACACAAGAAGATATTTTAAATATTGATTATTCTATCTTATCCACAATCAGAGAAACGCCAAGAGAATACGCGTTGGTTAGTGCAACAGGAAAAACATTTACTACGAACAATAAAGCAGATCTCGATACTTTTTTAGATGCTGCTACATGGACGGCATCATCTTTTGCTATGAGTCCTGACGGGAAACATATTTTAGTTGTAGATACTAATGATAGTAATATATATGCTATCATAGACAAAGTGTCAATATCACATGATTATGGGAAAACTTTTAAGTATTTAGATATATCTACTGAAACAGACACAGGACATATAATGATTGGTTATTCTCCTAGCGGGAATTTTTGTTACGCTGCAACAGAAAAATTCATTTGGTTAAGTACTGACAATTTTGAAACTTACAATAAAATCAACATAACTGCGGATGCATCTTATACAATACTAAATCAATGGGGATTTCCTAGTAATAGTAAGTGTACAAATAAATATATAGTTCTAAATACTTTTATACACACTCCCGATATGCAAGAAGGCACGGCTAGATCTGGTTTGTGCATATTAGACACGACTAGTGAAAATCCTGCACCAGTGTGGAGATTACCTAGCAATATTAATATATCAAGTTGGGATATTGCAGAAAACCCACAAACGGGGGTGTTAGAACTGTTATACACAACCTCGGGAGAAGACAATTATTTCTGCGCTAATGCTGTAACAAGTATAGATGGTACTATATTACAACCCACAGGATTGCCCGTAAACTTTTTTTCTAGTTTTTTTGGAGTTAATAATACTATTAATATTGTTACTACAGAAGAATATAATCTTTCGCAACAACAATATAAACATTGTATTTATGTTTTTAACCCTGCAACAAACCAAGTTACTAAAGTAGCAGAGTTACAAGATACTTCTACAAAAAAATATGCTTTTTACAATTGGGTTAAAAATAAAAATAAAATTTGTTTTACAAATAATTATAGTAACCGAGATGATACGGTAATTTATGATTATTTTGAACAAACATTTACTATATTACCTATAAAAACAGAACGATGGTCGCTACACTTTAGTTTTTGGGTAGTATATAATACAATATTTATTAAGCCACAAATAAATGGGTATACAGGACAAAAGTCCCCAGTATATACAAATCGTCCCTTTGCCTTGAACACGGATTTTTTAAAAATATTATATCAAAGTGAAGAACATGCTGAAAAAACATATGTAAATTCCGCGATACACTTGATCGATTTTAACAACACATTGTTTATCGGTGGAAATTCAAACTTAATATGTCATACCGATGTAGACGCAAATACATTTGAAAACAATTATTTGTATTTGCCAATGAAAAACAGAGCCTATGTTGGTACGAATGATGACAAAATAACCAGTTTTAATATGTTATCTGATACTGGCATGCTGGCATATACAAAAGATAATGTATATATTATTTATTACGATGCAACAAACAATGTGTACACATACAACAAAACAAAAACCCCGTATGGGCATATAAGTAATAGAAACGCAACAACTACACCAATAAGTGATACTCCGATAATAATAAACAACAACGGTATTTTCGCTTTTCAGGCTGTTGCTAATTATCAAACTACAGATAAATCTTCAGTTTTGATAAGCGAAGCAATTAACCCAATATTATTTAAAGAAACACAATTAGATAAAACCTTTATGTGCAACCACAAATATTGGACATTGTTGTTTGTTCCAAAAGGGAATATAACAAAAGTATATTTATTAGACGATAGGACACAGCAATTCTTCTATTGGGAGTTATATTGTAAAGTAATTGATGCTATAGAACTAGATGGTGATGTAAATTTATTGACAGAAAATGGTTATGTATTAACATTTACCACCGAAGATATCTACAAACAATATGGTGCTTTAGAAAAGACCGTATATTACGATGTATATAATACTGAAAGTGTTAGAATCCCTTGGGAATGGAAATCACAAATATTACCCTTAAACACCATAAATTATTTAAAAACATTAGTGAATACATCGTTTATGGTATCTGACTCTGATGAATCTGATAATTATGGATTTAGTTTTGTGTTGACATCATTTAAACGCAGAGCCAATTACAATACATCAGAAAAAACACTTAAAGAAAACTTGCAAGGAATTAAGAGTAGAACAATTCGTACACCTATTACAAGATTTAATTTCTTGCGTTTAAATCTTTCAAATATGGAAGATGACTCACAACACGACTATACAAAATTGCGTCTTGTTGGAATAGCATTAAAATATAGATTATTGGAGATGAATCAATGAGAAATACTGAAATACCTGCAAGGCATGCAATTACACGCGGTAAATCAGATAACGCGAAACAACAAGAAATATATGACATTGAGTACTGGTTTGTAAGCGTGTTTGCACCTGCTATTGCAAAGATACAAATGTGTGATTATTTTAAAATCGCACGAACAGATAATGAGTATGCCATTATGGAAGAAGCATACAAAAAAGAACAAAGATTGCGTGAGTTGAAAGGGTTAGACCCTCTTGAACCAATACGCGTAGTAAACATTTTTGGAGGAAATAATGATTAGTTTATTAGGAGCAACACTATTTGGTATTGAAGTACCAGACACAGTTATGGACATTATAAATGTTATTGAGAAAATCTGTGTTGTGTTAATGCCTGTAATTCTTGCTGTTGGCGGTGTAATTTTGTCTACAATCAAAAGAAACAACGCTAAAGCAGAATTGGCAGACAAAGAAAAAATTGCAGCATTAGATGCTGTAGCAAACAGAGAAAATGTAAAACCTCAAATTGAGGAAAACACAAAGAAATTACAAGAAGTAAGTACAGCAATTAACTTTTTAGCAGAAGTAATGGGCTTGGCATTTGAAAATTCAACATTACCACAAGATACTAAAAATAAAATTTTTGCTATTGTACAAAATGTAAAATCAGCAAATACAGAAGAAATCGTGGCTATGCTTAAAACAGAAAAAGAAATGCTTGAACAAAAAGTAAAAGATTTGTTAGCACAATTAGAAGAAAAAGTTGAGCAAACAGTTACACCAGAGGAAAATGAAGATTTAACAGGAGATACAACAACTAACACAACGAGGACAATTTAATGAAAAAGTCTACGATTTATAAAATGTGTGCGATAATTGTACAAGTAGTACCACTTCTTGTGGTTTTAGGGTGTTTTTTCCCTGTTATAATTTCGCGTGCAGATAAAATAATTTCCATTTCGGCGTTATTCGTATTACTTATAATTGCTATGGTGTTTAAAGATGCCACAAGAAAATTCGTGGGTGATATGAGTGGTTGGAAAACTTCATTGTTTATATTAATATTTTGCTTAATATCAATGAGTTTGGAACAACAATTATTGTGGTTAAGCGTAACCGCATTAATTAGTTCGTTGTTGGCAATACCATTTAATACTTTATATTATATGGAAACAAGACCTCCAACAAATAAAGAAATGGCAGAAGAATTTAGTAAGATAAAAGGAAAATTAGAAGATGAAAATAACGAGTAAAATGTTATTATCTTGTATCTTAGTTCCACTGGTAGTAATTGCCTTATTTGGTGTTGTATTTGTTCGTTTACAGCATCAAGAATTAAGTGCAGATTTCTTTCTTGAATTGTTTTGTGTAACCATGCTGGCTATTATGTGCAAACTATGGTTTTATCCTATTGGTGAAGATAAAGCCTTAGATGAGCAACAATTAAAAGACAAGCGTGATGAATATTTTAAACAAATAGATGCTGTAATAACTAACGCAGAAGATTTTGAGAGTTACTTGGTGATACTCAATCAAGAAAGAAAAGAAGCATATGTAAAAAATAAAATGGGTGATAGTAAAACAGAAGCCCGTTTGCAAAAGGGCGGATTCTTCTTCAAACTATTTAGAGGTATTAAAATTCTAAAACCATTGCGTGATGGTGAGGGACGTATAAAAACAGACCCTAAAACAAAAGAAGTATTATACCCAAAAGATAAAAATCCAAAGCATTTGACCCCAGAACAATTTGGTAAAATGCGTTATGAATATTATTTAAACAAATATACTGCACAAGCGGATAGATTACCGCCTATTTATTCACAAGATATTATAGAATTGCGTGAATGTGCAATACTTGCTGACTCAAAAAACTATCGTAAAAAGCATAAGATGGTCTACATGATTGCTACAAGTATTACAAGTGTTTTAATGATGATCGTACTCGCCAGTATCGCATGGAAGCAAATCATTTTAGATTGGACAAATGCGTTTAAATATGTAACTTATGTTTGCACCATATTTGGTACTTCAATAAGTACTCTGTTTATGGCATACAGAACATGTAAAGATGATGAAGAAAGTTATATTTCACGATGTAGAAATATTGTTAGAAAATATAAAGCATATAAATTAGGAACAAAACAGGAGGTATTGTAATGGCTACACCCGCATATACTATAGATGTTAAACGAAATTATGAAGATACATTGGCGAATAGTCAAGCATATGCAAATTCTGTGCAACAAATAACAGATTATTTAACTTTGGGCACACAAAAAGCACAACAAGAGTACAATTATGACATCTCTGAAGCATATGCGAATTATAAAAGACAACAACTAGCAACAATGTCAATGCAAAATATTGGGATTGGGGATCGTGAATATGCGGCAAGTCAATTGCAAAAGAATTATCAAAACACTGCACAAGATATTAACAACGCATATCAAACACAATTGGAAGCCATAGCAACAAATTACACAAAGCAAGTAAATGACCTCAATAAAAACATAAGCAATGATGCAAAACAAATGGCTAATTTATATGATTATATGATACAATACGGATACGATAATAACACAAGTTTTGGTTTATCAGGAACATATGATACTAGAAATGAAGATCTATATTTACGCCAAGATGACGGTTCTCGAGTATTAACCGAGGAAGCACAAGATTATCTAAATACAATGTTGTATGGAGATGACATTAATGTTAAAACTGGATTTTTAGATTATTTAAAAGAAGAAAATTCTTCTTTGTATGATTATGCGGTTGATAATTGGCAGAAATTTGCAGCAACTACATCGGGTAGAGATGTTACAGATCTGTACAGATATACAAATGAAGAAAAATCTGCAGCAAGACAACGTATAATGCATCAACAAAATAAGAATTATATCTCACAAGCAAATGCTTTAGAATTATCAAAAACAGGAAAAATAACGCTCGGCGATAAAACATATAAAGAAGCAAGCAAAAAGGAACTTCAACCAGAACAAGTGCCAAGGCATGTTGAGTCTGGTGATGTATTTAGTGATGTACATGCTGTAACAAATAATGATGGATCATTTTCTTTTACAGATAATGTAAAAATGATTGTAAAAGAAGGCGATAAATATTATGAGTATACATTAAGTAACGATTCTACCCCAAAAAGGGCTAATAATGTAGGAACTATTCCTGAAAAAACAAACCCTGCTGGACTTTCTGCTGGTGCATTAAGTCAAACTGATGCTTCCGTATATAAATGGAATAACGCAAAAAAACCATTGGAAATCGATGGCAAAAAATATATAACATCTACTTATGGCGGTGTTCGTGGATCAGCGTTATCTGATAACGAAAAAACATTATTGAAAAATGGAACATATAAATATGGAGATACCAAGCGGGGTGCTGATGGAGAATTGTATTGCTTATTGGCGCGTCAAACGGATGCAATGTCACATTATTATGAACCTGTTTGGGCTAAATTAAAAGAAGTACAATAGATTTCTCTATTGTATTACATATATTATTAAAGGAGTTTTTGATGGCATTTATATCTTTTAAACCACGTTATTTAAATACGGCAGATGCTATTTATGACAAAGCACAAAGCAACCCATATTTTAATGAAAATGATTTTCAAGCATTAAATCAGCAAAATGTAGGGTCATCGTATTTAAACATGCTGGCAGCATATGATGCACCAACAATGAACAGTAAAGGTGTATCTATGCGTGATTTATCTTATTTAGAAGATCCCGCAGATAGATTGGTATATATACAAAACAAAGTATTAGGCGATACTGGTCAAACTGAAAATATTGATGGGCAAGATGTCAATGTATGGCAAGCACAAAACGAATATTTGAATTACAAGATACAACAAGCAAAAGACTTGGAATATTACAACAATTTATCCACAATACAAAAAATAGCCACACACACGGTCGGGTTTTTGGATAATATCGGGTATTCTTTGATCCAATCTATAGAAGGTTTGGTTGATTTAGGCGCATTAGCCGTTGGTGCGGTTGGAGAAGCATTTGGAAATAAAAGTCTTGCTGAAACTACAAAAAGTTTTGTAGCAGAAGACACTTTAACCAGTTATCATAAAAGTGTGGATGAATGGCTTTCTAAAAACACAGAATTTGATCGTAATGGCTTTTTAAGAGTTACACGAGATATTATATCTACTGCAGTACCAATCGTTGCCACATGGGGGACTGCTACCTTAGGAAATGCGATAGGTAGAGCCACAACTAAAACGGTAACAAAATACTTGGGTAAAGCAGTGACAAAAGGTGCACAAAAAGCATATTGGGCACAAATGGCTGGACAATTCGGGCAAGAATATTTACGAAATAATCCATCAGGCGATATGATAGGTGCCGCGGCTTATGCTGGTATTATGAGTGGTATTGAACG
>AUXO013168279.1_pt1 | contig 11490 bp, 11 predicted proteins | sample 768731 | NCBI WGS metagenome assembly AUXO01 (sample SAMN02715735, study PRJNA202380) | gut metagenome | biome: sheep rumen | host: Ovis aries | place: New Zealand: Palmerston North | reverse complement strand
AGAATAATATCTTCTAATTGGATAGAAGAATATCATGGTTGTGGAAACTATCCTGACAACTATCAAGAATTAAAAGAAATAATAGGTGAGTTAGATGGAAGATAAAATAATAAGATATTTAAATGGAAATGAATTACTTCAAAAAAATATTCCGCTTCTTCAAGAAATTTTTGTAAACTATTATGGAGAAGAATATCGTGAAAGAATCACTCATATGATATCTCACACTCTTTGGATTGGTTTTCAATCACCGAATGGAATCAAAAGACAATTAAAAATATTGGAAGATAAGAAAACAGAAGAACTAGGATTAAAAATACTAGAATCAACTCATTCTTCTTTGAATATACAAGACTTATTTGATGGAAATAGCTTTGAATTTATAAGAAACCATCCATTAGAAAAATATCGACTTTTAAGAGAAAATTTCATATTAGGAATAGATGGTAGAAAAGAAGAATTAATCAAAGAAGGATTTGAAAGAATTTATAAGTATGATAAAAGTCTAACTATAGAAAAATTTAGAAAAATCTTTGAAACAAAAATAATACCAGAAAAGTATCAAAAAAATAGTATAGTTTTAGAATTTATAAAAGATTGTATCGATGAAGAAAAAATAAAAACAAGATATGAAGATACCTATAAAAGAGTAGAACCATTGTTAAAGAAAATAGACCATGAAATAACAGTTGAAAACTTTGATGAACGCCTAAAAAACTCACAATTCGATATTATGAATCTACTCTTAATAAAATATCAAGAAGCAAAGCAAGAATATTTAAGGTACAAAGAAAATTTTCAAATCTACTATAATCAACTAGCAGAGTTTGAAAAAAAACAACAAGAGTTAAAACATCATTATTACAATCTATTGGTATTAGAAAATATAGAATTGATTCCAAAAAATAAACAACAAGAAGTAATTGATTATATAAAAAATAAATCAGATAAAAAAAGAAATTATAGATTAGAAGCAATGATGGAATCACTATTTGGTAGTTCAATATATAGAACAGGTGGAATTGATGCTTTCTCAGAAGGAAACGAACAAGAGAGGATAAGTAATGATTGGAAAAAAGAAATAATAGAAAAGAAAAGAGTGAACTTTTTCAAAGCTTATGGAATCGATTTAGGAGATTCTTATGAATCATATGAAAAAAATGAAGAAGCGAGTGAACGAATTCCTTCACCCATGGCTATAACGAAATTAGAAGAAACAAGAAAAAAATTGATTCAAGAATTTAATCATATGATATATAGTACTTTATCTACTCATCAAGAACTAAGAAGAAGAGTAGAAGATAGAAACCTATTAGATAAAGATGATTCAATCGATGAGCGTCTTTATTTATTAGGTCAAACGTTTATTAGTCCAAACATTACTAATAGAAATGGTAGAGCCGAATTATCACCATTATTAATCATTAATTTTGATAATATATATGAAAACTCACTAGATCACAACATTATTCACGAAATAAACCATTTAATTGAATTAAGCTTATTAGACTATAATGAGACGATTTATACAACATCATGTGGGTGGGAAATTATAACATCAAATTTAGGCAGTAAGAAAGATTTTGATCAAAGTAAAAAAAGAGAGTTAAGAGACTATGAATTAATGAATGAAATAATCAATGAAAAGATTGCTCAAGAAATCAGTAGTCAAATGCACGAAGAAAAAATATTTATTTTTGATGATCCAGAAAAATCAAAATACAAAAATCAAACAAGCTATGAATATTATAATTTTTTAATAGAAGATTTCTATCATGAATTTAAAAAAGAAATATTAGAAAGTAGAATAGATGGAAGAATTAATATTATTTGGGAAACAGTAGGAAAAGAAAATTTTGATGCTTTAAATAATCTCATAAAGGAGTTTGCAAAAAAAGTAGATGGTTATAAAATGGTTTCTCTAATTATATCATTAGAAAATAAGGAAGATACGGAATTAACAAAATTTTACAAAAAGGCAGTAGAAGAAAAAGAAAAAATATTAGAACAAATGAGAGAATATAAGAAAGAAAATATGATTCATTGATAGGAGAAGATAATAATGAAAACAATTACTATTAAACAACCATGGGCAACATTAATCGCTGAAGGCTACAAAGAATATGAATTTAGAACATGGAAAACAAAATATCGAGGAGAAATATATATTCATGCCGGAAAAGGAATAGATAAAGAGGCAATGAAAAGATTTTCTCATTTAAATTTAAAGTATGAATATGGAGCAATCATTGCGAAAGCAAAAATAATCAATTGTATTTCAGTAGATAATAATTTTCGAGAAATGGCAAAAGAAAAAAATCCTTTAGTATATAAAAATATTATTGATAATCCTTCATGGCAAGGATATGGTTTTCAACTATCAGAAGTAAAAAAAATAAAACCTATACCTGCCAAAGGAAAACTCAGTTTATGGGATTATCCTGCAAAAGAAAAATAGTTCACGTTCTGTGAACTATTCTTTTATAAGAATTCTTTTAATTTTTCTATATAAGATTGTTGCATCTTAACATATTCTTTACAAATTTTATGAACTTTCTTATCCATTGTTTTATTATTTAAAAGCTTTTGTCCTTCAATAACACCCATATTTGTACCATTAATCAATAAATCTGCTACTTTAGAAACACTCTTATCTAAAACAACATCTTTATTGATTCCATACCATGTCATCATTTTTTCCATAATATTTGTCTCATGAATACTACTATCAGTATACTCTTGATATAAATCACTAATTTTATCAGATAAAACTTGATATTCATGAAGTTGCTTTTCTAATAATTCTCGAAATTTTTCTTCGTCTATTTTTTCAATGGTAAAGCTTAAGGCATCTATTCCCATACAACAACCTTTATTTAGTTCATCTAATGTATTAATATTATTATCCATATAAATCCTCCCGTTTATAGTATGAGAAAATTATAAATATTTATACAGAGAATAATAGAAATATTGTATCAAATGAGAAATAATGGTATAATAAGGCGACTGAAAAAAACGTGAAAGAAGGATTACCATGAAAAAAGTAGTAATAGGAATGAGTGGCGGAGTTGATAGTAGTGTTGCAGCAATCATACTTCAAAAGCAAGGATATGAAGTGATTGGTTTATTTATGAGAAATTGGGATTCTTTGGCTGATGGAGAATTAAACGGACCAACGACTTCTTCAGGAATTTGTCCACAAGAAGAAGATTATGAAGATGCTAAAAAGGTTTGTGATAAACTAGGAATTCCTTTATACAGAAAGGACTTTGTGAAAGAGTATTGGGATTATGTATTCACTTATTTTTTAGACGAATTGAAAAAAGGAAGAACACCTAATCCTGATATCATGTGTAATAAATATATTAAATTTGATCAATTTGCAGAAGAAGCAAGAAAACTTGGAGCAGACTTTATCGCAACAGGTCACTATGCTAGAATTGAAAATGGAAAACTATTAAGAGGAGTAGATTCTAATAAAGATCAAACGTATTTTTTATCACAAGTATCAAAAAAACAATTAGAAAATGTATTATTTCCAATTGGTGATATGGAGAAAAAAGAAGTACGAAAAATAGCTGAGGAATATGACCTTGTAACAGCAAAAAAGAAAGATTCAACAGGAATATGTTTTATCGGAGAAAGAAACTTTCGTAACTTCTTAAAAAACTATTTACCAAATCAATCAGGAGATGTTATAAACATTGAAACAGGAGAAAAGATAGGAACACATATTGGACTAATGAATTATACGATTGGACAAAGAAAAGGATTAAATATCGGTGGAACCAAAGATAAAATGTTTGTCGTAGGTAAAGATTTAGAAAAAAATATTCTCTATATTTGTTTAGGAGAAGATAATGATTATTTAATAAGTGATTCTTGTGTGGTAGATACACTAAATTATTTAAAAGATGAAAAATACACAGAATGTACTGCAAAATTTCGTTATCGAAGTAAAGATGTACCAGTTCAATTAGAATGGCAAGATAATGAAGTAATTGTAAAATATCCTCAAGGAGTAAAAGCAGTAACACCTGGACAAGCCTGTGTCTTCTATAAAGATGAAGAATGTCTAGGTGGCGGAATTATTAAAGAAATTAGAAAAAATAATAAAAAATTATGGTATTTATAAAAAATAGAAATAAGGGTTAAACATGTTCGGTTTAGAAATATTAGATTTAAAGAGGGAAAATGGTAGAAAATTTTTCTATAATAAAATAAAAATTCAAAAATTAGTAAAAGAGATAGAGGATTTTATAGAAGAAGAATCTTTTATGGATGACTTTAACTTTTCTAGAAAAATGATGTTATCATTAGAAATCAAAACAAACAATTCAATAGAAGGATTACATGATGATATTAGTAGTATAGAAGAAACTATTCGAAATAATAATCATGGAACAGATACCAAAAGAATTATGAATTTGTATTATGGTTATCGTTATATCTTGTTAAATGGAATAATCAATAAAGATAATTTAAAAAAATTATATAGTATTCTAAGTGAAGATTTATTAAGCGACTATTCCAAAGAACATATGGGAGAATACTATCGAAAAGAAGACGTTTTTATATTAGATAGTTCTCTAGATCGATTAGTATTATCATTTGACAAAGGAATGAAACCAGAAAAAGTGGAAGAGTCCATGAATGACTTATTTACTTATCTAGATGAATCAGAAGAAAAGAATTCATTAGATGTTTTTATAAAATCACAAATTATTCATTTTTACTTTGTCTATGTTCATCCATATTATGATGTCAATGGAAGAACCGCAAGAACTTTTTCATTATGGTATCTCTTACAAAAAAAAGCCTATCCTTTTGTCATATTTAATAGGGGAATATCTCTTTCAAAAACAAAATACAAAGAAAGCATTAAAAAGTCAAGAAAAGGTAATATTACTCCTTTTTTAGAATATAGTCTAAAAACCTTAAAAAAAGAATTAGAAAAAGAAAAGACAATTTATAATATTAGAAATAATTTTGGAGAATCTCTTTCAAAATCAGAATACGAAATATTAGAGTATATTCTTACAGCAAAATCTCACAAGGTAAGAGATGTCATCCAATTATATAAAAGAAATAATAATAGGATAGAAGATGAAGTAATATTATCAGAAAAAATATTTCCATTAATAGAAAAAGGAATCATAGTATTAAATGAAGAAGAACAAACCTTGAAAATCAATAAAAAATTTATTACAATGGATAAAAAGAAAGTAAAAAAGCTTAGAATAAAGTCATATTTAACAGAATAGGAGTAGTAAGATGGATCAAGAGAAGATTGGAAGATTTATAAAAAAAATTAGACAAGATCATAACTTAACACAAAGAGATTTAGCTGAAAAATTAGGTGTGACCTATCAAGCTGTTAGTAAATGGGAAAATGGTAAGAATATTCCAGATATAGCAATCTTACAAGAAATCAGTAAAGAGTTTAATGTTAATATAGAAGAATTACTAAAAGGAGAAAGAAAAGCAAAGAGACAAAACAAAATGAATATCTTTCTAGTAGTATTATTAATCATATTAGGAATAGGAATCATAATAACAGTAAATGTATTCTTAAGAAAAAATAATAATTTTGAGTTTAAAACAATTTCTTCCAAATGCTCTGACTTTAGAATAACAGGAAGTGCTGCCTATAATGAAAAACAAACAGCTATTTATATTTCTAATATAGAGTTCTGTGGAAAAGAAGATCATACTACTTATAAGAAAATTACTTGCACTTTATATGAAAACTTCGAAGATACAAAAACAAAAATTAGTAGCTGTCCATCAGAAAACAATAAAACATTAGAAGCATTTTTAAAAGAAACAAAAATAAATGTAGAAAACTATTCTAGTAATTGTAAAAAACTTACTTCTAATACATTATCATTAGAAATAAAAGCAATAAATGATGAATCAAAAGCAATTACTTATACAATTCCAATTAAATTAAATGATAGTTGTAAATAAATAGATTGAAAAAAAGAAGCATATCGTTATATAATAAAAGAGGTGGTAAAATGAAAAAGTATCAAAATATTTTGTTATTAATAATTCTTTCTATGTTTCTTACATGTGCTTGTTCTATGAAGAAAGAAATAACAGACGCTGAAAAGTTTAAGACAGAATATGAAAGCATTAATGATCAAATAAATGAATCAAATGGAAAAAAATATCGATCTCTATCCATACCAAAAGAGAATCCTTTTATCTATGCAACAGCTGAAGATATAGTAGAGAAAATTAATAAAAAAGAAAGTTTTGTAGTTTATTTTGGTTTTAAGGAATGTCCATGGTGTCGAAGTATAATAGAGCAATTAATCCAAGTTGCAAAAGATCAAAAAGTAGAAACAATCTATTATGTAGATGTTACTGGAATTCGAGATGTAAAAGAATTGAACGAAGAAGGAGAAATTATTACAACAGATGAGGGAACAGAGGCATATAAAACATTAATTGAAAAAATGGATAATGTCTTAGATAACTATACTTTAACGAAGGAAGATGAAAAAATTGAAGTTGGAGAAAAGAGAATTTATGCTCCAAATGTAGTTGCTATATCAAAAGGAAAAGCCATTCAATTAGAAACTGGTATTAGTGAGAAGTTAAAAGATCCATATGCAAAATTGACCAAAAGTATTAAGAATTATTCTTATAAACAGTTTAAATGTTTACTAGATTGTCTAGAAGAAGAAAGTACAACTTGTCAAAAAGATATGTGTTAAAAAGAAAGGATGAAGTAAAAAACTTCATCCTTATTTATTTCGAATAATAGTTACTGTATAGTGAGTAAAGTCTAGTTCCATAATCGATTGTTTATATTCTTGATAAGTTAATCTTTCAACATCTTCAACTTTATCTAGATAGGGATAATGATACAAAACAATATTATTGATAAAAGGAGCAATCATAGACATAATATTTTCTTCACGTAGAATTAATCTAATAATAGATGCCTTTTTATCTAATTCAAAATTCTTTTTTGAAAAACAATTTCTTTGTTGGAGAACATCTAAAATATTTTTTTGAAAAAGATCTGCATCATAAGTGTATCCACCAATATGAATATTAAGATAATGATGAATCATAGAATGAGAACAGTGAATACCCGATGTAATAATTTTTTCTTCTGTTAATTGTTTATATAAAGGAGAAATTACTCCAAAGAATTGATGATAAAAACAATTTAAATAAAAATCTAAATCTAGTAAGCCTTGACTAGAATACTTACAAACATCAATTTTAAAAGAAAGACTAACATAATCAAGTGAAGTAGGATAATAGATGATTTCTCTTTTTTTTAAAACTGATAAATCTTTTTTGATAGGTAGTAAAGTAAGTTGATGTTTCTCAAAAGGGTGATGTGCATAAAAATTGTTGATTTCTTGTAGAACTTTTTCTTTATCAAAATTTCCAGCTATTACAATAAATTGATTAGCTGGTTGATAAAACGCTTTATAACACAATTCTACTTCTTCTATAGTAGTATTTTTCACTTCTTCTATAGTTCCTCCAATACTTTGAAAATGTAATTGAGGAAATAAATTTTTCATAGAGGCAATTCCACTATGATAAAATTTACTATTACTCTTACCACGAATTTCTTGACAAATAGGGTTCTTTAATTTTTCTAACTTTTCTTCATTAAATGATACATGATAAATTCCATTTAACATAGTTCGAATACCAAATTCAACTTCTTCAACTGCATCAAAATAATAACTAGTAATTTGATAATGAGTAGAAGCATTCGTATCCATCTGTCTTTGACCTAGTTCTTTAATAAAGTTTCCCTCATCATTACATTCAACAACATAATGTTCTAATATATGAGCAATTCCATCATGTAAATGATATTCCTGATCATCCAAAATAAAATCTTTACTAAGTCCTCCAAAATTAGTAACAAATTGAAAAAAAGTAGAGTGTCTTCTAGTGTCTAAATAAAGATAAATAGTCAATCCATTTTTCAATTGTATAGTTTCAATAGAATTCATACAGCTTTCTCCTTTAAAAAATAAATGGTATCTAATGATAAACGTTTGATAAATTGACTAATCTGATCAGCTGATATTTTCTGAATCATTTCATAATACTCTTCTAAAGTAAAGTCAATATTTAAATCATGAATAATAAAATCATCAAATAAAAAATACTTATTATCAAGTTTTCTCAATAAATTAATTCTTTTACGTTCCTTAATATTATGAAGCAATGCCTCAATTACAGTAGTATCTTCTAATTCACTCATAACATCAAGCAAAGACTGATATACTTCTTTATAGTCATCCCTATGAATAAAAGTAGTAATTTCCAAAGCACCGTATCGAAGATAAGCGATAACTTTAGAAGAATAGATTAAATCCTTTTCATCTCTTAATTTTTTACTCAATAATCTAGACGATAAAGAAGATAATAAATCTCGAATTATAATTAAATACACTTTATCAGATATAGTCATATTTTTTACTTTATAAACAAAAGATAAGGATGAATCTTTAAAATTAGAATCTTCTTCAATCGTTTTTACTTTATCTCTAGGTTCTAAATAACAAGTAAAATTTCTTTCAACTTTTTGATAATGAGAATGTTTAATAGAAAGTATTTCTTCACAAATAGGAAGAATTTCTTTTGATTCTTCACTTCCCATGACATAAATAATAGGTCGTTGCTTTAAAATACAATTTATATAGAATTGATAAAGGCTATGCGACGTAACAGCATCTATCTGTTCTGGATACCATACAATATCTCTAGATAATACTCCAACAGTATCAATATATTTCCTAATATAAATATCTTGATAAGAATGCATATTCAAAAAAGCATTATCGATAGCATTCCGTAAATTCTTCTTTTCACGATCTAATTCAAAAGTAGAAAAACCATCTTCAATAATCAAGGGTTCATAAATCATTTCTTTCAAAAATTGAATTTGTTTTCGATATAGCTTTTTCCCTAAAGCATTTTTATTAGGAATAGTTAAATCAAAAATAAAACATCCAGTTGTTCCCATAATCACTTTATGACAACGTGCACTCAAAATATAAAGTTCTTTCTTAGCAGTTTGAAAAAGTTCTTCTTTTGGATATTTTTGATTCATATAATTTAGCATGCTAGGTAATAGAGAAATATTTGCTAAATCTTTCTCTTTTTCTTCAAAAGGAAATAATACTTTTACTTGAATTGTTTGAAAATCATTATTTTGATAAAAAACTGGTTTAGAAGGAATCAATTCAGTTGACATAAAATCACCTCAAGTATTATTATATCATAGGAAGAAATCATAAAAGAAGGAAGAAATAACAATGGAATTAATCAAAGAATTAAATAGAGATAGTTTAGAAAAAATAAAAAGAGTTCTAGATTCAGATGGAATCATTATATTTCCCACTGATACAGTATATGGAATTGGTTGTAATTGCTTTTCCACAAAAGCTTTAGATAAATTATTTCATTTTAAAAATAGAGATTACTCAAAACCAATTAATGTATTAACAGATTCTGTGGATAAAATAGATTTAGTTGTGAAAAAGAAAAACCAGGTAGAAGAAAGACTCATAAAAGATTATTTGCCTGGAGACATGACTATCATTCTAGAAAAAAAAGATACAGTTCCTAATCTACTTACAGCTAACTTAAAAACAATTGGTGTAAGAATTCCTAAGGATGAAATAGCCTTAAAAATATTGAAAGAATACCCATATCCTATCGCTACAACATCTGTAAATCTATCGGGAGAGTCTCCTGGAGTAGAAGTAAATGATTTTCTAGAAGAGTTTAAGGATAAGGTAGATATGATAGTTGATGGTGGAAAATCCAAAATAGGAATAGCTTCTACCATTGTTCAAGTAGAAAATGAAACAATAAAAGTATTACGTCAGGGAAATCTAAGGGTAGAATAAAAATAAGTTTTTTAGTATAATACAGTTAAGATATGAAAATATTCACAGAACAATAATTTTATTTTCATATAATTTTCACAAAAAAAGTATATATTGTATTAGAGAGTTAAAGAGGTGATAAGATGTCAAAAAAGAAAACAGAGAAAGTAGAACAAGAAGAAAAAATAGAAGAAAATAAAGTAGAAGAAGAAACTACAGAAGATGAAGAAAATGAAGAAATAGAAGAAAATAAAGTAGAAGAAGAAACTACAGAAGATGAAGAGAATGAAGAAATAGAAGAATCTACTGAAGAAGATGTTAAGAAAGAAGTAGAAACGGAATCTGAAGTAGACTTAGTAGAAGAGAAAGAGGTGATAGAAAAACCTATGGAAAAGAAGAAAAAAAGTGGAAAAGGAATTGTAGTACTACTATTTATCATTTTAATTTTAGGAGCATTTGTAATTGCTTTAAATAATGTAGGACTACTAAATATAAAGGAAATTAAAACAAAGAAAGCAGAGTTAAACTATACACAAACAAATACCAAAATAAAAGAAGGTATATATATGACAGATGTTTCAGAAATTGTCGAAGAAGTAATGCCTTCTATTGTATCTATTACAAGTAAAACATTAGTAAAATCAGGAATGTTTGGACCAAGTTTCTTTAATGAAGAACAATACTCTGAGGGTGCTGGATCAGGAATCATTGTTAGTAAAAATGATGATGAATTATTAATCCTTACAAATAATCATGTAGTAGAAGGTGCTGAAGAATTATCAGTTCAATTTGTAAATGAAAAGAATGTAGATGCAACAATTAAAGGAACTTCTGAGAGAAAAGATGTTGCAGTGATTGCAGTAAAAATGAAAGATTTAGATAATGAAACACTAGAAGCAATCAAAATCGCAACTTTAGGAGATAGTAATGAACTAAAAGTTGGAAATGGAATTATTGCCATAGGAAATGCTTTAGGATATGGACAATCTGTCACTACAGGTGTTGTTAGTGCATTAAATAGAGAAGTAACGATGGACAATTATACTGCAAAGATGATACAAATTGATGCTGCTATTAATGGTGGAAATAGTGGAGGAGCTCTTGTAAATAGCAAAGGAGAAGTCGTTGGTATCAACTCTGTCAAATATTCATCAAGTGGATCATCAACTACAGCTAGTATAGAAGGTATGGGATTTGCCATTCCAATTAGTAATATTAAAGATTTAATTACATCACTTATGAATGGAGAAGAAGATAAGAGTGATGCTGCAATCGGTGTAGAAGGATACTTAATAACAGAAGATCAAAGTAAGTCATATGGTATGCCTGTCGGATTCTATATTTCAAAAATATCAGAAAATAGTGGTGCAGATAAAGCTGGATTAGAAATTGGAAATATTATAACAGAAATTGATGGTAATAAAGTAACCACTATGGATGATCTAACAAGTGTTATATATGAAAAGAAAAAAGGCGATAAAGTAAAATTAAAAATAAGTTATGCAAAAGGAAGAGACTACAAAGAAAAAGAAGTAGAAGTAACTTTATCATAAGAAAAGGTAAGTTTTTTACCTTTTTTTGTGCAAAAAAAACAAATATTCCT
>AUXO011732454.1_pt1 | contig 11490 bp, 7 predicted proteins | sample 768731 | NCBI WGS metagenome assembly AUXO01 (sample SAMN02715735, study PRJNA202380) | gut metagenome | biome: sheep rumen | host: Ovis aries | place: New Zealand: Palmerston North | reverse complement strand
CTTTTCTATACGATACATAATGGCTTGGTGTATTTAGCATCTTTAGCTGATTTTGCATGGTTGGCAAACATTGGAATAATGCTTTCATATTTAGCAGCACTTTTGGCATTTGAAAAACTGATGTATAAGGTGCGGAATTGCGGAGTAGTGGTGTAAGGAGATATTTTGTTTACAAGTAAGCGTTGTACCATCAATCAGGAACAACGAATATATGATGAGGTAGAATGAATATATCATTCTGCCTCTTGCTGTATATCATTTTTATTTGCAAAATTCACGAATATTGATTAATTACTTATTGACTAATTGTTTAATGTGTGGTATGATGAAAATGGTTAATTGTCGATTTTTCAACATAGTGAAATCTTTCCTAAACAAGATCGTCATGGCTACGATATCGATCACCAAAATTAATTACAATGACGGCGTTTTAAAGCATTATATGGTGTGTTATTTTAGATGAGTATTAATATTATTGACTTTGGTATAAATACATGATTTTTTCTAGTTCCATAATCATTTAGGGAGTGATCTTATGTCTGAGAACTATCAAAAGAATTACTTCGCCGTTATAGACACTGAAACAAATTGGTCAAACCAAGTGATGTCTATTGGATTGGTAATTGCTAATAACGAAACTTTTTCTATTGTAGAAAAAAAGTATTATATAATTACGCCTGAATGTAATGAAGGTGGTATGTACTCATCGGTTTTATCTGTAAAAGGTCAAAAAGAAGATTTAAAGGGTCAAAGAAAAGATGTTTTGCAGGCTGTTGAAAGTACACTAAGTTTATATAATGTTGATTCAATATATGCTTATAATGCAAAGTTTGATTTTAATCATTTGCCGGAACTCAATGACTATAAATGGTTTGATATTATGAAGATTGCAGCTTATAAGCAAAGCAATAAGGCAATTCCATGTGAAGCGAAATGCTGCAGTACGGGACGGCTTAAACGTGGCTATAATGTTCAATCAATTTTCCGTATGCTTTCAGGCTCCAAAACATACTTTGAAATTCATAATGCACTACGTGATGCTATTGATGAATTGGAGATAATGAAAATGCTTGAGCATAGTTTGGAAAGGTATTCAGTTGCATGTATAAATGGACCCAAAGTTTATAAAGCTAACAAAAAACAACCGAGATCTACAAGAAAGCAACGTATTATAATCAATCAGGTTGAAATAACTGATCCAAAAGAATTGAATAAAGAAAAATACACTGTTGGAAAAGTTATCAAACATAGAGTGTTTGGACGTGGAATTATTAAGAATGTCATTTATGAGGGTGATATAATAAAAAAAGTTGAGATTTATTTCTGTATATATGGAGAAGGAACTTTTGAATTGCCTAAAGAAGATAAGTATATTATGTTGATTTAACAGGAGATTACATATATGAATAAGTCTGGATTTGTAAAACTATCTGATGAACAGGAACTATTTGTTCAACGTGCTATTGAGGGCAATAATATTCTTGTTAATGCTTGTATTGGCAGTGGAAAAACTACAGCCATTCAAACGTTATGTGAGCGTTTGCCTCAAAATAAAAAGATCCTTTATCTAACGTATAATAAGCTTTTAAAGATTGATGCAAGATCAAAAATACGAAACCGCAACGTAACAGTAACAAACTATCATGGTTTTGCATATATTTGTTTGAAAAAAATAGGGGTTTCACCGAGCATCCAAGAGTTGGTAAGTGTTTTCAATCAAAAAACACCTCCTATTTGTAAGTATGATATATTGATAATAGATGAGTATCAGGATATAGAGACAGAGTTCGCTGAAATGTTAAACTATATTAAGTCATCTTGTCCTAATATACAAGTAGTAGCGGTAGGAGATATGGAACAGAAAATATACGATAAAACTTCTCTGGATGTTGAAGAATTTATGAAAGAATACCTTGGCAATCATGTAGTAATGGAGTTTTCGCTATGTTTCAGATTGTCAAAAGATATTGCACAAAAACTGGGTAGGATATGGAAAAAGAAAATAGTTGGTGTGAACGATTTATGTTCAGTAGAAATAATAAATAAAGATCAAATCGTTGACGTTATTGCTCAGTATAATACTAAAGATATATTATGTTTAGGTGCTAGAAATGGTGATCTTTCTGATACATTGAATAAGCTTGAAACAGAATTTCATGACAAATTTAATAAACAAACTGTTTATGCAAGCATTTCGGATGAGGCTTCTTTTGGAAAAACTTCTCCCGATAGTAATACTGCGATATTTACAACTTTTGACAGTAGTAAAGGACTCGAACGAAAAATATGTGTTGTTTTTGATTTTACCGAAAATTATTGGCAGGTTAGAATAGATAATCCTCTGCAATCATATGAAATACTTCGGAATATCTTTTGTGTTGCAGCAAGTAGAGGCAAAGAGAGAATCATATTTGTTGAAAATGATGAAATAATGCTTTCTGAAAAAACACTATCTACTCGATTGGAGAAAAATTTAAAAATGAAAGATATGGATATGTCTTCTATGTTTGATTTTAAATACATTGAAGATATAGAAAAATGTTTTTCATTGTTGGACATACGACCAATTAAAAAAGATGATCAGTCGGTAATTGAAGTGAAATACAGAGATGGTATGATTGATCTTTCTCCTTGTATCGGAATATATCAAGAGGCAATGTATTTCAAAGACTATGAAATTAATAGTGATATCGATTTTTATATATTATTTAATCCAAATAAAAAGAACTTATGGGATGAAAGAATGAAGGCAGATAATCTTGAAAATAAAATTTTGTTCTTGGTTTCTTTGGATACTAATCAAGTCAGATATCGAACTCAAGTTGATTTGCCGTTTATAAATGAATCAGCAAAAGAATTATTGGAAAAAAGATTATCATCTTGGCTGACAAAAGACGAAAAGGTTCAGGTGAAATGTAATATAGATTTTGCCACCGTTAATGGAAAGAAAGCTTTCTCGGCACAAGGATATGCTGATGTTGTAAAAGATAATGTTGTTTACGAATTGAAATTTGTTTCTGAACTCTCTAATGTGCATTTTTTGCAGTGTGCTTGTTATATGGTAGCTCTTGATCTTAAAAGAGGAATTCTTTGGAATACAAGAGATAACAAAGCTTATGAAATTAGAGTGCCTGATATTAAAGCTTTTCTTGATGCAGTTGCAAATGCAGTTACAAAGGGTCAAATAAAAGCATATCATTCTGTAACAATAAACTAAAATCAGTTTTATAAGCATTCCTTGATTCAAATTATGAAATATCATTTTTTGTGTGTGGAACAATCATAATAAAAGTTGCAGAATAAACGTAAATTGCTTTCAAAAGGAGATAAAGTATGGATGATTATAGGATACAAAAAGGTGAAGATGGAGAGAGGTATGTAGGTGAAATTCTGAACAAAGTACTATCAAAAATGGATTTTTATTATAAACTAGTTCAGAATACATATTTACCTTTTGAATCTGTATATGGTAAAAATGGCTATATTTCAGCTGAATTCGACTTTACGATATTTACACCTTTTTATGTTTATATTATTGAAGTTAAAAATGAATCCTACGCTAATTGCGATTATTCTGCTACGCAATGGGAACTTAAAGACGGAACGAAGGTATCAAATGCTATCAACCAGAACCATACACATAAAGAGGTTTTTTGTTCAGAGATGAACATTAGACTTGACAATGTGATAACAATTGAAATATTGCTTGAAAATGATGGTGTTGTCGAGGAATATACTTCTTATCCTAATGATCATGTTTTCGGGAAAAAAAGTCTAGAAGAAAACTTGTTACACATTTTATCATCCGAAAATAATAGTAAATTTGAATGTCAAAGGTTATATGATAGATTTAAAAAGATTGTTGATAATAAAGGAATCACCAAAGATAAACATATTAAGATTTTAGATCGTACTGAAATAATAGAAACCAGAATGAGAAACGTAATTGGATATATTCCATTCAAAAGAACTGATATTATAAAATGTAATTGTTGCACAGCTGGTAATCTAAGATTTTTAGATAAAAAATACGAGTCAAACCCAAATAGCAAAAGAGTCAGCACGCATTATTTTCTGGGCTGTTCGAGTTATTATAATAAAAGTATTGAATGTAATCAAAAATTGATATATGTAGATAAGAATAAAAAAACCGATGATTTCCAAGCACTAATACCGATACATATAGAGGAAAGGAATAACTGGGGAGATGAGCAAGTGAATCAAACTGTATTAGATGAAATCAATGAATTAAAGAGTAGGATTAAAAGTTTAAATGAAGAAAATGAAATACATAACAGAGAAATTGAAAAACTAAAAAATTCATTAGAGAGAGTTCAACAGGAAAATAAATATAATGAAATAGAGCGTAATAAATTCAAAAATGAAGTTATTACGCTAAAAAATGATAACGAATGTAAAGTAAAAGAACTAAGTCTTTTTAAGAGACTTGTAGGTAAAATATACATAAAGACACAATAGAATTTGTTGTTTTTACAAAGAGTAAGTGAATATCTAAAAAAGTGAACAGAACAATATATATGATTTTCTATATTTATTAAAACGTGATAAAATCAGGAAATTTGATAATTGATATCTTTGAATAGTTGATATATCGGAGGCTCAATATGTATTTCTTTGATGACCCGAATTATAAGCACTTTTTCAAACCACTATGTAGTAAGAATAAAAAAATTTACTATGAATGCATCCTACGGTTGATTGAAAGATCAAAGCAGGTGTCTTTGCTGTATGAAAATGATGCTAGAGATATATTGTTGATTTATTTTCGTAATCTCGCATATGCAGTTGAAGAGGAAGATGAATCAGAAAACTATGATGAAAAGATAAGTATCAATAAGTCTGAATCAGAAAATGCAAGTGCGGTGCTTCGCTATTTCAGATTTTGTGGCTGGATATCCGAAAAGGAACTCGGAAGAAATGGTGACAACATTGCTACTGTTATGCCTTACTGTATGAAGATGATTGACTCTATTGAGCGTATATTTAATAGTGATAACAGTGCTGTGCTCACAAATCATATTTTTTCGATCTATGATATTTTGCATTCTGCTTTCGTATCAGATAATGGTCGTACAGTAAGACCATATTCAAATATTCTTGTTCCGGTTTATGACGGAGTCGCAGATCTAAAAAACGAGCTGTTAATGCTAAAGGACAGCATACGGTCGATAATGCGGATAGTAATAAAACTTACCGAAACAAATGAGTTGGGTCATTTCCTTATTCGAGATGAAGTGATGGAGAATTTCTTTAGGGATTATTTTTTCATAAAAAAAGATGGATTGATACCGGGATATATCGAAGAAATAGAAAAAATGCTTAGAAGGCTTACTGGAACAGCAGTTTATCAAAATATGATAAATGAATATCAGGATCTAAAAAATGTTACAGTGACACAAGCTAAGGAAGAAATAGATAGTCAGCTATCTGTTATAAGGACTTTCATCAGTTATGATTATGTTAAAGAAATGGACAACATCGACAAAAGGATCAATAACTACTATAATTTATACTCTACGAGAATTCTTATGGTACTCGCAGGAAATGTCAATTTGCAGAGCTATATTAATGACGTGCTTATGCATTTGAAAAATATGGATAAGCAGGAAAAATCTGAACTGCTGAACAAATTATCAGAAGCATATACTCAGCGATCCTATAAATTTGTTGGACGGCGATCTATAGAAAGAAGAAAAAAACGAAGCCCAAATGTCAAAAGTGGTGTCGTCAAAAATAGTGGACTTTCTGATGAAGAGAGAGCACGCCTTACAAATGAGCTTCTTCATGAAGCACAAGACAGTTATGGTGTAAAGCAGGCCGCCGATTATTTTGACATGGTATTGGGAGATAATGACAGCTATCATCCAAACTCGAAAACTGTACAGACCAGAAATGACGCAATGATGATAGCGGCTGGAATCATTTACTCTGGAACAGAGGAATTTCCATATGAAATAGAGTTCTTGGGCGGGACTACGGAAACTGATGTCGCTACAATCAGCAACATACGAATGAGGAGGAAAAAAGAAAATGTCTGATATTAGGCTTGAAATTTCTGTAAAGGAAGAAAATATAATACTCTTCAAGCGATGTATTCGTAAGTTGCAGGAATCATCATTTATCATCGGAGACAAAGATGAAAAGCTATATTCATTTATTGCGCGTGAGTCAAATAGGCAAGATATATCTGACTACCTGCGAATGGCTGGTCTTGATGTACTTGTGGATACGAATGTAAGGATAGCAATGCTAAGACCTTATGAGGCTGATGAGGAAACTCCTGGTTTGAAAAATACAAACATTATAAGGTTTTCTGACGAGCAATACCATATACTTCTGGTTCTTTGGGAAATATATCTGGAGAATCTGGGATATTCGAATGAAAATACAGTAACAATGGGTGATTTTATCGACAAATTAAAAGTATATGATGTCGATGTGGATAAAAGAAGTTTGTCTACATCATTAAAGCTCTTTAAAAAATATGAGCTGATAAATTTCGACCCGAAAGACTACTCCGAAGACGCTCTAATCACACTTTATCCGTCTCTGCAGTTTGGTTGGGATTTAGAGCAGTTTAGAACCATTTCGGACGAGTACATAAAGAAGGAATCCAGTGAAGAAGACTTCGAATCGGAGGAAGACTAATGATACAACTGTCAAAGATAAGACTGATAAACTGGTACGGATTTAGCAGCGATAGTGCTCCAATAGGGCTTTTTACTCTTATTGCTGGAAAAAATGGTAATGGTAAATCCGTAATGCTTGATGCGATAAAGTATGCACTATATGGAGATACAATTTTTAACAAGTCCACTGAAAACAAAGGCAGCAGGACTATTGTTTCCTATACTCGGGGACTTCTTGATGCAACAGAAGGATCATATATGCGTCCAGCAGACAAGGAGCCTAATGTATTTACACATATAGTTCTGGAAATGTATGAAAGAGATCTTGACAGGTATTTTGTTTTAGGAACGGTGATAGAAACAAATTCCACTAACGGGACAACTACACAGCGTTATGTCATAGAGGAAGCAAAACTTGGGGATATTGAGCTAACCTATGAGTCGGAAGATGGGATCAGAATATTAAATGCCTCCGAGATGCAAAAGCGCTATGGTTTAAAAATGCTGTCTGCTACAGACGGCTTAGCGAGATTTATGCAGAGGACCGGTCTTCGTTTTAGCGAAGCACAGCTTATAGCTTTTCGTAGAAAACTAAGGAGTATTATGTCATATGATCCGGATGCAAAAATTGATTCATTCATAAGAGAAAGCGTATTGGAAGAGAAAAAGGTTGATCTGTCAAAGCTTTCAGAAATAAAGAGTAATATTGATACACTTACTGGAACAATTGAAAAGATAGATACAGAGATAAGTGAGCTTGATGGTATACTGAACTGTTTTAAAACTCTCAGGAAGGCTGAAGAAACTATATTTGTAGATGATGTAAAAATAAAATATAAAGATCTGCTTGAAAATGAGTCACGTCTTAACGAAGCAGAACGTAAAAAAGACATAGCTGAAAGGAATATAAAAGATGACGAGCAACAGAAAGATGAAATAAATGAAAGAAAACAAAAAACGAGTTCTGAATATTATAAAGCGCAAAACGACCTTGACCAGTTGGATTGTACAAAGGCTATAAGATCTGCTGAATCTGCGCTGAATGAAGCGGAAAAAGAAAAAAAGAACTATGAAGCCGAAAAAACAAGGCTCGGTGAATTTCAGGAGAGAGTTAATTGGCTGACAGAAAGGCTCGACAGTGAGTGTATTCCTTTTTCTGGTAGGGAGACACTTGCAACGCTTACAACCGATGATCACAGCAAAGCAGAAAAAGAAAGTTGCGTAGACTCTTTTCGTCGCTCGTTGAAAAGCACGAGTTCAAATATGCACAGCGACATCACAAGAACAGATGATGCCATCAAGAGAAATGATGAGGAACAGTCAAAATACCAGAAGATAATAGATGACTGCAACGATAAAATAACGTCCTTCACTGAAATACCTGACTATGTTATACTGAAAAACAGGATCAACGCTGAGTTTAGTAAAAGAGGCATTGCTTCTGAAGCACATTTTGCCTGTGAATATGTCATTGGAATAAAAGACGAGGCGTGGAGAAATGTTATAGAGGGATATCTTGGTAGAAGACGATATACCGTTCTTGTCGAGCCGGAATATTATGATATTGCCGATGATGTATTTAATTCCGGAAATCAAACTGATGCTCATTTATTCAATACTAAGCTGTTAATGAAAAAGAAAATTACTATAACAGATAATTCAGTTGCCAATCTTATAACTATCAAAAATACTTTTGCGAAACGTTACTTTGATTACCAGCTCGGGCGGTTCAAAGCAGTAGACATAGATGCGGTAAAAGAACATGAGAATGCAATGTCAAAGGAGGGGCGCATTTCTGCCGGAATGGACAGCTCCTTCATCAGGCAGGAAAGAATAAACCGTTACTACCTTGGTCAAGAAACCATAGAGCTTAATAGAAAAAAAGCAGAAAGCAAGCTCGATGATTTGATATCAGAAAAACATCAGTTGCTTGAAAAGTTAGAAGCTTTGAAGTCGCTTCATTCGTATTTAGAAACTCAGCTCGAATTCTTCGGCGAATATGATTATGATGCTTACCAAAAGTATAATGATGCACTAATTCTCTGCAGCAAAAGAGAAACAGAACTTGAAGCACTTAAAGAAGCCCAAAACAATAATCAGGAATTTGTACAGCTTTTGGAGAGAGTGTCAGGTTTGCAAAAAGAACTCAAGGCTATAAATGACGAGGAAGAAGCAGTACGTGATCATCTTTCTGAATGCGGGTCTGAATTAATAATACAAGAAGGAAAGTATAACGAAGCAAACAAAAATATAGAATGCATTAAGGACACGCTTAACAAGCTGAAAGATAAAAATATTGAGATCTATAACAATGCTATTAGCGATTACCAGCGTTATCTTGATGCTGGAAAGACTGGAGCAGGCGGTATATTAAAAGACAGAGGAAGAGCTGAACGAGGGCTTAATGAAGCAAAAAGAACACTTCTGAGTATGCAGTCAGCTTATAATACAAAGAGGAGCAATGAGAACTGGCTGCCGGCAGATGAGGATTCTATTGCAGCATATCAAACTCGTAAGGATAAAATTTGGATGGATGATCGTCAGGATATACTCGAAAAATTGAACGAGCAGACAAGAAGATATGAATCTATCTTTAAAAACGAATTTGTCCTTACTATTCTCAAGGAGTGCGAAACTGCGAAAGCGGATCTTAAACTTATCAATTCAGAACTTGCAAGACTCAGCTTTAAATCATCTTATGAATTTGATGTTGACTATGTTAAGGACGGTTCGGATTATCAAAAGATATTGGAATACGCAAAGTATTTAAAAGAAAGAGAGAAACTTGGTTGTACTGAAGGACAGTTAATATTTGATACGGTTTCCTCATATTCAAATGATAAGGGTATAGAGCTTGAAGATGATATCAGAAAGCTAATAGACAGGATAGTTTCGGGAAATAACAACGAGCAAATCGAACGTTTTGCTGATTACAGGAATTATATGAATTATGAGATACTCATCTCAAACGAGGTGCTGCACCGTGCAAAGCTTTCAAAACAATCAGGCTATAATTCAGGAGCAGAGGTACAAATTCCCTATATGCTCATACTTTTGTCAGCACTTCTGATGATATATAATGACAAGTCTAACTCTACAAGGCTCGTATTCATTGATGAACCGTTTGCCAAAATGGATCCTTCAAATGTTAAGATTATGATGGATTTCATGAAAGAGCAAGGACTTCAGATGATATTCTGCGCACCGGATAAAACTGAATTAATAGGTAACGAATGTCAAGTAATTCTTCCAGTGCTCAGAATAAGACCAGATATCATGGAAATCGGAATCGTAGAGATGCATTGAAAGGTGAATTATGGATTACGAGAAAGAAATACTAAACAAGCTTGTAAACGCCTACCGAAGCAGTAAAAAAGACACTGGGGAAAACGTCAACAAGCGCAGAACACAGATTAAACCAGAAAAGATATACCGTGGATATCATGACAATGATGGTGATTACAAAAAGATTTCGGATATAAACACCTCAATCAAGGTACTTGAAGATAAGGGATATATATCTTGCTCAAGAGAATACTTTGGAACCGAGATCCAAGTCATATATCTTATTGATGAGAAGCTACCAGAAATTGAAACCTATCTATCTGAGAAGTATGGGATAGTTTCAAAAGGAGATAAGCTTAAGGTTCTAGAGCAGATCATTTCGCGCTACGAGAGTGTTTCCACCGTGTGTGCATATAAATGTCAAGAGTTGAAAAAACATCTTGCTAACCGACATTTACCAAATGATTTTAACGAGCTTAATGATATACTTAAAGCTATAGCTTTTATAGATAATAATGATCAAACTCTGTATATACGCGAGGTATCAGTACAGGTATACGGAGACTCAAAGTATTTTGAAGAGAATACTATAGATGCAGTATGTGCCTTGTTGAGAAAGTTCAATAATGCACAGAATTCAAGCGGTGAGATACATGATGAGATATTGAGCAGATATCATATATTTAAAGAACCGCAGAAATTTTCAATGAAAGGAAATGCTCTTATTCATATAAATGGGACTGAGGTTGATATCAGTGGATTTGAAAATGGAATAGAGTTTACTTCCGATGAGCTAAATCAGATTGATATGGTTAATATTATGGCAAAGTCATTTATGACAATAGAAAATCGCACATCTTACTTAAGATATAAAGCTGATGACAAGGTGATATTGTATCTCGGAGGTTATGCGGATAGATATCAGAGGGAGTTAATTAAACTTATTTATAGGTTTAATCCATATATCACATATCTGCATTTTGGAGACATTGATGCTGGCGGTTTTCATATTCATCATAATTTATGCGAGATAACTGGGGTGAAATTTGAAATGTTCTCTATGTCTGAAAACGAGCTTTCAAATCCAGAATTTAGTTCATGCTTGCATAAACTTACTGAGAATGATATAAATGCGTTGCAAAAACTGAATGAAATTCCAGAATATCATGACGTGACAGCATATATGTTAGAAAACAAAGTTAAGCTTGAACAGGAGATCATAAGTTTAAAACTAATGCGTAATACAAATGATTTATTTCACGCTATATAAATGCTAATACAGTGGCTAGATATGACGAAACATATCTATGCGGACAGTTGGCACTCTATTGTTTTGAGGTGATCTGTGAGGAACAATAATAAAAGCCTAATTTCTTAGGAATTACGACCTAAAAAAGTTCAAAAATCAGGAAAAAGCTTTGCATCATATTTTAATTCTAAATATATGGCTTGTGAATAATAGAATACAACGATATAAATATTATTTACAATATTTATATCGTTGTAACTTGACAAAGATATAAAAATAGATTATAATATTTATATCAATGTATCA
>AUXO015488959.1_pt1 | contig 11494 bp, 11 predicted proteins | sample 768731 | NCBI WGS metagenome assembly AUXO01 (sample SAMN02715735, study PRJNA202380) | gut metagenome | biome: sheep rumen | host: Ovis aries | place: New Zealand: Palmerston North | reverse complement strand
CGTCGTGGGCTAAGCCTAACCGAGGCCACGCTACGCGATTCTACGGGTGCAGTTCGTGCTATCTGGTTCAACCAGCCATATCGCGCAAAGCAGCTAGCTACGAATAAGGAATATTATTTTAGCGGCAAGCTAGAGTTTTCTTACGGTCGCTTCCAGCTCATGAATCCATCAGCTGAAGCTTCTGGAGATATTGATAAAGGCGCAGAAAATGGTCTCCAGCCAATCTATCCAGCGCGCGGCACGGTTAAAACTAATGATTTCCGCAAGTTTATCAAGAATATCCAGAATCAGATTGCTTTGACTCCAGATATGATCCCAAACTTTGAAGGCAGGGCGGATGCGCTTTTGTCGGTGCATTTTCCAGAGAATATAGATGACGCTACGGAGGGCAGGAATTATCTGGCTACCGAGGAATTATTTAGTCTTTTGTTAGCTTCTAGGCTAAATCGCGAGGCAAACCAGCAACTTAGAACTACACCAATTAAATGCGATCTTCCTGCGCTCCAGAAACTGATCAAATCTTTGCCGTTTAGTCTTACAAATGCTCAGAGAAGGGCGGTTTGGGAGATTATACAGGATATGGAAAAAGATATCCCAATGAACCGTTTGCTTCAGGGTGATGTTGGTTCTGGTAAAACCATGGTTGCTGCGCTTTCTGGTTTTGTTGCGGCAAGGGCTGGTATGCAGACGGCGATTATGGCGCCAACAGAGGTTTTGGCAGCTCAGCACGCCGAATCTTTGTCTGAGCTATTTGGAGATAAGTTAAGTATTGCCTTGCTTACTGGCTCTACTAAGCATAAAACCGAACTCAAGAAACATATCGCGAGCGGAGAAGTGGATTTGGTGGTTGGTACTCATGCGCTAATTACGGACGACACAAAGTTTCATAATCTAGGCCTTGCAATTATTGATGAACAACATCGCTTCGGTGTTGCTCAGCGTCAGAAGCTTCTGAGCAAAGCTCATACAATGCCACATCTATTGTCTATGACCGCAACGCCGATCCCGCGCTCTTTGCAGCTGACTATTTTTGGCGACCTTAGCGTTTCTATTCTTGATGAGCTTCCGGCAGGTCGCCAGGCCATCACGAGCAAGATTATCTCGCCAAATTCTACTAAGCAAATGTGGGAGAAAATCAAGCCAGAGCTCGAGAATCATCATCAGGTTTACTATATCTGCAAAAAGATTGATGACGATGGTAAGAGTGAGCTTGCGTCCGTAAAGCGCGAATGTCAGAAGATTGCCAAAATGTTTCCAGATTACCATGTTGGATTGCTGCACGGTAAAATGAAACCAGCCGAAAAGGACGATATCATGAAGCGTTTCTCGGCGGGTCAGATAGATATCTTGGTAAGTACGACTGTTGTTGAGGTTGGCGTGAACGTCCCAAATGCTACTGTTATGGTGATTGTTGATGCGGATCAATATGGTCTCTCGCAGCTTCATCAGCTCCGTGGTCGCGTCGGTCGCGGCAGTGACGCAAGCTATTGTTATTTGGTTAATTCTAGCTCTGATGCCCCGTCAAGAAGGCTTCGCGAAATCGAGAAATCTCAGGATGGCTTCTATCTTGCCGAGGTTGACCTTAAACTCCGTGGTCCAGGCGAAATTTACGGTGCATTGCAGCATGGCGCGCTAGATCTTCGTATTGCTTCAGTTACGGATACGAAGCTAGTCCATAAAGCCGAGAGGCTCGTAGACGACTTTTTGAAACAGGGCTATAATTTGCTAGAATATAAGGAGCTAAATGCTGAAGTTAAAAAATATCAGCGTTTAACCACGCTTAATTAAAGACGAATATGTATTCATCTCTTGGAGTAAGAAAAAATTCAAAACATTCTGGCGAGCTAATCGGTACGCACCAGCGTATAGATGAAGTTGCTCGTCGCATGATTTCGCGAAACGTTGATGTGGCGCGTGCTTTTCCGAGCACGCAGGAAATCCTTGCCTTTGAAGGTATGCAAGGCCCGGATGGCCTAAAACGTAAATCCCCAGGCGTCGACGAGCCAGAACATTTTATTATTCCAGGCGAAGATGACGGCGTGTTGATCGGATATATTCGCGATCATCACTATAACTTAACTAAGGCTTTGCGCGAAAGGAATCACGAACGCGCAGCTTTTGAGGCGGCTTGGATGGCTCACGCAATTACTGATGGTTTAACGCCTGCGCATCACTATCCTTATCGCGAGCGCGTCGATGAATTGATGCAGGAAAAAGACTACAAGAAGCTTTTTGGCGTCAAAATTAAAGGTATTATGCGCGGAGATAACTTGGCTCAGGCGGCTAGGAATAACTGGCTCTATTGGGGTGCTGGCGGCATTATGACAAAGCATATCGCCTTTGAGTATGGCGTAGCGCAGACTATTGCCTTGCTTCCAAAGAAACGAATTACGCCTCATATGTCCCGCAAGGAATTCTCGCATATTGATTACGAAAAGGTTTTCTATAAATCTCTCGAGCGCGTAAACAATCTCAAGATGTATGAACGTTTCCTGAAGGATGGCTGGACGACTGAACTTGCCATGGAAACCTATCAGATTTTGATTCCTGAAATAATTCGCTGCGTGGCTTTGAACTGGGCGAGCTGTATCGAAGAATCTGGTCTGATACTGTATAGCCAGATGGATAGTAAGAAAAAGGCAAAGCATGAAAAATAGCAAGAAAATCCGCATTATTTCTGGCGAATTTGGCGGTAGGCTAATCGATACGCCAAAAAGTGAGCTAACTCAGCCAATGGGCGACCGCGAGCGTATGGCGATATTTAACCGTCTACGCGACGAAATTCCAGGCACGCGCGTGCTGGATATGTTTGCGGGCAGCGGTGCTTTGGGTATTGAGGCTTTGTCTCTTGGTGCTGGGAGTGTAGATTTTGTAGATAAGAGTTCTGAAGCGAAACGTACTATCAAACAGAATCTGAGTCTACTGAAGATCGAAAACGGCAATGTGGTTGGCGAGCCAAGTGGTAAATACGATCTAATTTTTATGGATCCTCCTTATGATAACCCACAATACGAGCTATGCCTCAAAATCGCTAGTGGATACCTATCAGATTCCGGTTATCTAGTTTTGTCTCATCCAGCTTCGCCAGAACCGCCAGTTTTTGATGACCTAGAGCTACTTAGCGATAGAAAATACGCCGCAGCGCATATCAAAATCTATCAAAAATAATTGAAATAAAAAAATAAGGTCAACCTCCCAGATGACCTTATTCTTGTTCTAAAGGCTGCGTACTTCGATTTCTACGCTACCTTCAATTTTTTCGATGTCAATTGACATTGTGTATACCTCGTTTTTGTTTTGTGTTTGTTTGTCTCTCAACTCTCCACGTAACAATTATAGCAGAATCAATTTAAAAAACGCAAGCATTTTCGCGCTTAAAATTTGGGTTTTTATGCGCCAAGATATAAAGAAAAAATAGTGCTAATATATAAGTATATGCAAGACTACACAATTGATCCAACTAGTCCATCGTTTAATTCTAGGACGCCGTTTAATGCGGGTTCTCCTATAAAAATGGACCAAGATAAGGCCAAAAAAGCGCTTACTGTCTTTGCGATAATGTTCGGAATTATACTGCTTGTTCCTGGAATAATTATTGGTGTTGTCTTTTTTGTAATCCTTGGGCCAATGTGGCGCGAGGGTATTAATAAGATTGAATCTCATAGTAACGGCATCGAAATTCCACTTAATACCGCGCATGTTATTTCGAAACTAAAACAGAATTATGATAGTTCTACTATAAAGATCCCAATTACTTCCTTGGACTGCGAAGAATTGAATGTTTATGTAAATAATAGTGCGGACGATACTAAGTCGTTTGATATCTGCGAAGGCGATAAAATCGAAACATTTATTACGTCTGCAGGCAGTGGTAGGACTTATATTTATCTTCTAGACAATTCACATATTGCTCGTTTGAAAACCAATACGACTTATTCGAAACTATACGAGATCGCTATCTACTCCGAGCGAAAGGCCGAGATCGTCGAGAAAGCTAAGACGATTAGTTTATCTAGCGAAACGCCTGTGATTGAAATTCCAGAAGTACCACAAGTCCCAAATGTGGAAGACATCATAGATTCGGTAGACCCAACCGAAAGGGTTAATAATACGGATAATTAATACTTAAGCGCAACTAATAAAGAAAGGAATATAAAATGCTATATCCAAGTGTAAGTAACCTATTTGAAGACGTATTTGATGGCGACTTCTTTGAGCGCCACGATTTGACACCAAGTCGCTTTGGTCGCCATGTTGGCAAGCTTGCTGTAATGCGCACAGATATCAAAGAGACAAAGAATGCGTACAAACTAGCAATTGATCTTCCTGGCTACGAAAAAGAAAATATTAAGGTTACCCTAGAACAGGGCGTCCTAACAGTTTCTGCCGAGAAAAAGTCTGAGTTTAAGGAAGAAGACGAAGAAGAGCATAAGCTAATCCGCAGTGAGCGCTATGTTGGTACCAATAGCCGTAGCTGGTTCGTCGGTGAAGATATTAAGCAAGAAGATATCAAGGCAAAGTATAAGAATGGTGTCTTGAATCTAACTATCGCTAAGCCAGCCGAAGAAATTAAGGCTAACGAAGTTAAGAATATTACGATTGAATAATCATGCTAAAGAAAATTGATTGTTTTGAATTTGATAAACTCGTTTCCGAGAGCGAAGGCGAAGTCTTTGTAGATTTTTCTGCTGAATGGTGTGGCCCTTGCCAAAAGATGGAACCAATCTTGCGCGAAATCGCTGAGTCTAATACTGTTTACCAGGTAGATATCGATGAAGAAAAAGACTTGGCTATGGAAAACGAAGTCGTATCGATTCCATGCATTGTTCTATTCCGCGATGGTAAAGAAGTGAACCGCATAATTGGGCTTTGCAAGAAACAGGATATCTTGGATCTAAAGAATGAATAACGATATTTACGACCTTGCAATTATCGGCGGCGGACCAGCTGGCCTTTCGGCCGCGATCTATGCTGTTCGCGCGGGCTTAAAGACCGTAGTCTTTGAGAAGCTTGTTTGTGGTGGCCAGATTGTAAACTCTTCAAAGATAGATAACTATCCAGGTATGCCGCATGTTTCTGGCGCGGAATTCTCGGATAGACTTCAGGCGCAAGCTGAGGAGCTTGGTGCAGAAATCGTTTTTGACGAAGTTTTGTGCTTTAGCAAAAAAGAAGATGTATTCGAGCTAAAGGGCGAAGAGATATATTCTGCAAAGGCAGTAGTTCTTGCTTGCGGTACCGCTTCGCGCCATCTGCAAATTCCTGGCGAAGCTGAGCTTATAGGTAAGGGTGTTTCGTTCTGCGCGACCTGCGATGGTAAATTCTTCGAAGGTAAAGATGTGGCCGTAATTGGTGGCGGCAATACCGCACTTTATGACGCGCTCTATCTTGCAGACATTTGTAAAAAGGTCTACTTGATTCATCGTCGTGACGAATTTCGTGGCAGTAAATCGGCTGTCGAGAAGCTAGAAAAACTTGATAATGTCGAATTCTTGCTAAATACTACTCCAGAGCGCATGCTTGGCGAGAAGAAGCTAGAAGGCCTAGAGGTATTGCAGGATGGCAAGAAGCGCACGCTTGAGCTGTCTGGTGTCTTTGAGGCTGTCGGTTCTGTGCCGCAGGGCGCAGCGCTAAATCCAAACCTCAAGACTACTGAAGACGGATATATTAAGTGCCATGAAAACTTCGAAACTAGTGTTGAGGGTGTATTTGTTGCTGGCGATCTTCGCGAGAAGCGCCTAAGACAGCTAACTACAGCCGTGGCAGACGGCGCCGAAGTTGTAACTAGCGTACAAGAATACTTAGCAAAATAAGCATGAAAAACCCGCAGCGTAAAACTGCGGGAATTTCGTTACAATTGGATTCTCTTGCCAGCGGAAAGATGTTTACTTGAGATTACGACGCAGTTGTTGTTTGAACACTGAAGCGCGATTGTTTCGTAGACTTCTCCAAGAACGATGCAGCATCTTCCAGTAAAGAAGTTGTTGACTGTCGTATTGCTATATGGATAGCTAATCGCAAGTGTTCCGTGGCGATTATTCTCTGTAGCATACTTTTTGAGTGCTTTTACGCACTCTTCTGCAAGGCGACATCCATTATCTCCGAAGAGATTGATACTGAGACATACGAAGTCTGTTTGCTCATGATGGCGCAGAGAGAGATAATCATGAATCTTAACACTCTTTTCCGGCATATAACGACCCCCTTAGTAATGTGCAATTAATATATTATACAGCTAAAGCTTAAAAAAGTCAATAGTTAGGCGCTTGCTTTGGTGTATGCGCAATAGAAACTAATATTTTGCTAATGTAGCCATTAACTTGCAAAATCTGCAAGCTAATCCAGATAAGCTAATAAAGCTAAGGTGTATTAACTTGCAAAAATCGCAAGCTAAAGCCCATATGTGAGATTTGGGCCAGGACGCAAAAGGTTGTAGCGGCCCCTTGTGCTACAATATAGTTATTAATTGAGGTAGAAAAATGCTATTGAATGACAAGATTTTGGTAGGCAAAAGCGGCGACAAAGAGCTCTTTATCCTGCCTAAAATGGCAAACCGCCACGGGCTAATTACGGGTGCAAGCGGCTCTGGTAAAACTATTACTTTGAAGGTTATGGCCGAGAGCTTTTCGGATGCTGGCGTACCAGTATTCTTGGCTGACGTAAAGGGCGATCTTGCCGGTACGGCCATGATGGGTGAGGTTAACGAGAATATCCAAGAGCGCCTCGATGCTCTTAATATTCCAGATTTCGAGCCAAAATCCTTCCCAGTAAGATTCTGGGATATCTATGGCGAGAATGGTCATCCAGTCCGCGCTAACGTTGAGCAAGTTGGTCCAGAAATCCTTAGTATGATGCTTGGCCTAACAGAAGCTCAGGAAGGCAATCTCGCCATCGCTTTCGAAGTTGCAGAGGATGAACAGCTTCCGTTAATTAATCTTGAGGATTTGCGCGCAGTTCTTGCTTATGTCGCCGAAAATAAGGACAAATATGTAACTAAGTATGGCAATATAACAACTCAGAGTATTGGCGTTATTCAGCGTAGCCTCCTGACCTTAGAAAAGCAGGGTGCAGACAAGTTCTTTGGCGAGCCGGCCCTAGATATTAACGATTTCTTTGCTGTAGATAAAGATGGTCGTGGCGTAATTAATACGCTCCACGCAGTTAAGCTATTCGAAAGCCCAGATCTATACGCAAGCTTCCTATTGTGGCTCCTAACCAGCCTATTTAGTCAGACGAATGAAGTTGGTGATCTAGATAAGCCAAAGATGGTCTTCTTCTTCGATGAGGCTCACTTGCTATTCAATGGTATGCCTACTTATCGCCTCAAGAGGATTACTCAGGTTGTAAAACTTATCCGTTCTCATGGTATTGGCCTATACTTCATTTCTCAGCGTCCAACAGACATTCCGGATGAAATTATGTCCCAGCTTGGTAATCGTGTCCAGCATACGCTCCGTGCCTATACTCCAGCCGAGCAAAAGATTGTTAAGGCTAGCGCAGATTCCTTCCGTACGAATCCAGAATTCGATACCGCCGAGGCTATTCTCGCTCTTGGTACAGGCGAAGCTTTGGTCTCCTTCCAGGATGCAAAGGGCGCGCCAAATATTGTCGAGAAGGCAACGATCTTGCCTCCACAGAGTCAGATGGGTGTAATCGATGGTATCGCACGCCAGAAGATTATCAATGAGAGTCCATTCGTTGGCAAGTACGATACTGCCATTGATCCAGATTCTGCCTTCGAGCGTATTCAAAGAATGAAGGCTGAGCTTGCCGAGCAGGCGATTAGTGAAGGTATTATTGAACAGCCGGTTCAATACAAGGGTGAAAGCCCTGAAGATATCCAAAGGCGTAATATCGAAGCCTTTAATGCAAAGCTTCGCGAGAATCAGGCGGCAAACCAGGCTGTTCTGCAGCAACAACAGACTGCTCCAGCTAAGACAACCAAGACTACGAAGGTTCCACAGAGCAAGCTAGAGAAATATGCTGACCGCGCCGTTGGCAACATGGTCGGTAGCGCAAGTAGCGCCGTTGGTAGAAACCTCATGAATAAGTTCCTAAAGAGCTTCTTTAAGTAATATAAAAATCCACCAGTTAACGCTGGTGGGTTTTTGATGCTAGACTAATTGGCCGTAAACTTCGCCAAACTTGTCCTCTTCGACTCCTAAATCTCGGAGCATGGCGTAGGCTCGCTCCATTGGAATATATGAGAAGCAGTTAGATTCGTTCAGGATTTTTGCAATCGCGTTGTATTTCTTGAATTCGTTTGACGTTTCGTCGTAATTCTTTGCGAGATTTTGTGCCTTATCTCTTAACTCGACTTGGATTTGTGGTATTTCTTGGTTGTTCATTATGCATTCCTCGAATTAACGCTTGATGGGAAGTTAATATTTGGTACTGGGCGTAGATGCATTCCAGAAACAATTGTGAGTTGCTCGCCATCAAAGACTTCCTGTAGTTCTCCGGATTCCGCCTTTAAAACTTCGGATTTATTTGTGACGTAGAAATGCTCGGTATTTTCTGGGTTGGCATCGAAACTAGTATCGTTGAAAGATAGGACAGTCTCTACTGCAATATCTATAACATTCTCGCCCTCATCATCGTAGATGTCTCGCCTTACAACCGAAATGTTAGCCTGCTGCATATCGTATTCTTTGCTAAACATCGAATTGAATAGCTGGTAGAGGCGCACAGAAACATCGAGATCTTTTAGGCCATTCTGCTCAAGGATGTTTAGCAAGGTCTGTTTCTTTTCTTGTAGGCTAATCTTCTCAAAGCCACCGTTGGACTCAGCATATTCATTTAATGCCTCGCTAATGCGGCGTTGTTTTTCGGCTTCAGGATTGCCGGCTTCTGTTTCTTGCTGATTAATAAGGTCATACATCTTCTGGTAAGATTCGTCGAAACGCGCTCTAGTTTCTTCGTTGTCAGTCATGAGCTTTAGACCACTAAGCGGAGCGCCGACTTTTGCTGCAGTAAGGTCGCTTCGGTAAACTTCCTTTACGGTGTCTGCGCCAACAATCATATCATCGCAGCGGAAGCGAAGATTGGCGTGGCCTGAGCCATATTCACCATTCCCGAGCTTATGGCCGGTGCTGTCGAAATAGCTAACCTCAAAATTAATTCCGTATTCATTGAGCATTTTGCCAAGAATCATGGTTAGCTCATAGCAAACTGCGCGGTTGTTTTCTGGCGTAATTTGCTCGATATAGCTAATGTCTTTATGGATAGCGCCTAGGTTTTCTTCGCCATAACCGGCCATATAACGGCCGTCATAACTCAGTAATTTACAAAGCTTGATATATGTAAATAAAGCTTTATCTAGATTAGTGGCATCTTCTGGCATGCCTTCGGTAAGGGCGGAATGTAGCTCTGGAGAAATCTTAGTCTTTTCGAGGAGCGGTTCGTTGGTCTCCATGACCTTGTTTATGAAATCATGATTAATAACGCGGCAATACTCGGACATATGCTCGCGCGCTCTGTCTGGTAGGCAGAATTTATCGTTAAATAAGTCCGAATGGTCTTCTATAAACTTGGCGAGTTCAGCCTGAGAAACGCCTTCGACAGAGCCTTTCTCGTTGAGTGCGGTCAGAAAATCGTCGTCGCTCTGATCAAAGAAGGCCAGAATATCGTTGCCATTTAGTTGAATGTCTTTACCGTCAAGTTTATCTGTTAGCGGATTTTCCTCGCAATAATTCCGGAAAGCTTCAGGACCTGTTGCTTCGCGAATAATCTGAATCCTCTTAACTTCTGTCTCGGTTAAATCTTCTAGCTTGCCGTCTTGTTGCAGCTTGTCTAGGCTGCGCATTAGCTGAGCAGGTGAATCGATGCAGGAATGCGTAACTGAAACCGTATCGACGTCTATTGTGCCATCATAAGTCTTAACTTCGCGGCTAGTCATCTGCGAAACGGAAGGAATCTCTCCATCGAGTAGTTTCTGGACTTTATCAAAGAAAACGCCGTTGGAAATGGCACGAATGGCGGTCTCCTCGTTGATCTTTTTGTCGGTCATGAGACCGGCTTCGACTACTGGACTTGCGTGAAGTTCTTCAAAATCCTCATCGGAAATAAATATATACTGTTCTTGCCAATTAGGAACCTTGTCTTCTTTGACAAGATATTTCTCGAGGTCCGCCATGCCCATGTTTACGATATGCTCGTCGGCAAAAATTGAGTTGCCCTTGGAGTTTAGACCTTTTTCGCGAAGCCTACGCTGGTAGCTAGGACTATTAGTATCTGCTTCAGGATTTTGGGCTAGTTCGGCAAGAGAGTCCCATTCGTTGGTCTGTTCTTCGGAAGCGGAATCTTGGGCCTCTGCGGGGCTGGTTTCTTTGGCGAATTTGCTCTTAATAAAAGACCTCAGGCTCATAAGGAAATTATAACAAAAAATATATGGGGTAGTTTGGTTAGAATTATACTCTATCCGAAGGTGGGTTTTTATTGTACAATATGCCGAACATGGATAAAGCAATCTCTATTAACAATCAACTTGTTAAAATTCCAACGCACGTCGCAATTATTGTTGATGGCAATGGCCGTTGGGCGAAAGAGCGTGGCTTGACGCGCATGAAGGGTCACGATGCTGGCTTTAAAAACCTCAAAAAGCTCGCCAACCATATCTTTGACCGTGGCGTAAAAGTTATAAGCTTTTATGTATTTTCTACAGAGAATTTTAAACGTAGCGAAGAAGAAGTAAGCCATCTTATGGACATCTTTGTAAAGATGTGTCGTTTTGAGCTTAAAACTTTCATGAAGAATAACATTCGCGTAATTTTTAGCGGTGCAGACGAACCACTTCCAAAGAAGGTTATTGAAGCTAGAGATTGGATTGCCGATCAGACTAAGGAAAATACCGGTGGCATTATGAACTTTTGCCTTAACTATGGTGGTCGCGCAGAGATTGTTAATGCTGTAAAAAGAATTGCTGCAGAGAAAAATCCAGAAGAGATCGCTGAGCTTACTGAACAAGACTTCGCAAAGTATCTCTACCAGGATCTACCAGATGTGGACTTTATGATTCGTACGAGTGGCGAGCAGCGCCTAAGTAACTTCTTGCTCTGGCAGAATTCCTATGCCGAATTCTATTTTCCAGAAACCAAGTTTCCTGACTTTAATGCGGAAGATTTCGACCAAGCGCTAATTGAGTATACGCGCCGCGATCGCCGTTTTGGCGCGATTAAAAATGCCTAAAATGGATAGAAATGACGACCGAACAAATAAAAGAAAGGATTATTCGTAGTATTGCTCGCAGTATGGAAGTTGGGGGGAGTAAATTACGACCACGACGATTCGACTGAAGAATCTTTTTGCTTACTGCATCAGCGAAGTGTGTAGATGGTGTCTATGGGTGAGTTTCGGGTGAGCGGGTTATTCTGAGCCAAAAACGAACAGAACATAAAACAGACCCCATTACTAAACTGCTCACTTTCGTATTAGAATTATAAGGCCCAAAGAAAAACACCCCTATAAATAGGGATGCTTTTCACTAACGTCAAATGAG
>AUXO010143893.1_pt1 | contig 11494 bp, 10 predicted proteins | sample 768731 | NCBI WGS metagenome assembly AUXO01 (sample SAMN02715735, study PRJNA202380) | gut metagenome | biome: sheep rumen | host: Ovis aries | place: New Zealand: Palmerston North | reverse complement strand
CACAAGCCCGGCTCCAATATTTTGGAACGACTTGTAAAAATACTCAATTACGAAGAAAGAATATTCACCATATACGGTGATGACTGGGATACACGCGACGGTACCTGCATAAGGGATTTTGTTCACGTAACCGACCTTGCAAGAGCAAATGCTCTTGCCGCAATAAATTTTGACGAAGCCTTTAAAAAAGCATCGCCCTCCACAAACTATATACCCCTAAATATCGGTTCGGGTCTTGATGTGACAGTGCGAGAGTTTATAAGCGCCTTTGAAAACGTCACAAGGGAAAAAGTTCCCGTTATGATAGGTCCGAGAAGAAAGGGAGATATAGCAGGCTCCTATGCGGGCTTGGCTGCCGCAAAAAAACTGATAGGCTGGGAGCCGCAATTCAGAGTGGAGGACGCCATAATCGATGTGCTTAATTATTATGAGCTTCTTTAACGGAGTGTGAAAATTGAATAAAAACGCAAATTCGATTTTTATAATTACCATCGGTTCTGTGGTTCTGCTTACGCTTCTTTTTTGTGTGAGCATAGTAAGAAAGTCGAATGAACAAAGCCACAGTTTCCTTGAAAATATAATACCATCAATAAAAAAGACGGAAAATAAAAACACTTCCGATACGGAGCAGGCGCAAACCAAAGCGGAACCCGTTGCCTCGGTTTCGGGAAAGCTGACACTGGACAAGCCTAATTTTTCCGCCGAACAAAAAGAGCTTGCGAACATATTCTATAAAAACTCCGTATTTATAGGCGACTCCATAACCGCAGGCTATGAGACTCACGCCTCGGGTGCCGATTCTCCCGAATTTCTTGAAAACATAACATTTCTCGATGCGGTAAGCTATACCATACTCGATGCCACCTATTACGACGGCGGTGCTGTCGACCCCATATATTTGGGGAAAGCAACTCCCGCTCTTGAAGCATTAAACGAGATATCCCCAAAAAGGGTATTTATAGACTTGGGGCTTAACGAGCTGACAGCCTTCTCTCCCCAAACAGTGGCAAACAGATATCGCGTGCTTATAAACAACATCAAGCTTGTATGCCCAGACACCGAGATCTACATTATATCAAACACATACATGGTGAAGGACTCCGAAAAAGACAGTTTCAACAATGAAAAGGTCGCACAGTTCAATTCGATCATGAACGCGGGTGCTACGGATTACACATTTTTAAATCTTGCCGATGAACTGAGCGTTGACGGGATCTCCCTTGCAAAGGAATACTCCTCCGACGGCTATGTTCACTTTAACAGCTACGGTTACAATATATGGGACAGATTTTTCGTAGGCACCGCCGTGAAATTTTACGACTCCGAAAAAGAAGACAGACTTACCCTTACAACGGAACATCGTGCAAAAAAAGAGCTCTCCGAGCTACCCTTTGACGAGGTTTCCGCCGAAGATATGTAAAGGATGATTTTAATTATGAAAAAATATATTGCGGCACTTTTTTGTGTCCTACTTACTTTCACAGCCTGCAGCAACGGCAGCAACGGCAACACCGAGCAGCAGCCCGCCGAGACCGAGCAGGTGCAAACGGAAAAAGCCGCCTCTTTTAACGACATTTTTGCCTCCATCAAAGATAAAACGACTCTTCCCCTTACCACGCTCAAAGAGTCATTCATAACCTCAAAATATAACATTCCCACAGACGAGCTGGAGGAGGTTATTTTTGCACAGGCGGAAGATTCCGCCACAAATGCCGAAAGCATATATCTTCTCAGGGCAAAGGACGCGACAAAGCTGCCCGATTACAAGGCAAAACTTGAGGCATATATAGCTCAAAAGGCTACCGAGTTCAACAATTACGGCCTTCCCGAACAGGCAAAGCTGTTATCCGATTGTACCGTAAACGAGAAAAACGGTTGTCTTTACTGCGTTGTCTCCGAAAATTCAGAAGAAATACTTGAAATTATCGAAAAGGCATTATAATGGTATTCAGCAGTATAGAGTTTTTATTTTTGTTTTTTCCGATTTTCCTGATATGCTATTACCTGTGTCCGAATAAGGGCAAAAATATTATTCTGCTTGCTTTCTCCCTTTTATTCTACGGTGCGGGAGAACCCAAAAATATTTTTCTTTTGCTCGGAGCTTCGCTTTTAGCCTACATAAACGGAATTATAATCGAACGACAAGAAGGCGGCAAAAAAATTGCCGTCTTCCTTTCGGTTGCGGAAAATCTGGCATTACTTTTTTATTTTAAATACCTCAACCTTTTTTCGGATATTTTTTCCTTAGATTTAAAAAAAGTTGCTCTTCCCATAGGCATAAGCTTTTACACCTTTCAAATCATAAGCTATCTTGCAGATGTTTACAGAGGGGATATAAAAGCGGAGAAAGACCCCATAAAGTTTTTCACCTATGTTTCCATGTTTCCGCAGCTCATTGCGGGGCCTATCGTGCGATATTCCGAAATTGCCGCCTCTCTTGACAACAGGAAGGTCAATTATGCCGATTACGGTGAAGGGCTTATGCGTTTTTTAAGAGGTCTGTTCAAAAAAGTTTTGCTTGCCGACAGACTCGGCGCACTTTTTAAGCTCATCTCCGAAAGTGCGAATATAAGCTCGGCAAGTGCTGTTTTGGGAGCTGTATGCTTCACTGCTCAAATATATTTTGACTTTTCGGGCTATGCGGATATGGCAATAGGCATCGGAAAGATGATAGGTTTTTCCTTTCCCGAAAACTTTAATTACCCCTACATTTCACAGTCCGTAACGGAATTTTGGAGACGGTGGCATATAACTCTTTCGGGCTGGTTCAAAGATTATGTTTACATACCTTTGGGCGGAAACAGATGCAAAAAAGCACGACATATTTTCAACCTTGCCCTTGTATGGACTTTGACGGGAGCCTGGCACGGAGCCGCCCTAAACTTTGTGCTTTGGGGCATGTACTACGGCATACTTCTTACGGCGGAAAAATACCTATGGGGCAAGTTTCTCAAAAAACTGCCCTCTCCCGTAAAAATAGCCTACACCCTTGCCATAACGGTCTTCGGCTTTACGATATTCGCCTTTGACGACTTTTCAGCCCTTAAAGGCTACCTAAGTAATGTATTTTTTAACAAAAGTATTATAGATACGGGATTTCTGTTCTATTTACAAAACTATTCCGTAACGCTGTTTTTTGCGATCATTTTTTCAACACCCATTGCAAAAAAATTTAAAGAAACGAAATATTTCATCAAGCACGAAAAAGCCTTCAACGTTCTGTCTTCGGCAGCATATATCCTGCTTTTCATACTTTGCGTGATCTATGTCGTTTCTTCGTCCTACAGTCCGTTTTTATACTTCAGGTTTTAAAATGAAATATACACCTATAATAATAACCTCTCTTACTCTTGTGATCATGCTTACGCACATCATTTTACCCGACAGAGAGTTTTCCGAAAATGAAAACAGAATATTGCAGCAGCTGCCCGAAATGAGCAAAAGAGAGCTTTTAAACGGTGATTTTTCCGAAAAAACAAGCTCCTATCTTGCCGATCAATTTCCTTTCAGAGATGGGATACTGTCAGCTAAAACCACCTTTGAAAAAGCCACCTTTCACAGCCTTATAAACAATGTTTTTATCGGCAAGGACGGCTACCGCATTGAAAACTACTCTCCCTCCGACTGTACTCGGACGGTAGCAAAGAACGTAAACACCCTTGTAGATGCTACCAAAGCAAAGGTGGAGCTTATGCTTGTTCCCACGGCAATAGAGAGCCTTTCGGACAAAACGCCCGTTTTTTCGGAGGGTGTGCATCCATCACAGCTTGAAGACCTAAACAATATATACTCTCTTTCAAATGCCGATAACATTTCTTCACACATAGCGGCTCTTAAAAAAAGCGACAGAAAAACCTACTACCGAACAGACCATCACTGGACAAGCGAGGGAGCATATTTGGGCTACCTTGCCTTCTGCCGTGAAAACGAGATAGAACCTCAGCCCGAGTCGGCATTTGATATCAAAACCGTCACCCAATGCTTTAAAGGCACCATATATTCAAAGCTTAACGAAGGCGGCGAAACAGGCGAGCAAATAAAGGCATACTTAAAAGACGAAGAGCTTGAGATCAAATACGATTCAAAATCTTCAAACAGCCTTTACAATTATGATTATCTTGAAAAAAAAGATAAATATTCCTTCTTTCTTGATAATATACACACTCTTGTTCAAATAAAAAACAAAAATGCACAAAGCGATAAGACCCTTGTTGTAATAAAGGACAGCTACGCAAATTGCTTTATCCCCTTTTTAACAGCCCATTACAAATATATTTACGTTATAGACCCTCGAAGCTTTACGGACTCGCTTACGGAGTTTATAAACGAAAAAAAAGCGGATACGGTTCTTGTTCTCTACAATATGAACACTCTTTCCGAGGATACGGGAATGATGGGAGAATGGTTTTAATAGTATGCTGCTAAATTTTTATTGCTTTTTTATGTGTCAACCCTTATAATACTACGGTAAGCATAATGTATTTTGCTTGCCGTATTTTTTTTGTGCTTTGTCGGACTTCCGGTAAGGTACGCACTATATCTACGGAGGTGTACACATTGTCCGACGAGAATAACAAACCACTTATACAATTCCAGAACATAGTTAAGGAATTTGATGGTCAAGTGGTTCTTAAGGGGATAGATCTAGACATCTATGAAAACGAATTTGTCACACTTTTAGGCCCGAGCGGCTGCGGTAAAACCACCCTTTTGCGAATACTCGGAGGTTTTCTTCCGCAAAGCGAGGGAAAGGTCATGTTTGACGGAAAGGATATTTCCGCTCTTCCCGCCTACAAAAGAGAGATAAACACGGTTTTTCAAAAATACGCACTTTTCCCTCATTTGAATGTTTTTGACAACATAGCCTTCGGCCTTAAAATAAAAAAAGAGCCAAAGGATATTATCGAACAGAAGGTAAACCGTATGCTGAAGCTTGTGGGCTTGACCGAATACGGAAAAAGACGAGTTACCGAGCTAAGCGGAGGTCAGCAGCAGAGAATAGCCATTGCAAGAGCGCTTGTAAATGAGCCGAAGGTCCTTCTGCTTGACGAGCCCTTGGGCGCCCTCGACCTTAAGCTCCGAAAGGAAATGCAAAGGGAGCTGAAAAACATACAAGAAGAAGTGGGAATCACCTTTGTTTTCGTAACCCACGACCAAGAAGAAGCCCTTACCATGTCCGATAAGATCGTTGTCATGAAAGACGGCTCCATACAACAGATTGGTTCTCCCACCGATATTTACAACGAACCTGCTAACAGGTATGTTGCAAATTTCATAGGCGAAAGCAACATTATAAACGGAATAATGAAGCAAGACCGTCTTGTTTCATTTGCGGGCAAAAATTTCGATTGCGTAGACAGCGGTTTTTCCGCCGATGAAAGCGTTGATGTTGTGATAAGACCCGAGGATATAGATATAGTATCCGCAGGAGAGGGTAAACTTGTCGGAACGGTCAAATCGAGACTTTTTAAAGGTGTACACTATGAGACCATAGTCGAAACAAGACAGGGAACAAACATCACCGTGCAAATGACCGTATCCGAAGCAAAGCCCGTTATAAAAGAAAACGAAGCCATAAGCGCAAACGATTTCTATCTGGATGTAAGCGATATAGAAGAACTTACGGTTTCGGATATAATAGCAAGAGCCGATGCACAGGCTTGGAATACGGTTACCGACGAACTTATTTCCATAACGCAAACCGAGTATGATATAAAACCCGAAATAGGCACCTACCCCGTCACATTTTCGACCTCAAACGGCACCTCCGTTAAGGTGAATATGATTGTGGCGGAAGAAAACAAGGTGGTAAGTGAAAAATACGGAGAAGTTATTTATGCGGTAAACATCTATAAAAATGTGGATGACATACTTGAATCTCCCTTGCTTGATACCGACCTTAAAACATGGGCAAACGCTCAGGCATGGAGCACGGATGAAGAAGAAACCATTGAAATTACCGATGTTGAATATGATTTCGACCCCGACAATATAACTCCCGGCATCTACGATATCACATTTAAGACAAAGGGTTATGAATTTAAAATAGATACCACCGACCGTTTTGAGATCGGTCAAAAAGTCGGATTGCAATTTACTCCCGACGATATCCATGTTATGAAAACGGAGGTGAGAGGTTAAGGTTGAAAAGTTTTAAACTGATGACCATTCCCTACATAATATGGTCGATAATAATGATCATACTTCCCATGGTAATGATACTTTTTTATGCATTCATCACCAAAGGAAATTCCGTAAGACAGTTTATATTTACATTTGACAATTTTTTAAAATTCTTTTCCGACCCCGTTTTTTTCGATGTACTCAAAAGATCGGTGTATATTGCTCTTATAACAACATTATTTTGCATAATACTGGGGTATCCCGTAGCATACATAATTGCACGGGCAAAGCCGAAAACCTCGGCTATACTTGTTTTGCTTGTAACGTTGCCCACCTGGATAAATATGCTTGTGCGTACCTACGCATGGAGAAGCATTTTGCAGGAAAACGGAATAGCCGTTGCCCTTCTTACCCTTATGGGCATAAAAAATGTAAAGCTTATAGAAACGGAGTTTGCCGTCATACTGGGTATGGTATACAATTTCATTCCCTTTATGATATTGCAAATATACAACTCCCTTTCAAAACTTGACGAAAACTATCTCACCGCCGCCGCCGACCTTGGCGCAAACAGGGTGCAAACATTTTTAAGGATCACTCTTCCCCTTTCCGTTCCCGGAATAGTAAGCGGAATAACCCTTGTGTTCCTTCCTGCGGTATCAAGCTTCTTTATACCGAAGCTTTTGGGCGGAGGACAGTTTGTAATGATAGGAAATGTTATAGAAAATCAGTTCCTGACGGCGGGCAACTGGAGTTTCGGTTCGGCAATAAGCCTTATAATGGCAATTCTTATCATTATTTCCATGTACATAACAAGAAGGCTCGACGCCAAAATAACGGGTGACGGAGGGGACGACAAATGAGAAAGCTTATCAAAAACGGCTATTTGGGTTTGATGCTTTTCTTTTTCTATCTTCCCATAATATACACCGTAGTATTTTCCTTCAACGAGTCAAAGTCTTTAAGTTCATTTACGGGTTTTTCCCTTAAATGGTACGAAAAGATGATACACAGCCACGATATGCTCTCTTCCGTATTCTATACGGTGGCAATAGCTCTCCTTGCAACAGCTGTATCTACCGTTGCAGGCACCGTTACGGCAATAGGTCTGTCACGCTCGGGCAAAAAACTGCGTGGTATCGTTTCGCAGGTAAACGATTTGCCCATAATGAATCCGGATATCGTTACGGCAATAGGTCTGTTGATGTTTTTCAGCACCATTTCCGTAAAAAAAGGCTTTCTGACAATGCTTCTTGCACATATAATGTTTTGCATACCCTATGTGATGTTAAGCGTAATGCCAAAGCTCAGAAGTCTGGATCCCAACTTGCTCGATGCCGCCCTTGACCTTGGCTGTACCCCCATGAAGGCGGTAACAAAGGTCATCGTGCCGCAAATCACCTCCGGCATTGTAACAGGTGCTCTAATATCCTTTACAATGAGCTTTGACGATTTTGTAATATCCTATTTCGTTACCGGAAACGGAGTAAACAACATTTCCATAATAGTGTATACAATGGCAAAGAGGATAAACCCCTCCATAAATGCACTTTCCGCGGTCATAATCGTGCTTATCACCGCCACACTTTTGGTTGCCAACCTGTTACCTATATTGCACGAAAAAATTTACAAACAGAAAGGAATATAAAAAATGAAGAAAATAATTGCCCTTCTCACCGCTTCAATGCTTGCACTGACTGCCTGCAACGCTCCCGCAACTCAAACCACCTCCGACCGAGCAGCAACGGAGAGCAACAACGTGCTCAAGTTCTACAACTGGGGAGAATATATCGGCGAGGATGTTATAAGCCGCTTTGAAGATGAATACAATGCAAAGGTCATTTGCGAATATTACGACTCTAACGAGATGATGTATACAAAGCTTCAGGCAGGGGACAAATATGACGTGCTCATTCCCTCCGATTATATGATCGAAAGACTTTTAAACGAGGATATGCTTCAGCCCATAAACAAAGATGAGATCCCCAATATGTCTAATTTGACCGATTCGGTTAAAAACCTTTCCTACGACTCCGACAACACATACTCCGTTCCCTTCTTCCAGGGCAGTGTGGGAATAGTTTACAACAAGACAAAAATCTCCCCCGAGGAAATAAAAAATCAGGGTTGGGAAATACTCCGTAACGAAAAATACAAAGATGATATCTACATGTATGACTCCGAAAGAGATGCCTTTATGATCGCCCTTAAGGCACTTGGCTATTCGATGAATACCGACAACGAAAAAGAGATCGATGCGGCTTATCAATGGCTTCTTGAGCAAAAAGAAAGAGTAAACCCCGTATATGTTACAGATGAAGTCATAGATTCAATGGCAAACGGCTTAAAGTCCATGGGCGTTGTTTACAGCGGTGATGCCGCCTATGTTTTAAGAGAGAACCCCGATATGGCATACTTTGCTCCCGATGAAGGCACAAACCTTTGGTCCGATGCCATGGTTATTCCCAAAAATGCGGAAAACCCCGAGCTTGCAAACAAGTTCATCAACTTTATGCTTGAAGACGAAAGTGCGCTTGACAACACTCTTACAGTTGGTTATACCACCTCAAACAAAAATGTTTACGAGCAGGTAACCGCCGATGGCGGAGATTTCTGCGACAACGAGGCATACGTAATAAGAACCGACAACAAAAAAGATGAAGTTTTCCACGACAATGAGGTTATTAGAGCAAAGCTTTCCGAGCTTTTGATAAAGGTAAAGGCATAAAAGCCCCCAAATAATAATTTTCTGCAACGCCATCCCACAAAGGGGTGGCGTTATTTTTATGCAAATTTCACAATTTTTTATGCATTATTTTTGAACATCAAAGGACTTTTCTTTTTAAACGGGCTTACAGGGCCGTTAAACACGGTTTGTTAAAGATAACCATATAAATGTAAAGTGAGAAACCCCATACCGAGGCAAAAAGATTGACAAAAAAAAAAACGATGTTATACTTATACTACGAGAAGGCGTATAAGTACGGCTTCTCACCGAACTACCCTCCTTTTGGACGCGGTTGGTTCTATTTGCAAACATTGGGCTTTAAGCCCGATTGTGTTGCGGTAACTGCAGAATGCCGCATCACAAACACCCCCTCGGTATATTCTGCCGAGGGTTTTTAACATACGAAATAAGGAGGAAAAATTTAATGAGGAGATCATTTTTCACAAAAGCCCTTGTCACCGTTGGCGTAGTGGCAAGTAGCTTAGTGCTGAGTAGTATGGCAGTGTTTGCGGCAAATATTACGTCAAACTACACTGCTGATACATTGTCAAAAACAGGTGCCACAATAAGTTCCGATTATAAGTATACTGGTACAAATAGCGGGAGTTATGATTCCGAAAACAAAAAAGCAACTTATTCTTGGGATTTTTCAAGCGGAATCGATGATTCTGCTGTACAAAGCATTTACGGCTTGGAATATAAATCACTTCAAAATAACACCAGTGCCGCAAAATTATCATCAGACGGTGGTTATATAAAATTTACAACCGATGGAAAATTTGATGTATCATTAACTTCTGCAAAAGATAAAAGTGCTGCAGCTTTAAATCTCGGTGATACAGTAGACACCAAGAAAAAAGCTACAGGTTGGGATTCTATTTCGGCAACAGCAGCAACCGCAACAAATCAAGCCGCCGGAACCTATTACATATATAGAGGTAACGATTCCAACGCTAACTTAAGTACATTAACCATTACTGTATATAACGCAGCTTCAACTTCTTGTAAAGTAAATGCTCCTACCGGTTATGCGGGAGATTTTACTCTTTCCGTAGAAGCAGAAAAAGATATAAATGCATTAGTAGCGGATGATACGGTTACGGTTAGCTACAGTGGTAATGACTATGTTATTGATGAATTTGTATACACCGTTACAGCCGACGACGTAACAAAAGGTAGCAAGACTTTAACCGTTCCCGAGGGTTATGCACACCCCATAACATATACCGTAACAGGTACATACAGCGGAATAGACTCTCTTTCCGGCACATTGACCGTCGGAGGAACCGCAGCAACAGTAAGCGGTTCCACCTATTCCGTTGAGGGCTTAAGCTATTCGGACAGTGTAAATGTGGCATACAGCGAGTCAAACTATACCGTAACCCCCTCCACCATAACATTATCCGGAACCCCCAATGCCTCCTATGTTACAACAGTTGAGGCAGATTTAACCTTTGCCTCCGCTTCATCAATAAGCGATAGTTTTTCAATGGCATTTACAAAAGATGTAAATAAAGGCGATTTGGGAAACGGTGTGTATGCAATAGATAATTTAAAATACTCCGGTAACAGCGCTTTTGTAGGTTTATCCGGATATATCACCAATAGTTCTAATCCCAAAGATGCCGCCGGAATTTTCGGAAGCGACATCGGTATCCCCGTGGAGGGTTGTGCGTTAGCTTTTAAAACAGGAAACGTAAACGGCAAAATGACTGTTTTTACTTATGGTAATAAAGGTAAAAGTGTATATATAAGAAAAGTTGATTCATCCAATAATGTCACAAAAACCAACTCTTATTATACGTTTAGTGAAAATAACGGACTTTATCAGCCTATAAGCTTTACCGTTGATGCAAACAGCACCTACTACTTCTTCGGACAGAATACCAAGCTTAGATATTATGGCGTTAAGTTTGTTGCAGCCGACGATAAAGTCAGCAAAAACATAACCACCGTAAGCGATAATACCATCACTTCCGACCCCGCCTTACCCTCCCCCGTTGTTGCATATTCATATAACGCAGCCGGAGACTATATTTTGGTAGGTCTTAATAATGAGCACTTAGCTTATGACAGTATAACCATTGACGACTCTGTTACTATCAATTCGGCATATAAGTCAATTCAATTTGCCGAAGGTGACATTGTAACGGCTTCGAATTTGAATTCGGATGCCATATTTGTAGTAGAGTTAGATTCTGTTCCTTCCGCTGTTCAATCCATAGGCGGAACTTGGACATTTGGAATGGAGGAATGAAAATGAAAAAATATACAAGCCCTAAAATAACAATTACTTCCTTAAGTAACGAAAGTATAATCACAAAAAGCGGTTTAGCAGCCACTAAAAATGTGGATTACACATTTTCAAGCGGTTCTAAATATTCTGCTTCCGCCCTTCACTTAAACAGCTGATACTTCTCCCCTCGACTGCAGCGAGGGGATTTTTGTTGTAGGACTTTATCACACATGTCAACATCCACCTTATACAAACCATAACTTTTTATATGCATTCACAAATCAAAACATCTTTTAAAACTATTTGACATTGCTTTTGAATAGTGTTAAAATTTTTACTATAGGCGATGAGGAACCACTGATTAATTAATCATTCGCATATTTGGCTAATGTTCCCGCATACTGTGT
>AUXO011849975.1_pt1 | contig 11496 bp, 11 predicted proteins | sample 768731 | NCBI WGS metagenome assembly AUXO01 (sample SAMN02715735, study PRJNA202380) | gut metagenome | biome: sheep rumen | host: Ovis aries | place: New Zealand: Palmerston North | reverse complement strand
ATTGTGAACATATTTTTTTACTGTATTTTCTGCTAATTTCTGTTTTTTATGCATATACTCTAAAGAATTCTCTATTTTGTTCAGAGAAAACAGAAACAGGAGTGAAGATTATGTACACAAACGACAGAGCCGTCATGCTGGGTATCTATATTATGGAACATCAGGCAACCGTGCGTGCGGCGGCGAAGAAATACGGTATTTCCAAAAGTACTGTACACAAGGATGTGAGCGAAAGGCTGCCCTATATACAGCCGGAACTCGCCGGACAGGTACACGCCGTACTCCTCAAGAATAAACAGGAAAGACATATCCGTGGTGGAATGGCGACAAAAAAGAAATATGCCCAGCTCCGTCAGGCACATGATAAGTCAGAAAATTTACAGTCATGATTTCGGAAGGGTGCAGATTTTTCTGTACCCTTCCGAATTTTTTTATTGCTGCATCTTGCAAAATTTTTTATTTTGTAGTATAATAAATTTATCGGTCTGAAAGGGGATTATTGTTTTGACTGTATCTGAAAAAAGAAATCCTGAAAAAAGCGATTTCGTGACAGCTCGTAAAATTTTAAAACAATGCTTTGGCTATGACAGTTTCCTGAATGGTCAGGCAGAGTTGATTTCACATATTCTGGAGGGGCAGGATGTATTTGGTATTATGCCGACTGGTGCAGGAAAATCTATTTGCTATCAACTTCCGGCATTGATGCTGCCTGGTATGACTATCGTCATTTCTCCGCTGATTTCGCTTATGATTGACCAGGTCAGCGCACTCCGGGCAAACGGGATTCCGGCAGCCTGTCTTCACAGCATGATGGACGGTAATGCCTGCAAAAATATTCTGCATCATATCTACAACCGGGAAATCAAAATTCTTTATACTGCGCCGGAACGCCTGGAAACTCCCAGCTTTCGCCGGATTGCTGAAGAAGTACCCGTTTCTATGGTAACTGTAGACGAGGTGCACTGTGTTTCACAATGGGGGCAGGACTTTCGCCCCGGATACCTCAAAATTCCGGATTTTGTCAGTTCGCTGCCGTATCGCCCGGTTCTCAGTGTTTTTACCGCAACTGCTACAAAAGAAGTTGCTGATGATGTCCGGAATCTGCTGCATCTGCATCAGCCGTTCTGCCTGACTACCGGATTTAACAGGGAAAATCTGTATTTTGCTGTTCAGCATCCACGAGACAAATTTCAAGCTCTTCTTGACTTCCTGAAACAGCATCCTGCACAAACAGGCATCATCTACTGTATTTCCCGGCGGCTTGTCGAACAGGTGACAGAAGATTTGAACTGTGCCGGAATTCCGGCTGTTCGTTATCATGCCGGACTGAATGATAATGAACGTCAACAAAGTCAGAATGATTTCATTTATGATAAAGTCCGGCTGATTGTTGCAACAAATGCATTCGGTATGGGCATTGACAAGCCAGATGTCAGTTTTGTGATTCATTATAATATGCCAAAAAATCTGGAAAGCTATTATCAGGAAGCGGGTAGAGCCGGACGGGACGGTAGTCCTGCGGAATGTATTCTTTTCTACGATGGGGGAGATATTCGTATTAATCAGTTTCTGATTGAAAATTCCAGCGAAAATCCTCAGATTGACCAGAAAACAAGAGAACTGCTCCGGCAAAAGGACAAACAGAGACTCTTCATGATGAAAAAATACTGCACAGATAATGCCTGTCTGCGACATTATATGCTTTCTTATTTTGGTGATACTGCACCCGCCGTTTGCGGAAATTGCAGCTTTTGCCAGACAAACTGCGAGCAAAAAGATATTACACTCGAAACGCAAAAAATGATTTCCTGTATTTACCATCTGCATGAAAAAAATTTATATTTTGATGCAAAATCTTTAACACAAATTCTTCGTGGAAGCAAAGCAAAAAAGTATCAGATATATCATTTTGAAACTTCGCTTTCTACTTACGGTATTATGAAAGAATGCCCGGAATCAGAATGCCTTGAAATGATTCGATTTCTTGTCAGCCGTTCTTTGCTTTCTGAAAAAAATAATCTGCTGTATGTCAACCGAAAATCAGCACTCTTTCTCAAAGAAAGGCAGACACTTTCCATGCCGGTGAAGAAAATTTCCTTCCCGACAGAATCTTCCCAGCAGAACACTAAAAACACCTGTACTGATGAGAATTTATTCCGTCTTCTCGACCAGTGCCGTGATGCTGTCGCCAAAAAAGAACATTTGCCGCCTTATATCGTCTTTACAGATATGACACTCCGGGATATGTGCCGGAAATTACCTGTTTCTGATATGGCATTTCTGAGCGTTTCCGGTGTCGGACGTGTCAAGCTTGAAAAATATGGCGATGCTTTTATGAACGTCATCCGAAATTATATCACATAGAACAGAAAGGATTGATTCTACTTATGATGGACATGATTCAGATTTTGACAGAGGAATTTCAGGTCAGAACCGAACAAACACAAAATGTTGTCGAACTCCTCGATGACGGTAAAACTGTCCCCTTTATCGCACGTTACAGAAAGGAAATGACCGGCGCACTCGATGACCAGACTATCCGCCGGATGGCTCTCCGGTTACAGGCTCTCCGTAATCTGGAAACTAGAAAAGAAGAAATTCTTACGGCAATTGAAAATAAAAATGCCATGACTGAAGAAATTATGCAAAATGTCGATAAAGCTATGACTCTTGTTGAGCTCGAAGATATTTACAGACCATTCAAAGAAAAAAAACGCACCCGTGCTTCTGTCGCTCGTGAAAAAGGTCTTGCACCTCTGGCAGAACTGCTTCTGGAACAGAATCCCAATATGAATCCCCTCGAAATCGCTCAGAATTATCTCTCTGAAGAAAAGGAAATTACAGATACACAATCCGCTCTGCAAGGTGCTATGGATATTATTGCCGAGGAAATTTCCGATAATGCGAATGTTCGTGCAGATATGCGAGATTTATACCAGCGGTTCGGCACACTCGGCTGTGCCGGAACAGATAAAATTGAAGAAGAACCCGAACAGGCGGCTGTGTATCAGGATTATTATGAGTATGATAAACTTGTCCCCAGATTACAGGGACATCAGATTCTTGCAATACACAGAGGCGAAAAAGAAGGCTTTCTTAAAATTAATATCACTGCTTCGGAACTGCTTGCAGAACGTACCTGTACTAAACCCTACCTGAAAGACAATCAGTCTGCTGCTTCTGAATTTGTCCGTCAGGCTGCCGCCGACAGCGCAAAACGTCTGATTATTCCCTCAACTGTCCGTGAAGTCAGAAATGCCCTCTTTGAGGATGCATGTCAGAAAGCTATTAAAGTATTCGCTTCCAATCTGAAACAGCTCCTGATGCAGCCTCCGCTCAAAAATACTGTTACACTTGGATTTGACCCCGGCTACAGAAACGGCTGTAAACTCGCTGTTGTAGATGGTATCGGAAAAGTTCTTGATACGGCGATTATTTATCCCACATTCAGTGAAAGAAAAAAACAGGAAGCAGCTGAAACTGTGAAACATCTTGTGGAAACTTATCAGATTGCAGCTATCGCTATCGGAAACGGCACGGCTTCCAGAGAATCAGAAATTTTTATCGCAGAACTTCTGCCGGAATTCTCCCATAAAGTTTCTTATATGGTCGTTTCTGAAGCCGGAGCTTCTGTCTATTCTGCTTCTGAACTTGCTGCCGAAGAATTCCCGGATTATGACGTTTCTCTGAGAAGTGCCGTTTCTATCGCCAGAAGACTGCAAGACCCCCTTGCTGAACTGGTCAAAATTGACCCGAAGGCTATCGGTGTCGGACAGTATCAGCATGATATGCCCCAGAATGACTTGAAAACTGCCCTTGATGGTGTTGTTGAAGAGTGCGTGAATGCTGTCGGCGTTGACCTGAATACCGCTTCTGTTCCGCTTCTTTCCCATATCGCCGGAATCAACAGCGCAGTGGCAAAAAATATCGTCAAATACCGAGAAGAAAACGGCGCATTCCATAACCGTCGTGAACTGCTGAAAGTTCCGAAACTCGGCAAAAAAGCTTTTGAACAGTGTGCCGGATTTTTAAGAATCTCCGGCGGTTCTCAGCCTCTTGACAATACTGCTGTTCATCCGGAAGCCTATAAAGCCGCCGAAGCTTTATTGCAAAAATTCGGCTACTCACTTGAAGATGCCGCCGCCGGCAAACTTGATGCCCTGAACGAAAAAGTCCGCAAAGCCGGTGCGGAAACACTCGCTCAGGAGCTTGGTATCGGTGTCTATACTCTCAGCGATATGACCGAAGAACTCCGCAAACCCGGTCGTGACCCCAGAGACTTGCTTCCTCCGCCCCTCATGCGCAGCGGTGATGTCATGGAAATGGCTGACCTCAAACCCGGTATGAAACTTGTCGGCACTGTCCGGAATATTGTTGATTTTGGCTGTTTTGTTGATATTGGTGTTCATGAAGACGGACTTGTCCATATTTCCCAGCTGACAGACAAAAAATTCGTCAAGCACCCTCTCGAAGTCGTGAAAGTCGGTGATGTCGTCAATGTGACCGTTCTTGATGTTGACCTGAAACGCAAACGCATCAGCCTGACCATGAAAGCATAAATCAAACAGGACTGCTGTATTTTCTGTACGGCTGTAACCATTCAGAGAAAAAGACCTGAAACCGTTCACTAAAAAACAGGTCAAAAAAACAATAAAAAGCAAGCAAACAAGCCAAAATTTGCAGATATATTTTAAGTGACAAATAAAACGAAAAAAAATGCTTTAAGTGACAAAAAGAAAACGGAACATAACCGCCATATAAAGGCGAAAGTTCCGTTTTCTTTTTTTATAATATCAAATGCTTGTCACTTAAATTTGTTAAATATTAAAATATACAGGAAGTAAATTATGAATCTTAATTTTATGAATTTTTTTGTTCTTCATTAAATTCTTCCTCAAGATACGCAGAAAAACAATTTGCATTTGCGATTATTTGAAAACATAAGCTGTCTACAGCTCTGATAATATTGCCATAGTATATCCTTGTGATGTCTGAAAATTCTTTATAAGCTATTTCACTCTCTTCTGACGAAAGAAAAATTGAGCCGTTTTTTTGAATCTCATCAACCCAAAAATTTAGAAGTTTCTGAAATTGGTCAAAAGTATTATTTAAACTTGCAATATCATCAAAAGTTTTGTTAGTAACAAAAAAATTATAAGTTTCGGCAATATGAATTAATTTTAAAATTAAACCCGAAAGGTCATTTGTCGAATTTTCGCCATAGTTATGCATGTAGGTGTCAATTGCTGTAAGACACTGACTTTTATTTACCTGTAATTTGGTATCACCATCAATCATTTCACCCTCTTCATTTAACAGCCATTCTTTTCTTATCCCCCAAGTTGCAGTAATTTTCTGCAAAAGTCTGTTAGAGGGATTATCTTGGTTGTTTTCTATTTTAGAAATATGAGATTGTGAGATTCCAAGTGAATTAGCAAACATTTTTTGTGTTATTTTGTAAGTTTTTCTAAAAAAAGCAATTCTTTCACCTATTGTCATTGTGCATTCCTCCAAATCCCATATTCCCATAAAATAACATGTTGACAAATATGGGAATATGGGTTATAATTAAATTGTGGATTAAACTATACTCATATTATACCACAAAAAAATGAAAAAGAAAAGGGGTGAATGTGATGAAAACGAAAAAATATTGTGAATTTGGCAAAGCGATTCTGAAAAGACTTGCAGAACTGAATATGACACAGAAGGGGCTTGCCGAAAAGATGCACTGCGAACGCTGTCAGATTTATTCCTACATCAATGGCAGACACCAGCCTACAGCGGTTACTTTGATGAAACTCTGCATTGCTCTTGATGCAGATATTTCAGAAATGGCAATGTTACTTGAAAGGGATGCACAACAGAATGAATGAACACTGGATTACAGTAGAAGAAGCTGCTGACTGTTGCGGAATCAAAACAAACTCCATTGTTCAACAGGTAAAACGAGGCAAAGTTGAATACAAGCATATTTCCGGAAAAGGCAAAGGCGGAAAACAACTCCGTATTCTTCTGGAAAGTTTACCACCTGAAGCACAGTGCAGATATGCAGACAAACGCCGTCAGACAACTCCAAGAGAAATCAAAGATATGTTCCTGTTAAGAATGTCGCAGGACAAGCGTGACGAGCTGGAAGAAAAACTTCTGATTACAAGGGAATATATCAAGTTCCGTGAAACCTGTACACACAAAGACCATGTGAAACGGTTTGTGAAGTACATGAAGAAGAATTATCCTATGTATGAATTCAATCCGGAACGGCTTGCAAAATGGGCTTCTTTGTATGAACAGTTCGGAGAAGCAGGACTTGTGGACAACAGAGGAAAACACAACGAAAAAAAGACCTCACTGACAAAAGAAATGCAGGATATGTTCCTGAAATACTATCTGACAGACAAAAAACCATCAATCCAGAAATGCTATGAAGCAGTCAGCAGTTATTTTGATGGTGCTGTTCCGAGTATTTCAAGTTTCAAGCGGTTTCTGTACACGATACCAGAGCCGACACTTGCATTATACAGGGGCGGACAGAAATATTTCAGTGACAACTACTTACCGAGTATTCAGACAGATTATGACAGTGTAGAATCCAATTTTGAATGGATTGCAGACCATCACAAGTATGATGTGATTGTCAATGACAACGGAAAAGTAGGCAGGGCATGGCTGAGTACATGGCTTGACCGCCGTTCAAGGTATATTGTCGGGTATGTTATCAATCTTTGTGAACCGAATGCAGATATTGTTCTTAACAGTTTTGCGGATGCAGTTCATCGGTGCGGACTTCCGAAACGGATTCAGATTGACAACGGCAAGGACTATACTGTACATGATTTGTTCAATACAGACAGCTCCTATTCATTGGCGGCGGAACTGAAACTGAAAGTCAGAACTTCTATTCCTTATAATGCGAAAGCAAAACCGATTGAACGTGCATTCCGGACAATTGAGCATTTCAATAAGATGCTGGATTCCTATTGCGGAGACAGACCAGAACACAGGGCAGAATCTTTAGGAAAGCGGAATGACCAGATTAAAGATGATGTCATGACATATGAACAATTCAGAGAAATCGCAAAATATGTGATTGACCTGTACAACAACCAGCCCCAGACAGGACAGGGCATGAACGGCAGAACCCCGGCACAATGCTATGTAGAAGAATTCAAATCCAGACGGGAAATGCTTGCTGACATAGAACTTCTGCATATCATGCGGAGAAGAACCAGAACGGTGACAGTCACCAAGAACGGGGTAAAGTTTGCGGAATTAGGAAGGCTTGACTATTATGATGTGGATTTTGTCATGCATCATTTCGGTGAAAAGGTCTATGCAAAGTATTTTACAGGTGATGTCAAGACAATTCATGTATATTCTGCAAAAGATGACACATTTCTTGCGGTACTGCCGTGCAAAGCATTGTTTGACTATAGAGCAGGTGCAGAAGTGCAGAGTCAGATTATCCGTGAAAACGAACGGAACAAGCAGAAAATGCGGAAATTCGCAAAAGAACATTATCCGAAAATCCACGTCACGCCAATTGAAGAAGTTTACCGCAGACGTGCGGAAAGCTTAGAAGAACCTGATTTCAGTCAGATTCCGACAACCATTCACATGGATGCTGAAAAACGGTCAGAACACAGACTGATTCAGGAAGAAGAAACGAAGGCAGCAGAAACAGCTATGAAGAAAGTTGTATTTCCGGTGGAAGATGATGACGATTATAACTATGAAGCCGGACTTTCAAGGAGGTTTGCAAATGGATAACACAGAAGAAACCAGAACCAGACTGATAGAATATATCAGCCGCACAGGACTGAAACAGGCGGTCATTTCCAGAAGAATCGGTTTATCTGCTTCTACAATTTCACAGTTTCTGAATTGCTCCTACATCGGAGATAATGAAGAAATCGCTTTAAAAATCAGTTCTTTTCTGGATTTGCAGGAAATGCGTGAAGATTATGTCAATGCACCTGTATTCACAGACAAACTCAGAAACACAAGAAAAATCTATACAGCACTGGATTATGTGTATTCCAATAAGTGCATGGGCGTGGTTGCAGGTGTTTCGGGATGCGGAAAGACAACCGCATTAAAGAACTATCAGAAGATAATGAACGGCGTTGTGTACGTTCAGGCAGATGCTACAAAATGGTCTCCCTGTTCTATTCTGAAACTTATTATGAAATCAATGGGAGAATCCTGCAAGGCTTCCTCCTCTGATATTCTTGACAGGCTTGTAGATGAACTTTCTGGAATAGACAGGCTTATCATCATTGATGAAGCCCAGCACCTGAAAGCAAGGGCATTTGATACACTTAGAGCCTTGAATGACCGTGCAGACGTTGGCATTATTTATGCCGGAACGCCTGATATTATTGACCGCATGATTACAGGCAGAGCAAAAGAGGACTTCGACCAGGTTTACAGCCGTATCGGATATACCTGTAATTTGGACAACCGTTTTTCAGAAGAAGAAATATCTGTTCTGTTTAATGATTTCAAACTGACAGAACCTGTGATTCAACAGTTATGCTATGCAGCATCTAAAAAAGGCGGTCTGCGTTACATGGTGAACCTGTTCAAAGTTGCATCAGCAAAGTCAAACAAGGCGGTCACAGTAAAGAGCCTGAAAGAAGCCGCACGCCATGTAGGAGTTGGAGTAAATGCGTAAAGAGAACGTGAGAAAACAGGCACTTGTTACGCCAATAACAAGCACCTGCAAAGTCAATTTGTGAAGCATTGACACTTTCATTATATCACATTCTGAATCAGATTGCAAGCCCCTGAGAGCAATTTTAAGGGGCTTGCAGTAAAAAAGCAAGTAAATTTAAATCCGATTTAAAGAGGCTTTAAATGCCCGTAAAATTTATTTTAAAGATACTATGGAGGTAGATAGGATGAATCCATATGAAATGAACAAGGAAAAGCTGTTCTGTGCCGTCAGGAACTGGTTAGATGATGAAGGCGCAGAAGATGGCTATAATATTTATTCTGATGAAGCAGAAGAAAGAATAGAGCTGCTGGCTGCACATATTGAAAGTCTTCCGTTTCTGGATGAAGGATTTAAAGCTCAGTTTCATAACGAATTGGCTACAACCGTAAACTGTGCTGCTGCAGAAGCATTTGATACTGGTCTGAATATTGGTCTTTCTCTTCTGACATGCCTGTTGAATGGTGAAAAGCCTGAAATTCAGGTATACCGTAAACTTCCCAAAGAAATTCCCAGACAGTACAGAGCAGTATTTCGTGGATATACAGATTTTGCAGAATACATGAAAGAAGCTGGAAAATATATGACTGATGAGGAAAGAAAAGAACTTGAAAGCAAAGCAGCATATTTTATGCAGAAACACTTTGAAAAAGAAAACGGACTGTTCTGAAAGAAAAGGGCGGATTGTTCCGCTCTTTTTCTATACTGTATCTGCTTATGTCAAACAGTGATAATTTTAACAAATAAACATTTCTGAAAAATGTAACAAAATAATCAGCAAAGAAGAAAAGTAACAGCATAATCAAAGTAACAGATACACGAGCCTGTAAAAGTAACGTTTTATTCAGAAAGGAAAAAACAGCATGAAAATTTATGGATATGCAAGAATCAGCACAGCACGGCAAAGCCTGCAAAGACAGATAGACAACATTTCGGCAGCTTATCCAACAGCCGAAATTATCAGAGAAGTCTATACAGGCACGACAGTAAACCGTCCGGCATGGAACAGACTGCTTGAAAAAGTACAGAAAGGAGATACTATTATTTTCGACAGTGTTTCCAGAATGTCAAGAGATGCTTCCGAAGGAGTGCGTCAGTACATGGAACTGTACAAAGCAGAAATAAACCTGATATTTCTGAAAGAACCAATGATAAACACAGAAGTTTATAAAAATGCGGTATCTGAAGCAGTTCCCATGACTGGAACAGATGTAGATTTAATTCTGTGCGGAGTGAATCAGTATTTGTCACGGTTAGCAGAAAAGCAAATTCAGATTGCATTTGAACAAGCAGAAAAAGAAGTGCAGGATTTACGAACCAGAACCAGAGAAGGCATGAAAGCATCCGGAGCAAGTGAGAAAATCAGCCGTACAAGGACTGGAAAGAAATTTATCACGGCAGAGCATTTGATAAACAGCATTGCTGTGCTGCGTGACTGTAAAGATTTCGGCGGAAGCAAGAAGGACATTGATGTTGCTGAAATGCTGAAAACAACACGGATGACTGTATTCAGGCTGAAAAAAGAATTACAGGAAAGAATGCAGGCGGAACAGCTTACACAGCAGGAACTTTTTCTGATTCTGGAAAACGAACTGAAAGAAAAGAAGAAACAGAAAAAGAACAGTAAATAGCCAGACAATTCCTGATAAAATTGGTATTTTGGATTTTTTTATTTGATTTTTCCAAAACCATATTGTATACTAAAATGTGGGGCGGTGTATGTATGAAAAGAGATGAAACAATACTGAAAGCTGTCATGGAAAGCACTCATGAAACTGTAATAGATTTGGTAAGTGCCATCGGAGCGGAAAATACTGCAAAACTGATTGAAACATTCTCAGGCTGTCAGCTTCATGTACCACTTGTAGAAACCATTACCAAGAAACAGCGAAATGAAAGAATCTATGCAGATTTTTCAGACGGCTGGACTTTTGAACAGCTGAGTGTAAAATATCATCTGACTGAAAACACCATCCGAAAAATTATAAATGATACCAGAAAGCGAGGAAGAAAGCCATGCTAAAAGAAATCTTTGATAAAATGATTTCCATCATGCTGGATTATGTAGCTGTAAAAGCAGCTCATGCTGAAAAGCTCGACCAGATTGATAAGATGCTTCAGTACAGCGAGTGGAAGAAAGATGAACTCCGTGCAGAACAGAGAGAAGATTTCAGAGCCAGAAAAGAAAGACTGATTGTTTCTTTTACCGAGCAGGTCAATGAAGTCAAGAGAATCATGAGCGAAAAACAGACTGCATTAGACATGGAAAATCAGAAACTTGCCAATGCTCTGCTGTTCATTACCGCACTTGCACCTGAAAGCAAGCCTGACATCTCTGTGATGAAGAAGATAGCGGATAACTTTGCAGGTGATACCAGCAGTCTGAACACTCTTCTTTGTGCAGCAGAATGCAGAGGCGTTGACAAGCTGTATTTGAAGCCGATTGAGGAACTGATATATTCAGAAAAGGAAATGGATAACCTGCTTGATAAGTTCATACAGGCAGTAGACGGCAATCTGATGATTCGCACTGCCGCCAAAGAAGTAATGACAGCAGCACAGATGTGCGGAGTTATTCTGACTGTTCCTGAAATTGAAGATGAAGTCGGAGACAACAATTTTATGCGGAAAGCATTTGGTCTGTCTGTTTCTACACTTTAAATTTTCTGATAAATGGAAATTGAAAGAATTACCAATCTGGAACAGCTTACCGGAGAGCAGAAAGAACTTGCTGAAACCATCGGACTGGAGGCATATAAAAAATTAGTCGCCAATTATGC
>AUXO010733391.1_pt1 | contig 11496 bp, 12 predicted proteins | sample 768731 | NCBI WGS metagenome assembly AUXO01 (sample SAMN02715735, study PRJNA202380) | gut metagenome | biome: sheep rumen | host: Ovis aries | place: New Zealand: Palmerston North | reverse complement strand
AACAAGAAAGACAAAGGTCCTGACCATCCTCACTCTATGGAGCCCGCAGAGTTCAAGTTCATGGTTGATAGCATCCGTGAAGTTGAAAAGGCTATGGGTAGCACCCGCAAGGAAGTGCAGAAAGAGGAAGGAGAGACAGTGTTTGTTCAGCGTCGCTGTCTCTATGCTAAGAAGGATCTGAAGAAGGGGCAGGTCATTACTGAGGAAGATCTGGATGTTCTGCGTCCCGCCCTGGGCATTCCGCCTAAGTATAAGAGCATAGTCATAGGCAAGACTGTCAATAAGGACATCCCTGCCCGTGATCCAATTTTCTGGGAAGATATTTAATACAATGATTACAGATAGAGAAAAAATCTTAGCCATTGTTGACAATGATTGCTTGATGCACTCTGATGCAGCCATCTTGTTGGAGGGCGACGGCTTCTTCCGTTTTCAGAAAGCCGTCGACCTCTACAAGAGAGGCATGGTAGACAGAATCATATTTAGTGGCAATATTATTGACAAGGATTACGGCAGTTTCCCTTATGAAGAAGTCGCCCCTTTTATCTTGAACCAAGGAGTTCCGGAAAAGGATCTTATTCATGAGGATAAATCTCTCCATACACGACAACAAGCAATTGAAGTTGTGAAAATGGCTATGGAGAATGGTTGGAAGAAACTTGCTCTTGTAGCATCACATGAGCACCAGTATCGTGCATACTTAACATTTCTGAGGGAAGTGCTTGATTCGAAAAGCGGTATAATCCTCTATAATGCCCCGGTTAGGAATCTTAATTGGTTCGTAGATAGTGGATGGGGTATGCGCTTTGACCGTCTTACTGCTGAGTTTGAAAGAATAGAAAAGTATTCTGCCCTCGGTCACCTGGCAACAGCTGATGAAGTAATTGAATATCAAAAATGGAAAGAATCACTTCTTTAGAAGAAGCTCGAAACATTATGGGGCACAATTTCATAGGCCCCGATGAGCTTTCTACTTGTCAAAAGTTGCGAGTTAAACTACCAGAAGTTATCCCTCCAATCTGCTACAGTCAAGATATTTTGAAGGATAATAAGAATGGTTATATCTTATTACTTGGTGTGAGCAAATTAGAGAATGGAGATCCGTTAACTATTCGAAGTCTAATCAATTTGTTTGGGAAGGATCCAACACTGGGTGAACCTTGTTTCTATAACCAAGACTGGTTTATGAAGGAAGGTTTTATTGATAGTGTTTTACCTGATGGATGGTATTTGATTCGCAAAACAGTTTTTGAGGAGAGTCGTGCTGTAATGCCCAACGAACTTGAGATAAAGTATTCTTTTCCTTCCGCAGTTTCTTGCGTGTATGCTTTTTTTACAGCATGGATTTGTCTTAATGAACGGTTATGGTGGCACGACTTTGTTTGGTGCTGTGACCGCGACCATAATGGCGATCGTATTTATGTTGGGAAATATCATGACATTGATGGAGTTAATAAGAACGGATTTAGCATTCACAGGCATTTAGCATTAAGAAGTTGTTATGCAGCCGTTGACTCAATGTGATTATAAGTGATTGCTTAATAACAAGTCATTCTATATGATCAATAGATTAATTGCTACTATAGTCCACTTTCTTCACTATAAAGGATCATTAAGGATACTTGATTTTTACGAGCGTTTATGGCTCAAGAATCATATGGGGTATTGTGGGAAGAATGTGTATTTTGGGAAGCCACAGTATTGTCTTTTCCCAAATCTCATATATTTACACGATAGGACTACTATCAATCCTGGTGCGGTTTTTATCTTGTCCCCATCAAGCGTTGGTGATACAGGACGGTTCATCATGAAGAAGAATTCAACTGCCGCTCAAAACCTCACTGTCATTAATCACAATCATACAACACATCCTCAAATAGGTGTATTTTATAAAGAGCAATCAACATCACATGTCGGTGATATAGTTCGAGATATAGTCATTGAAGAAGATGCTTTTGTGGGAGCTAATGTAACCTTGTGCGCCGGGGTGGTTATTGGTAGAGGTGCTATTGTTGGGGCAGGCTCGGTTATAAGGAAATCAATACCACCATATTCTGTTGCGTACGGGAATCCGGCCAAGGTGAGACGATTTGTCTATACTCCAGAACAAATATTAGAACATGAAAAAAGGCTATACCCAGAGAATGAGCGGTTTTCTTACGACGAGATTGTATCGTTTATGCAAGGGCACGAAAGCAACTTTCCTTAGTTTTTTGGTTAGTCTTTAGTGACACCCTCGTTTCTCGTAATTGGTTCTTTATAATTGAAAGATGAGTTTTGATATTAAACGTCTAGCGAGTAATAAGCTGGTAAGATCAACGGGAATATACACTATAGCAAAGGTAATAAATTCCAGTATTCCGTTTTTCTTACTACCGATAATGACGGCTTATTTAACGCCTACGGATTATGGCATTATTTCTATGATTACAACTGTGGTTGCATTCACGACCCCTTTTGTTACATTGAGTTTAGACTCAGCTATAGTCCGTCGTTACTATTATAAAAATGGTAGTATCGCCGATTATATAGGGACGTGTTTAATTATTGTTTCAGTCCTGTGCCTTGTTGTCACCATAATAATGGTTCTTTCAGGTCCTCGTTTGTCTCCTTTAATTAAAGTCCCCAATTATGTCATTTGGTTTATTCCAATCTATTGCGTTTTTTTATTTTTTAAATCGATTGTATTATACAATTGGCAAGTTAAAGGAGAGCCAGTAAAATTCGGGGTTTTTTCAATAGCGTCAACTCTAATAGAAGTATCTATTGCCATTACCCTGATATGTGGATTCGGTTTTAATTGGCAAGGACGCGCCATTTCTTTAATGTCAACGGGTGTCATCATTGCTCTTTTTTCTGTTGTTTATTTAAACAGAAAAGGGATGATTGAACTCAAGTACAATAAAGAGTATGCGAACCACGCCACAAAATATGGACTAGGTTTAATACCACATGCTTTGGGTGCGAGTCTTATGGTTTTATCTAATAGATTCTTTATTACAAATATGGTGTCTATAGATGAAACAGGTCTTTATGGGGTGGCTTCGAGTTTGTCTGGAATCCTTTCTTTTGTTACTTTGTCATTTAATAATGCGTATGTACCTTGGCTGTTCGAAAAACTCTCTAACAAAGATGAAGAACAAAATAAGCAAATTGTTAAAGTGACATATGCTTACCTCTTGTTTATAGTAGTACTAGGTTTTTTATCATACCTTTTCATTCGTATTATTTTCCCATTCTTTGTTAATAGTAGTTTTGATCAAGCATCGAAATATATTCCCTGGCTTATAGCGGGTCATGTTTTTCAGGGAGGTTATTTTATGATGACCAATTACATTCTTTACTCTGAGAAGACCTATTATAATGGAATTGTGACGATTTTCTCCGGTTTACTGAGCCTTCTTCTTAATTATATTTTTATTAAGCATTATGGTGCAGTCGGCGCCGCTATAGCTTTTATGTGCACATATATAGTTTATTTCATTATAACATGGGCTGTTGCGAATAAAGTCTGCAAAATGCCGTGGTTTATATTCAGGACGAAATGATAAAACAAACCATAACAGATGTAGTTACATCTTTTGTTTATAGTATTAGGATTTTATTTCATTTAAATCCTAAGAAGCGCTTGGCATATTCTAAGAATCACAATGGCATTATTCACATATTTGGGAATGGGCCATCTCTTAAAAAAGTATTAGGGAATCACGATTTTAATATGAATAATGATGTCGTATTTGTGGTTAATGATTTTGCCGTATCAGAGTTTTACTCGAAAGTAAAACCGAAGTATTATATGTTTGTAGATCCTGCATATTGGTCTGCAGTTGTGAATGAAGATGATAAAAAAATGCGGGAAGAGGTGTATTTGAGTCTGAATGAAAAGACTAAATGGCCTATGACGCTTTTCGTCCCCAGCAATGTCATTAATAAACAGTACTTAAAACAAAGCATCCGGAACACTAACATTCATTTGCATGCGTTTAATTATGTGAATTTTTACCCGACGAGAAGCATATTTTATAAGTTCGTATTAAAGAATAATTTTGGTGTAGTTCCTGTGGGGAATATCCTAGGTCAGGCAATTTATGCAGGGATTAATATGGGCTATGATGAGATATACATATATGGCGCAGAGCACTCTTGGACAGAAGATATTAGAGTCAATGATAATAACGAAGTTTGCACAATTAAAAAGCATTTCTTTGATAATGGAGAGAACGCATTAGTGCCTTGGAGAAAATCTAGTGGTGAAGTGTTTAAAATGCATGAAATACTAACATCTCTTAGAAATCATTTCTATGGGTACCATTATTTGGATTGGTATTCAAAACAAATGAGGGTAAAGATCTTTAATTGTACGCCTGGTTCTTTTATCGATGCATTTGAAAGGAAACAGATTCAAGAATGAGTAATATCAGATGAAGAATAAATCGGATTTGGTTTTTTTTGATTGGGTATTTATTATACTCAACATCACATTTCATTTGTCAATAGTTAAGGTTTTTACATTTGACCTACTTCCAATCCCTCCCATAATTAGTCTATTCGGTTTTAACTTGTTAAGCTTATTATTCAGATGGAAAGGGAATCTGTCTTTTTTGATAGAGGCTAGGAGAAGTGTACTATTACTATTATTGTTTTTGATTTATGTTTTTGATATAGTTCAGAATCTATTTAATAATCCAGAATCTGCCATTTCTCGTTTTTTTACTCTAATGAGTGTTTTCCTTTTCTGCTCATACTTATATAATTTAGCCGGCAAAAAGAAAACTTACGCGGAGAGTGTTTTTACAATAACAAAACCTTACATATTATACGGCTCTTATAACGTCTTTATTATTATTTTAGCGGGTTTACTGATTTTTATCGGGGTATTATCTCCGACCTCCAACTTGTTATCGGTTAACTCACTAACTAAAGTTGATGTCGGTTCTGGACAAGCCTATTATTTCCCGGGCTATATTTCAATTGTGACAGAATCTTTCCGTGTTCTAGCTGATTGGGGAATACCCATGATTACGGGACTTTCACATGAGCCTCATGTTGTCAATTACATAGTTTTACCTTCTCTGTTCTTTTTGATTTGCATTGATAAAATGCAAAAATGGAGATTACTCATCTACAGTGCTTACGTAATAGAACTGTTTCTCGCATATTCGACCACAGCGGTAGCATGTCTTGGTTTTATTATCGTTATTGATGCAATTTGGTCTTTTTCTATTGGAAAGAATATTACTTCATTAATACCATTGGTATTAGTAGTCCTTATCGTAGTTTTTGGTTATGGTGGGACTTTCTTTAATATGATTTCTGATGAGTTTGTGAGGAAAACAGTCACAGAAACCGGTTCGATGGAATACTCATCGGAGATGCTTCGCTATCTAACACATCCAAAGAGCTTATTTGGAGCAGGGAATATGCCTGGTTCTGTGGGTGACCTAGAACTAAAGGATGTAGGCGCTATTACTTTTTTGTTAGATACTTTTTTTTATCTTGTTTTAATCGTAAGCATTTTCAGAATGGTGATAAGCAGGGATAAGCGATTTCATTACGTGGGTTTGGCGTGTTTGTATGTGGCTCTTCATTCCCTCAAGGTTAGTTTCCTAGCATTCAATTACCCTTATTTTGTTTTTATTGTCTTTATCGTTGCTTTTTCAATCCCGCATTTAAGATTATCACCTAAGAATTGATGACTCGGTAATTTGTTGGTTTTTTATATCAAGGACAAAATGATAATAGGTTACACAACAGGTGTATTTGATATGTTCCATATCGGACATCTCAACATCCTACGTAGAGCAAAAGAACAATGCGACTATTTAATAGTAGGCGTTAGCACAGATGAATTAGTTCATAAAGAAAAGCACAAAACACCGATTATTTCATTTGAAGAAAGGTGTGCCATAGTTGAAGCCATCAAATATGTTGATCAAGTTGTGCCACAACCAGATAAGAATAAGATGGCAGCTTGGGAAAGATATCATTTCAACAAAATGTTTGTTGGTTCCGACTGGAAAGGGACAGATACATGGAATCGTTTTGAGAAGCAGTTTGCGCCGTTAGGTGTGGAAATAGTTTATCTTTCGCATACTGATGGCATCTCCTCATCGATGTTGAGGGATCTTATTTCTAAATAAACGATTATGCCCTTCATTAATCGCGACGGGTTAATTCCTTGTATATTAGCAGATTGCAAAAGAGTCGGATGGCGGTTTTTGCTATATGCCTTATATCCCAATCAGTTTTCTTACGTCCTTTGGTTTAGGCTTTTTCAATGGATCCAAAGACATCCATTCCCCTTTATTGTGCTTATTCCCTTTGCTAAACTTTTCCATGAACTGTATTCTCAGTGGCTAGGAATCCAGATTCCTTTGTATACAAAAGTTGGAAAAGGGTTTTGTATTAAGCATTATTCTGGGATTGTGATAAATGGCTATGCAACAATAGGAGACTGTTGTACAGTTTTTCATGGTGTTACAATAGGGCGATCGTTTTATGGAAATAAAAAAGGTGTTCCAAAGATAGGAAATAACGTTATTCTTTTCCCTGGCTGTAAAGTCATTGGGGGGATAGTGATAGGAGACAATGTTGTAATAGGTGCTAATGCTGTTGTCACAACAGATGTTCCATCAAATAGCATTGTAGCAGGTGTCCCTGCTAAAGTTGTGTCAACTGATGTGGAATCGTATTTCTCAAACAGTTATTTTACATATTTACAATGAAGTATTGTTATAAGTATATTGTGGATTCGCTCCCCGTTAAGAAGAATTCAAATAGTTCGTGGTGGGTCAAATTATGGGTAAGAAAAGCATCCTTCCCGTTTACATTCCTGTTTATTAATTTGGGGTTCAGTCCTAATGCCGTTTCAGTTTTATCAATTGCGTTTGTCTTAGCAGCGTGTGCTGGTTATGTAATTTCCACCCCATTGGCAATTACAACCGCCGTTGTGTTAATCAATGTTTGGTTGATCTTAGACTGTGTTGATGGCAATATCGCAAGATGCAGAAAGCAAAAGACTATCTATGGTGAGTTCGTAGATGATATCGGAGGGTATTATGTGGTTGCTTTTATTTATCTTGCGATTGCATTTTGCGTGTACAATATAGGCGGCTTGTTTGTGAACGCTGGTAACAAATGGATCCTCGCGGCTGGAGGTGTTGCTTCAATTTGTGATATTTTGGCGCGTCTCATTAATAAAGACTATGTGAATTTCTCAAAGAACCGTTCAGATTACGTCCAAGATGATTATAGAACGGAGAGCAAGAAATCATTAAGTTATGTAAGAAGGCGAGTTGGCAAGGAATTGGGTGTCTCAGGTTTGTTTATGCCTCTAACTATTGTATGCGCCATCTGGCATTGTTATGACTTACTGGTCCTGTTCTATCTTCTCTTTAATGGCTTCGCTCTTCTATCTACTACGGTCATTTATATCTATAAAGCTGATAAGTACGATAGAACTCATGTAGCATAAGCGGTCTCTTCGCACAAGATGCTGTTTAATACCATCGACTTTTTCATATTTCTTATTGTAGTAGTGATAGTGTATTACGCTATCCCTACAAATAAGTATCGGAAGTTGTTTCTGCTTGCAGCCTCCTATTATTTTTATTCCTGTTGGAATGTGGCCTTCTTGGCGTTATTACTGTTTGATACACTTACCGCTTACACAGTAGGCAGGTTGATGGAGGGGAAAGATAAGTTATATCAGAAGCGAGTTTTATGGACTTCGGTGGCTTTGATATTAGCTCCGTTGTTTTGTTTCAAATACCTAAACTTCTTTTTAAAGGCTATTCATGATGGGATTAATGCTTTCGGCTTGTCTATGCAGATCCCAGAGTTTGAAATGTTGCTGCCGATAGGTATCTCTTTTTATACTTTTATGTCTTTAGGTTATGTGGCTGATATCTATTTAAAAAAGGTTGAACCAGAACATAATGCTCTTGACTTCTTCTTGTTCATAGGTTTTTTCCCACAAATTGCCTCTGGCCCAATTGGTAGAGCACCAAGCATGTTGCCACAATTCAAGGAGAAGCACCCCTTCTTGTTTGATAACTTGTCTGCGGGTGCAAAGATGATGCTTTGGGGCTTCTTTATGAAATTAGTCGTCGGAGACAGGGCGGGATTGTATGTGGATACAGTCTTTGGGAATTATGCTAACCATAATGGTGGATCACTACTTTTGGCAACATTCATGTACTCCATCCAGATATACTGTGATTTCGCCGGATACTCATTGATTGCAATAGGATCAGCGCGAATCATGGGGTATGAACTCATGACCAACTTCCGTAGGCCTTATTTTGCGGCTAGCGTGACTGACTTTTGGCGCCGGTGGCATATCTCACTGTCGACTTGGTTCCGGGATTATGTATATATACCTTGTGGGGGAAGCCGTGTTGGGGAAAAGAAACTCTATCGGAACCTTATGATAACCTTCCTGACATCAGGGCTTTGGCATGGGGCTGCTTATAATTATATTGTCTGGGGCGCTTATCATGGTGTTGCGCAAATAATAGGCAAAATGACCACTAACAAGAAATTGGAGTTTTGGAAGGCGCTGAGGATTAATCCTGCTGGGGGCTTCAAGAGGTTTGTGGATATAGTGCTTACCTTCATGATTGTCAGCTATGGCTGGATGATATTCTACGCTTCAGACTTCGGTATGGTGGTCGAGATAACAAAAGGTTATTTCCATTTGGGTGTACCATATGTTCATCAGACAACACTCTTTTTCTTTGCGATAGGCTTTGTAATCCTTTTCATAAAAGATTTCAAAGACGAGTTCTTGCCTAATAAGCATTATCTGCTTGAAAGCAAATATGTCCCTGTAAGATATGTCTCATTCGCTATGCTATCAGTACTAATCGTATTGATAGGTGTGTTAGGTGGAGGTCAGTTTATCTACTTTAAATTCTAGTAATGGCAGCTAACAAGAATAGACTTGGTGGGGCATTATTGCGCATTTCTATTGCAATTCTTCTATTAATTGCGATGGATTGGTGTTTGGGCGGAGCAAGTGCATGGCTTTATCATCGTTCTAAGTATGGTATATTTCACCGGCAAATATATGTGCTAAATGAATCAAAAGATGATGTAATTATACTGGGATCTTCCAGGGCTTCACACCAATATGTCCCGAGTATTATAGCTGATTCCTTAAGAATGACTTGTTATAATGCTGGAAGTGAGGGTATGTGCATTTACTACCATTATGCTTTACTGGCATCCATGATAGAAAGAGGCCATTGCCCCAAGGTGGTTATCTATGATGTAATGGATCTAGATACGAAGGAACACCCCGGCCCCACATTCACTTTCGATGCGGCTCTTGATAGGTTAAAACCGCATTACGGTGAGTTCTCTTGTATAGACAGCCTGTTTGAGAGCAAAGGGTGGAAGGAGAAAATAAAGTTATTATCTATTTCATATAGATATAACTCCAAGTTGGTTCAGTCGATTAAGTGCAATTTCATCCCATCACCAGAGGATGGAGGATATGAAAAGGTAGTAGGGAAACTTCCGGATAACATAGTGTTTGAAGCGGAAGATTATGAAGATTGCGTAATTGACACGTTGAAGATGCAGTACATGGAACGAATGGTGCATTTGGCTCTTCAGAACGATATCAGAATAATATTTGTATTATCACCCTATTTTAAGGATAATCCATCTAAGGCGTTAGATGCAGCAAAGGAGATTGCTATAGATAATCATTTGGAGTTTATAGACTGCTACAATGATCCGGTGATGATGAGGAGAGAGTTGTTCAGAGATGTGATGCATCTAAATGATGATGGAGCGCATGTTTGGACGGCTTACTTGGCGCACATCTTAAAAGACAAACTGTTGGACAAATGAAAAAGGTTCTCTATATAGGTGGCTTTGAAATGCCAGATAAGAATGCGGCAGCACAAAGAGTTCTTTCAATCGCGAAAGCTTTGCGAGAGTTTGGGTTTTGTACGCAGTTCTATGGGGTAACCGGCTCGGACAAAATAGATGGGGTGGTGGAGGGTTTTCAATTTGAAGCATATCCACACCCGAAAGGGACTCTTGAGTGGTTTAAATATGCTCTGGGCTTTGGCATCATCGATTACATCAAGCGGAAGGAACCGGATTACGTTTTCTTGTATAATTATCCTGCTGTTGCTCAAGAAAGAGTGATATCCTTTTGTAGAAAGCATGGTATAAAAACAGTTGGAGATATCACAGAATGGTATCGACCGACATCTCTTCCTAAACGAGTTGATACTTGGTGTAGGATGTACTTTAGTAATAGGCATCTGGATGGTATTATCGCGATAAGTCGATATCTCGCTGAATACTACAAAGGGTATAAGGTAATCCAACTCCCACCTCTTGTTGATAAGCAAGAAGTTAAATGGCAGTTGAAGCCTATGCCGCGTCATGATGATAGAATCCATTTAGTGTATATTGGTACAGGATCAGTCAAGGATAGGCTGGATAAAATCATCAATGGAATTAGTGAGGCTGGATCTAAAAGATTTCACCTAGATGTCATTGGGATTAATGCGGCTCAATATAATACCATATATAAGCAATCTTTGGATTTGTCTTCAGTGAACGTTGTATTTCATGGTCGATTGCCTCATCAGGAAGCTCTGACCTATCTCGTTAATGCTGACTTCCAAGTATTCTTCCGTGATTTCATACGGGTAAACAATGCAGGGTTCCCCACCAAATTTGTGGAATCCATGTCGGCGGGAATCCCTGTTATAACCAATCGAATCAGTAATATTGATGACTATGTGAAAAATGGGGTTAATAGTTTCATGATTGAACACCCCGAAGATGATGAGATTTGTGGGGTGCTGAAGAAGGTTTCGGTGTTGAGTAAGGAAGAAATTGATTGTATAAAGGATAATTGTCTTCGAGAAGAATTCGATTATCGCAATTATTGTGAACTTCTCAATGGTTTTATGAGTAGCCTATAGCCAGCCGGCTACTCAATGATTATATTATTATGAAAGAACACAAACTGATTGCCCTCTTGACTAACAATGACGATGACGTTTATTGCTTTCGCAAAGAACTCATAGAAGCGTTGATAGCAGAAGGATACGAAATGCTGATTTCGTGTCCTGACGGGCCTAAATTTGAACTAATGAAAGGGATTCCATACATCTATGATAATCCTGATATTGACCGCCGCGGGACTAATCCTGTCAAGGATTTTGGGTTGTTGATGCACTATAGGAAGCTTTTTAAACAATACAAACCCTCGGTTGTGTTGACATATACGGCTAAGCCCAATGTTTATGCTAGTTTGGCAGCAAATCAGTTAGGCATTCCTGTGATTAATAATCTTACAGGGTTAGGAAGTGTTGTGAACGAATCGGGCGTGAAGAAAGCATTCATTATGTGGCTTTTCAAACTGGCCTATCGTAAGTCCGCCTGTATGATGTTCCAAAATGAGACGAATATGAAGGTGGCTATCGATCAAGGGATGGTGAAGGGTAAATACCGCCTGATACC
>AUXO012120930.1_pt1 | contig 11498 bp, 11 predicted proteins | sample 768731 | NCBI WGS metagenome assembly AUXO01 (sample SAMN02715735, study PRJNA202380) | gut metagenome | biome: sheep rumen | host: Ovis aries | place: New Zealand: Palmerston North | reverse complement strand
TTAATTAGGCTCTTTATTCATTTTCTTTAGAAATAGCTGATGTTGGACAACTTTCTACTGCCTCAGTAACTTTTTCTTCATCTAAGTTTTCATTATTAATTACTGTAGATAATCCTTCATCATCTATTTGAAATACTTCTGGATATAAGGCTTCACAAGCTCCACATCCAATACAATTATCTCTATTTACTACGACTTTCACTTTTACCTCCAATACCAATATTATATATAAAAAATATTATAAATGCAATTATGTTATTAACAAAAGTAAAAAAAAATGATATGATGATAATAGAGAGTTTGGTGATTTTATGGGAAGATTAGATAGGTATAAGGCAGAATACGAAGATGATGATTTAGATACTGAAAAAAATGAACAAATGTTAAGTCGTGTTAGTAAGCATCTTAATATGTATGATGAAATGTATATGAATAAATCTCTTGTTGATGTTAATACTATTTTAGATGAGGAAAATGTTGAAGAACCAAAGGAAAAAATTGAGAATGATGATTTTAAAAGTGAAGAGTATGAAGAGAAGTCATATGACGTAAATGAGTATTTAGAGAAAGCCCATGAGAAAATATCACCAGATGATGCCAAACGTGATATAAATAATCCAGAATTTAAAGAGCAAGAGGATGAAATTAGAAAATTAATTGATAGTATAAATGAGAAAGAAGAAGATGATTTTTTTCAAGATTTAAAAGGTGATAATGAAGATACAATGATTGGAGCCAAATTTAAGACTGATGAGTTCAATGATAGTATCTATGAAACGTTGCAAATGGAGAAGATTATTGAAGAAAAAACGATTCTTGATCATGCATTGAGTGATAATACTGTTTTAAATTTGGAAAAAGAAAATGAAAATAAATTAGATAATACTTTTGAGGAAATACTTAAAAGTGATAATCGCATAAGACATAAAAGAAAACAATTACCAATTATTATTTTTTGTGTTACTCTTTTTATCTTAATTGTTGTTATTATAATAATTATTCTTAAATAAGTAGTTTTCAATATTTTAGGTAAATAACTTGCATTATATCGAAATTATGATATAATATTTGTGTTGAGTGGGAATGACCCACTCTTTAATTTATTCTTAAAGGAGGATGTAATGGAAGAAAAGGTTAAAAGAATAATTGGCAATAGTTTAGATGAATTAGGGTTAATTGTAGATTCTGTGGTATATGAGAAAGAGAATGGACATAATTATTTACGTATATGTTTAGATAGTCCTAATATTATTGATTTAAATCTAATTGTTAAAGCTACTAATATTATTAATCCTTTAATGGATAATGCGAATATAATTGATGAAGAATATCACTTAGATATTTATGGAAAGAGTAAAGGTAATTAAGATGAAAAAAGTAAAAGATGTTGCACCAGTTGATAGTGCAAAAGAGTTTTTAACAGCACTTGATGCTATTGTTAAAGAAAAAGGAATTGATAAAGGACAAGTATTAGAAGCAATGGAACTTGCACTTGCTTCAGCTTATAAAAAACATACTGGAAAAACAAATGGTAAAGCTAAAGTAGATCCATTAACTGGTGAAATTAAGGTTTATTCATATATTACAGTTGTTGAAGAAGTGACAAATCCAGATACCGAAATTAGTCTTGCAGATGCTAAAAAAATTAATAAAGATTTAGAAATTGGTGATACTATTGATACAGAAGTTCCAACTGGTGATTTTGGCAGAGTCGCAGCTAGTACGGCAAAGCAAGTTGTTATTCAAAAAGTTAGAGAGGCAGAACGTCAAGTGACACTTGATGCGTTTAGTGATAAACAGGATGAATTGCTTATAGGTACAGTGGCTTTAGAAGATACAGATAATTACTTTATTGATTTAGGAAGAAGTAATGGTATTCTACCTAAAAAAGATATTATTCCTGGTGAAAAAATTGAGATGGGAAGTACAATAAAAGTATATGTAACAAAAGTTGATAATTCTGGTCGTAATTTAGTTATTAAATTAAGTCGAAGTCACTATGGTTTTGTGAAACGTTTATTTGAACTTGAAATTCCTGAGTTTAGTGATGGAACTCTTCTAATGTATGGAGTGGCAAGAGACCCTGGAGTAAGAAGTAAAGTTGCTGTATATACCGAAAAGCCAAATTTTGAACCAATAGGAGCTTGTATTGGAGAAAAAGGAACACGTATTGCTAATATTATTAAGGAATTACATGGGGAAAAAGTTGATGTTATTAAATATGACGCTGATCCTAAAGTGTTTATTGAAAATGCATTAGCTCCTGCTAAAAATTTAACGGTGTTAATTACTGATGAAAAGAAAAAAGAGGCTATTGTTGTAGCTGATGATGATAATTTTTCTTTAGCAATTGGCAAAAAGGGTATGAATGCTCGTTTAGCTAGTCGTTTAACTAAATATAAAATTGATGTAAAAAACAAAGCTCAAGCAAGTGAAATTGGAATTAATATTAAATAGGTGTAATATGAAAATAAGAAAGATTCCAATGCGTACATGTGTCGTTACCAATGAAAAATATCCAAAAGCTCAGCTACTACGTATTGTTAAAACACCGGAGGGCGAAGTAAAACCTGATATAACTGGTAAAGCAAATGGACGTGGTGCATATATTAAAAAAGACATAGATGTACTTAATAAGGCTATTAAGACAAAAGTTTTAGAAAGACACCTTGAATGTCAAATAACAGATGATGTTTATGAGGATATAAAAAAAATAATAAACGAATAAAAAAAGGTAGGTGGAATAAATGAATATTTTAGAATACGCGCAAGATGTATCAAAAGATGTTTCTGAAATAATCTCTCTATGCAAAGAATTAGGTATTAGAAAAAGTAAGGAAGATGATTTTTTAACTGATGAGGAAATTACTATCTTGGATAGTGAAATTGATAAGACAAAAGAAAATTTAAACCCTGATTACGAAGTTGATGAAGAATTAGAAGAAAAAGTATCTAATTTAGTAAATAGTATTGATATTGATTTAGATGATGTTAATACTAAACCTGAGAAAGTAAAGAGACAAGATAATAGACAAAATAATAGTATTCAAAAAGCTAAATTTCTTAAAGGTAAAAAAGAAATTTATAAACACCGTAATAAATTAATGGAAAATAAGGAAGAGGATGATGTTATTGTATTTTCTGATGACATGACAGTCGGTCTTCTTGCTGATAAATTAAAAGTAAGCCCTGCTGAAATAATAAAAAAATTATTTAATTTAGGTATTATGGCTAATATAAATCAAGAAATCAATTATGACACCTGTGAAATGATTGTTATTGATTATGATAAAAAATTAAAAAGAGAAGAGCAAACTGATAAATCAAATTTTGAAGAGTATGAAATTGTTGATGAGCCAAGTGATTTGGAATATCGTCCACCAGTAATTACAATTATGGGACATGTTGATCATGGAAAGACAACTCTTTTGGATACTATTAGAAAGACAAATGTTGCTAGCGGAGAAGCTGGAGGTATTACCCAGGCTATTGGTGCATATCAAGTTGAAGTTAATGGTAAAAAAATTACTTTTATTGATACACCAGGTCATGAGGCTTTTACTGAAATGCGTAGTCGTGGTGCTAGTGTTACAGATATTGTTGTCTTAATTGTGGCAGCTAATGATGGTGTAATGCCACAAACAAAAGAGGCTATAGACCATGCTAAAGCAGCAGGTGTTCCAATAGTTGTGGCAATTAATAAGATTGATTTACCAGAAGCTAAACCTGAAAGAGTTTTAACTGAATTAGTAGAGAATGGTCTTGTTCCTGAAAGTTATGGTGGAGATGTTGTTACTTGTAATATTTCTGCTAAGAGTGGTGAAGGTGTTAATGAATTATTAGAAACTCTTATATTAATTAGCGAAATGAGAGATTTGAAGGCAAATCCTAATCGTTATGCTACAGGAACTGTTATTGAAGCTAGAAGTGATAATAAAGTTGGTAGTATTGTGAGTCTTTTAGTACAAAGTGGTACCTTAAGATTAGGTGATCCTGTTGTTATTGGTACCAGTTATGGAAAAATAAGAAGTTTAAAGGATGATAAAGGTAATAATATTACAATGGCAACTCCTTCGACTCCTGTTGAAATAACGGGTATTAACGAACTTCCTACAGCAGGTGATAAGTTTATGGCTTTTGAAACAGAAAAGGAAGCTAGAAATGTATCTGTTCAAAGAAAATTAAGAAGCCATTCGAAAGATACTAACCGTGCGGGAATGAGTTTAGATGATTTATATGCCATGGTTAAGGATGGTGTAAAGGAAATTAATGTTATTTTAAAAACGGATGTTAAAGGTTCTGAAGAAGCAGTAAAAAAATCACTTGAAAAGATTAATCTTGATGGGGTTCGTGTCAATGTTATTCGAAGTGGTGTTGGAACCATTACAGAAAGTGATGTAAAACTTGCAAATGCGTCAAATGCTATTATAATAGGCTTTAATGTTAGACCTAATAATAAAACGTCGGATTTAGCTAAAGAATATAGTGTGGAAATAAGATTATATAATATTATTTATAAAGTCGTTGAAGATATGGAAGCCGCTATTCGTGGTATGTTAGATCCTGTATATGAAGAAAAAATACTTGGTGAGGCTGAAGTACGTCAAATTTTCAAATTTTCCAAAATTGGTAATATTGCGGGATGTCATGTTAATAGTGGGGTTATAAAAAATGGTGAAGATGCCAGAGTTATTCGTGATGGAATTGTCATATATACTAGCAAAATAGCTTCATTACAACATGAAAAGGATCAAGTTAAGGAAGTTAAAGCTGGTTATGATTGTGGACTTACTATTCTTGATTATCAAGATATTCGTGAAGGTGACATTGTTGAAGTATTTACTATGGTAGAGGTAAAATAATGAGTGTTAAAATAGATCGATTGAGTAATACGGTTTTAGAAGTATTAAGCAGAATAATATTTGAAGAAGTAAAAAATCCTATTATAAAAAATGTTATATTGACTAGTGTATCCGTTACTAATGACTTATCTTTTGCCAAAGTATATTTTACTTGTATGAATATTGATAAAGAAAAGGCATTAGCTGAACTTAATGAAGCCAAAGGATTTTTACGCGGAAAATTATCAGAGAATATAGATATTCGTCATACTCCAGAATTAATTTTTGTTTATGATAATTCTATTGAATATGGTATGAATATAGAGAAGGTAATAGCTAAAATTCATGAAAATGACAAAGATAACAAATAAAATGTTATCTTTTTTTGACAAATAATGTAATGTACTACTTAATTATTACTTGCATTTGATATAATTAAAGTGTATAGTAAAAAACTGATGAGGGAGGTTATATGAATGAAGCAAAAAGATATTGACAATTATTTAGATTTTATTAGCGGATTGAGTGATGAAGATAGGATATCACATAAAAAATATTTAAGGAAGTTGCAAGATGGAGTTTTATTAGGACCAATGTCTGGTTATGCATCAATTGATGAACCATGGCTTAAGGGAACAAAAGAAGAGGCTGATAGTGATAAAATTGTTCCAAAGACAATGTGGCAAGTGTTAAAAGAAAATTCAAAGAGTTTTGAAAATCATAATGCATTATATTATGAAGGAACTTATATTACATATAAAGAATTAATAGAAAAGTGTGAGCATTTTGCTAAGTGCTTTACTAAACTTGGAATTGAAAAAGACGATAATGTAGTTATATGTATGGCTAATACCCCAGAATTTGTCTATGCCTTTTATGGTCTTATTAAAATAGGAGCTATTCCTAATTTAATTGAACCAAGAACGAATGCTAAACGTATTTTAAGTTATATTGATATTGCTAAGTCAAAATACATGATTATGATTGATAAATGCTATGAAAATATTGAGAAAATAGCAGATGAGAGCACATTAAATAAAATTATTTCAGTATCACCAAGTGTTTCTTTGCCTAAAAATAAAAAAAGAGTATATGATTTGATGAATAAAAAGATTAAAACACATGGTAAGTATATTGATTACTATGATTTTGAAAAATTAGGAAATACTCAAGATACTGTGGATGATTTTCCATATATAGAAAATCGTACAACTGTTGTAGTATATACTAGTGGAACAAGTGGTGTACCTAAAGGAGTTGAATTAAGAAATGAAACTTATAATGGACAAAATCTTCAGATAAAGTATTCTGGATTTTCACCACAACCTGGTGAAATATTCTTAGGAAATGTCCCATTTTTCTCAGCTTACGGATCAAGTAGTGGTATGCATAATGCTTTATGCTATGGTGTTATGATATATTTATTACCAAGTCCTAAAATAAATAAATTTGCCTATTATATTCGCAAGTCAAAATGTACGTTTGTTATGGGTTCACCTAAACATTTTGAAGTGCTTGACCATTATTTTGAAAAACATCCAAAGGAAAAATTAAATTATGTAAAATGTTTAGTATCAGGTGGTGATAAAATTTTAGAACCGCATGAGATACATATGAATGAAACCTTTGCTCGCGTCGGAGGTCCAAAGATAAAAAAAGGATTAGGTTCCACTGAAAATGGTGGTGGATTTACAACGACATCATCCGATTTTGATAATAAAATAGGAAGTGTAGGGATTCCACTAGCTCAAAATATTGTTAGGATTGTAGATCCTGATACGAGAGAAGAGTTACCATATGGTATGAATATGGAGGGTGAAATTGAAGTAGCATCCATAACTCATGCCAATGGATACTTGCATAACTTAGAACAAACTAACAAAGCTTTTTATACTAAAAACGGTAAAGTATGGTTTAAAACAGCTGACATGGGATATATGGATTCTGATGGTGTAACATTTTTTACTACGAGGCGTTCACATGCCATAATGAGACCTGATGGTCATACAACACCATTATTACCAATTGAAAATGCTGTAGCATCAAGTAAATACGTATATTCTTGTGGAGCCATTGGTGTTAAACCGGATATAAACTCAGCTGGAGAATTGCCAATGTTATTTGTTAAATTATGTGATGATGTTGATTATGTTTCCAGTCTTCGAGATATAAGAAAGTTAATTAATGAAAATATTCCTCCAAGAGAAAGACCACAATGGATAAGAATAATTAAAGATATTCCTTATACTTTGATGGAAAAAGTGGATTATTTAGCACTTGAGAAGTTAGCAAATGAAATTGGCAGACTAAACGAGAGTATTGTTGATTTTCGAGAAAATGAAAAAAATAAGGTAAAATTACTTGAGATTTTTAAAAAATAGTATGTTCTAATGCTATTTTTTTTGATACAATGTATATTAGGATGGTGATTGGATGAGTGTTGGTATTTCTTTTACTCTAGCAAGTCTATTTTATATTATTCTTTTATTTATTGTGTTTTTTTCTAAACCAAGGGTAAAAAGACGAGAGAATACAATTTATTCTTATTTAATTATAACCAGTTTATGTGGAGTAGTTATAGGACTTGGAACATGGTATTTTATGAAAAATATGGATATATCACCAGTTTTAAATATAATTTTTTCACGATTATATTTAGTTTATTTAATAACATGGTTGTCCTTTTTTTGCTTGTATATAGTTGTTATTACCTTTCCAAGACTTAATTACGAAAAATGGAAAAAATGTTTTTTATTAGGCTATTTTGTTTTATATATTGCGGTTTTTTTGCTTCCTTTAGAATATGTAAGTAATGGAGACATTGTTTATTCACATGGCTCAGCTGCTAACTTAATTTACCTTGTTTCTGGAATATTGATTGTTATTTTAATTTATTGTATGTTAAAAAATAGAAGAGAAATATTTCAAAAAAAATATTATCCACTTATTTTGTTTATTCTATTAGGTGGAACAGTAATGGTTATTCAAAAATTAAATCCTTCTTTACTACTACTGACATATACAGAAACATTTATTACTTTTCTAATGTATTTTACAATAGAAAATCCTGATGTTAGTATGTTAAATGAGCTTTATAAAAATAAAGAACTAATGGAACAAAATTATGAAGATAAGTATAATTTTTTATTTGAGATGACGCAAGAAGCAAGAAATCCTTTAGTTAGTATTAATAATCTAACTAGTTCCTTACGAATGGAAGATGAACCTGATAAGATTAAAGATGGATTAATAACATTAAATAATTTAGTTCGACAATTAGATTTTTCCATTAATGATATTTTAAATATTTCATCTTTGGATATTCAAAAAATTAAAGTTGTTAATAATAAATATGAATTAGAGAAATTATGTAGTGACTTAGAAGTAAAAATAAAGCCAGAGATTAATGAAAATGTTAAGTTTACCTTAACGATGCCAAAACAATTACCTGTTCTTTATGGTGATTATATGAAAATAAGGCAAATTCTTTATTCATTGCTTATTAATGCTTGCAAAAATACTTCAAATGGTAATATTAACATGCGTGTTAATTTAATTGAAAAATATGATGTATGTCGACTTATTTTCAATATTTCTGATACAGGTCGTGGTATGTCAATAGATAAAATTAATGAAATACTTAGTGCTACCGGTTCACTTGATAAAAGTGAAATTGAATCATTAGAAAAAAAAGAGTATAATGTAGAGTTATGTCAAAAAGTTGTTAAAATAATGGGTGGAAACTTAATGATTAAATCAAATGTTGGTGAAGGAACAGATGTTATCCTAACAATAGATCAACGAGTTGTTCATGAAAAAGATAAAAGTATTCTAACACAATATGAAAATGATATTGTTAATTATCGTAAAGTACTAATTGTTTCACAAAATAAAAATGCTTTAAATATTATTAAGCGAAAGTTTAATGAAAATCATATTACATATTCTAGTCTTTACTATGGAGCTGATGCTATTGATCGTATTAAATCTGGTAAAAAGTTTGATTTTATTTTAGTTGATGATGAAATGAAGGAAATGTCTGGTTTTATGACGCTTGAAGGAATGAAAAGGATTAAAGGTTTTAATACACCAGTAATTATTATGCTAAATAAAGATAAAGAACATATTAAAGAACATTATCTTGATGATGGATTTAAAGATTATCTTTTACTTGGTAACTTAGATAATGAACTTAATAGAATTATGGAAAAATATTAAAAAACCTTTACAAAAAAAGGTTAATTAGTTATAATTTACTTATAAATTGAGTAATTAATGCGATGAAGGTGTGGAAAGCTGGAGCTATTATGTATTGAGAGATTCTTTTAGAATAAATAGAGTGGAACCGCGGGAGACCGTCTCTATATAATTGTGAAGAGTCTTTTTAATTTAAGGAGATGAATATTATGAAAATGGAAGACTTAGTTAATTACTGTAAGCAATATGGATTTGTATTTCCTGGAAGTGAAATATACGGAGGTTTTGCAAATACTTGGGATTTTGGACCAGTTGGAGTAGAACTTAAGAATAATGTTAAAAGATGTTGGTGGAAAAGATTTGTTCAAGAAGATTCAAGAACCTATGGTGTTGATGCAGCTATTTTAATGAACCCAAAGACATGGGCAGCATCTGGACATATTGATTCTTTTAGTGATCCAAAAATGGACTGTAAAAAATGTAAAATGCGCTTTCGTGCTGACAATTTAATAGAAGATCATTCAAAAGGTAATGTTTCGGCTGAGGGTATGACTAATGAAGAAATGATGAATTATATTAATGATAATCATGTGGTATGTCCTCATTGTCATAGTTTTGATTGGTCTGAAATTAGACAGTTTAAGTTAATGTTTGAAACAAGTAGAGGAACAATTGAAGGTGAAAAAGATACAGTTTATCTTCGTCCTGAAACATGTCAGGGGGAGTATGTTAATTTTAATAATGTTTTAAGAAGTTCAAGAGCTAAAATACCATTTGCTATTGCGCAGATTGGAAAAAGTTTTCGAAATGAAATAACACCGGGTAATTTCTTATTTAGGACAATTGAGTTTGAACAAATGGAATTACAAAAATTTTGTAAAGATGATGATTCAATTAATATTTACAATGATTATAAGGAAAGAGCTTTAAAATTTGTTGAAGACTTGGGATTGTCTAAAGATAAACTTCGTTTTCATGATCATGATAAGTTAGCTCATTATGCCAAATGTGCTTGTGATATACAGTATCATTTTCCAATTGGATGGGAGGAATTAAATGGTATTCATCATCGTGGTACATGGGATTTATCAAGACATTCAGAGTTTTCTGGTAATAAATTAGAATATCTAGATCCCGATACTAATGAAAAATATATTCCAACAGTAATTGAGTATTCTATTGGAGCTGATAGATTGACACTTGCTCTTTTATGTGAGGGATATGAAAAACAAACACTTGCTGATGGTAGTGTGCGTGAAGTAATGCATCTTGCACCATTCCTTGCGCCATATAAGGTAGCTATTTTACCACTTATTAAGAAAAATCACAGTGAAAAGGCAATGGAAGTATTTAATATGGTATCGAAATATTTTATGGCAACGTATGATGAAACTGCTAATATTGGAAAGAGATATCGTAGAGAAGATGCAATTGGAACACCTTTTTGCGTAACTATTGATGATGAAACATTAAACAATAATACAGTAACTGTAAGAGATCGTGATACTATGGAACAAACAACCATTAAATTGGATGAATTAGTTTCATATATTGAAAATAAGATAAGGTTTTAAAAATAATTATGGATAATATAGTAAAACAAAGTATTGAAGCAAGACGAATGGCTTTTGAAAAAACTTATGAAATAAATGATGAGGTTATTAGAAAACAAATTAATGATTTATTTAATCGAATTGAAGCTTTTGGAGAAAATTGTGTTGATGCCATGGATTTTGAAACTAAGTTTTCATCGAGTACATTAAATCAAGAATATACTAATTTATTTACACAAATTGCTACTAAATGCAAGTTAATTGAAAAAAAAGATTTAGATGATTCGATGTGTAAAAGTGATCAGGATTACCTTGTTGATGAAATGAAAACGGATGCTAAATTGTTAGTTGAAGATTTAACTATGCCAGCTCGACGTAAAGCAAGAGAAGAATTAGACAGTAAACTACGTGATACTCCACTCGGCAAAATAGAGACGGCTCAAAATACACTAAATTTATTTGGTCGATTATTTAAAAAATAAAATACGTTATCGTATTTTATTTTTTAGTATCATAGTCTTGGTTATTAAGAAGCCTTGCAGACTAAGTGGGGATTGTAACAACAAAAAAGTCAATCCTTTTACGATTGATTTTATATATCAATGTTCGAATTCTCGAACAGATTCTTCAATGGAGCGATTATATAACAGGTTACGAACTAAAGTTCGCTTATGAATTAATTATAATATACAAGAATAATTATTACAACTTTTTTGAAATATTTGTAAAATCAATAGACATTGTTTTTATTTATGGTATATAATCTTCATTAGGAACATTTGATTGACGAGTGTCAGCTTCCTATTCTTTTTGTAGAAAGGAGGTAGATAATATGAAGACTAAAAATTTTGTTATTAAAGTTTTGAATCTCATTGCTATAATTATATTGTTATCTACCTTATTGGTA
>AUXO015773284.1_pt1 | contig 11499 bp, 13 predicted proteins | sample 768731 | NCBI WGS metagenome assembly AUXO01 (sample SAMN02715735, study PRJNA202380) | gut metagenome | biome: sheep rumen | host: Ovis aries | place: New Zealand: Palmerston North | reverse complement strand
TGGGAGAACGCCAGACTGAAGATCTGGATGTCGCTGGTTCAAGTCCGGCTCACGGCATAACCTTTTTACATTAATTCTATTTTTAAGATTTTTATTTTTAACAAAATTTATTTTAGTATTAAATTTATAAAAATAATTATATGATATATTTTTTTGAGGAAATAATATGAATCTTGATAGCTCAATAGAAAAAACTTTAAATGAAATTCAAAAAGTTATGAATACAAATAGTATTGTTGGAACACCTATTAATGCTAACGATAAAGTAATTATTCCTATTTCAAAAACTGCTTTGGGTTTTGGAGTAGGTGTTGCTAATAATAATGGGTCTAGCGAAACTGGTCTTGGTGGAACTGGTGGTGGTGGTTCTATTGATCCTGTAGCTTTATTAATAGTTTATAAAAATATTCCTGGTCCTAATGGTGTTGAATTGGTCAGAATAAACAAGGAAGATCCTATGGAGGGTTTACTTTCAGTTTTAAGCAATGTGATTTCAGGTGTGATAAATAATTCTAGAGAAACTTCTGAAGTTGAAGAAGTATCTGAGTCCAGTATTGATAAGATTAAAACTAAGATTAAAAAAAATAATTCTGAATAATTTTTTTTCAAATTTGGGTAAATAATTTTGAGTTTGAATTATGATGTTAATTGAATTATTGTTGCTTTTGTTGGTTATTTTAATAGTTTTATTCTTTTTAATATTTTTTAAAACATGGCATATACATATAATTTTTAAAAATAATAATTTAGACTATTCTTTTAATGTTCATATTAATTTTTTATTTTTAAATTTATTATTTTATTCACTTGAAGAAACGAATTGCTTGGATATAAACATAGTACTTTTCTCAAAGACATTAAAAGTTTTTAATATTAAATTCAATCATAAAGAATCAGAAGAAGAATATGAAGAAAATTCAGAGGATACAGGTAATGATAATACTCTAAATAAAATAAAACAGTTACTTCCATTATTGGAAAAATCTAAAGAAGATTTATATGATGTCATAAAGTTATTGGTTGATTTGATTAGCTTTGATGAGTCATATGTAATAATGAACTTAGGTTTACAAGACAATAATATGACCATTAAATTTTGTTCATTTCTTTGGGCATTATTTGCACCTTTATATTCATTAAATTTTAAACTATATTTAACTCCGGAAATAAATAAGTTAATGCTTAAATCAAATATTAATTTAAAATTTAGTGTTTGTTTAAAAAATCTGTTAAAAATAATTATATTGGTATTAAGACGTGAAAATTTACAAAATATTATTAGATTTGTATTGTAGTAGGTTAAAGATGAAATATAAAAATTTACTATTGGATCCGATAATTGTTGGAGAAAGAACCATTTTTCCTATAGCAACTGTGGATATTGGATTTTTAAATAATAATTTCTTTAAAATAACTCAGAAAATTAGTGCTTTTAAGATTATTGAAGGTCAATCAACATATTTTATAAATAATGATTTATCAGAAAAAGAGTTGGATAATCTTAAAAAAGTGGTAGAAGAGGTGTAGTTAAAATAAACTTTTATATGCTACATCTATGTCTTCAGCTTTTAAGGTTTTTCTACCTTCATTTTCTGCATTTTGTAATGCATATTCTGCAATTATTACAGAAACTTCTTCTAAGTATTCGGATAATGCTTCTTTAGCATTTTCACTAACTCTTTCTGCTCCACCATTTTTTATAATTCTTCCTAATGGAGTTAAAGGTAATTGTGCCATAGAATACCTCCAAAAATTTTTAAATTTAAATAAACATATTGTAATTTTTTTCTATTAATCTTTTTTTCATAAAAAAATATTACATTTTTATTTTTCTCTAAACTCTTATTAATAATTTAATGTCTATAGAACTTTTTTATAACTTTTTTTCACTAATTTATTATATGGAATACTTAGAAAATTATTATAAAATTTTTTAAAAAAAGTAAAGAAGAAATATTTTTCTTCTATTTATTGTTTGTTTAAGTTAGATAAAATTTCTCTAGCTCTTTCAGTATTTAATGGGATATTAAATTCATCTTCAATCATTGGCCTGTAAATATTGTTCATGGAACAGAATGGTATTATCCTACCATCAGGGGTAGCATAATGAATTACACATCTGCGTACTCTGTTTTGATCAAAGTTGAACGGATCCATGAAATGCATACATGATATTAATAATGCATTCATATGGAAATCACCTAAAGCATCATAGTCCTGTTTTATGAATATATTTTTGAGTAATTCTATGATGTTAATATAGGATGGTGATTTTTGGGCATCCACTGTTTTTGGCAATTCTTTTAAAGCACGTGCAATTGTTTTTGTTTTAGATAGTTTTGAATTCTTTTGTATATCTGGAATACTTTTTTCTATTAAATTCATAAATTTATCTACATCAATGAAGTCGGTTATAGGTATTACTGTTCCGTCTTCTTCTTTAAATACGTATGTTCCGATTCCACAGTGTTCATGGCAAGTTAAAGTAACTTCTGCTTCGGTACCACTCATTGCTGCAATTAAATCAGATATTGGTGCTACAGTTGATGCAGAATAAAATGCATCTTCAGTAATGTTGTAATTAGTTTGTGTTTCCACATTTTTCATAAAGTCATCTATTGTTATACGTTGTTCTTCAACTTGATCTGAAGGAGTTCTACCTGCAAAAGATACTGGTTGGAAGTTAACTCCACGTATAACATCAATATTATCTAAAGCAAATCGGATGATGTCTCCAATTTGGTCATTATTTATTCCTTCAACTAATGTTGGAACTAAAACAACACCTAATCTTGCTTTTCTACAATTTTCAATTGCTTCTATTTTTTTACTTAAAATATTGGCATTACGTGTTTTAATATATGGTTCTTCAGTTACTCCATCAAATTGTAAATATACTGTGTTAAGTCCTGCTTTTTTAAGTTCTTTAGCTAAATTTTCATCATTAGCTAGTGCCAGACCATTTGTTGCAATTTGTGTATGTGTAAACCCTTCTTCTTTTGCAATTTTAATTAATTCAACTATGTCTTTTCTTACAGTAGGTTCTCCACCAGAGTATTGTATTGCTGGTGTTGCAACAGGTTGGTTTTTTCTTAAATTCTTAAGCATTTGTCTAATTTCATCTTGTGATGGTTCATATAATGTACCTGACTTTGCTGCATTTGCAAAACAAATTGGACAGGATAAATTACATCTGTTAGTTACATCAATTAATCCTAATATGGTCTGACTTTCATGTTCTTTACATAATCCACAGTTTGAAGGACATTCTCCGTTTGATGCTTCTTTAAGATTAGTTAATTGATGAGCTTCAGCACCATATTTTAATGCTCTTTTGTAAGCAGTTTCATCATGCCAATAGGTATTATCAAATGTTCCATGTTCAGGACATGTTTTGGTAATGTATATAGCATTGTCCTTAGTGTATACTTCAGCATCCAGAATTTTTAAACATTCTGGACATAAACTTTTTGTTTTAGAGATTGTTGACATTTAATCCCTCCCCTAATATTAAGTATTACTATAAATTATTTAAATTAAAATTTTATCATGATGATTCATTATCAATTATTCTATTTGTTTAATCTATAATATACTTTTTTTTTAAATTTCTTTAATTAAATAGTCTATACTATTGATAAATATTAGGTTAAATGGTAAATAAATTAATTTTTTTCTAAAAAAATTTTTTTTAGTTATTAGTTTCAATTTTTACCATATTTAATCATTTATTTTTATATTTTACAAAATTTTATTAATTAATTATAATAAATAGTATATTATAATTTAATAAAAACTGAGGATTAACATGGATTTAATAACAATTGTATTGTATTCTATATATTTAATGATTCCTTCATATTTTGCTAATGGTTCTGCCTTAGTATTCGGTGGTGGAACTCCAATAGATTTTGGTAAATATGCTTGGGATAAAAGACGATTAATCGGAGATGGATGTACATGGAGAGGATTAATCGGTGGTGGATTATTGGGTATGATTGTTGGTGGATTACTTGGATTGCTGGCTGATTGGGGTATTGCTTCATCATTATTTAATATTTCTGCATCCCAGATAACATTTGTTTCAGGTAATGTTATTAAAGGATTATTAATTGGATTTTTATTAGGTTTTGGAGCTTTAATAGGGGATGCAGTAGGTAGTTTTCTAAAAAGAAGATTAAATTTTGAAAGAGGAAAACCAGTACCATTACTCGATCAATTAGATTTTGTTGTATTTGCATTATTATTTGTTTCATTAGTAATTAACTTGGATTGGCAAATAATCATATTTATTTTATTTGTAAGTGTATTCTTACATTTGGGTGCAAATATATTTGCATATGCTATAAAAATTAAAGATGTATGGTATTAAATCATACTTTTTTTATTAATATTATTGTATCATCTAATGTATCCAAATACATTTGTATAGCACCGATTGAGGTTAATACATTGCTTGCTTTTTTGCTCATAAATGCATCCAATGAAATCACATTTAATTTTAATTTTTTTGCAGCCTTTTCACATAGGTTACCATTACCTATTGATGTAACTAAAACTGTCTTTATATTAGTTCTTTCAACAACTTCCTTTAGTCCATCATATATTTGGCATATTTGTTTTGTCTCCAGATATTTTGCTAATTTAATTATCTCATCATTTTCAAGTGTGTCTAAATCTGCACATACCAGTCGGGCTAACCTTCTTTTACATGAAATAATATCTTTTTCTTTTCCATCAGGAGTGGGGCAGGTATAATCCTCTTCATTAATATTGCCTAAAATTCTGTGAACATCTGCAGTAATTGAAAAGAATTCACTACTTACTCTAGTATCTTTTTCATATATTGGCACTGAATGTACAATTGACGATAAATTTGTACGTAACATACCAGTATAAATCAATTCTCCTGTTGAAAGGCGTTCTAAATCACTATGGCCTAAAGCACATTCTTTTTTACTTTTTATTGGGATTATATCTGTTGTTGTAGAACCAATATCCATAAAAATACAGTCTTCTTCAATGTACTTTATTATTTCAGCAGTACCAATCCAGTTTGCTGCAGCGGCGATGAGAGGATTATTTTTTAGTTCATTGTAAGTTTTTAAACCATCAAAAGTTACAAAGAATACTTTTTTATCATTAAATACATTCATAACTTGTTTGGAAATATCTAAAACTCCTTCTTTTTTGCTTAAATATCCATCAGCTAATTCTGCAGTCATAGAAACACATACAACATCAATATCAGGATCATTTTTAATTAATTTTTCCAAATATCTTTGAAGTTGGGTATTTTCTTTCCACATAGGAAAATATCCTCTGTCCTTTTTCATGGAAATTATATTTTTATTTTCTATTTTGATGATTGTGCAATCAGTATTTGCACCACCTATGTCTAAGCCAATAATTTTCATTTATTTTTCACCTGATAAATTCGCCTTGTTTTTTAAAGGTTAATTCAATTTTTTGATTGTTTATCACAAAATTAATCATGTTGTTTGTTAAATTTTGGGAACAATTCTTTTGTAGAACAATATATGGTGTTGTTATCCGTGAATTGATTTCAACAAAAAATATTTTATCTTTTTTAATGATGTAATCAATACCAACAAATCCTTTTAAACCTGGAATTGATTTAATAACTTTTTCTGAAATTTCAATCAGTTTTTTTTCACAAGGATGAATTAATGGAGTTTTACATCCTTTATATTCTATTTTACTATTTTTTAAACTAATTTCCTGTGAATTGACACTTATAAAATGAATGTCTGAAGTATTACATATTAAACTTACACTAACTGATTCTCCGTCTATATATTCCTGAACTAGTATTTCGTCTATGTTTTGTTCATTGTATATTTTTTTAATTTTTTCAAATATTTTTTTATTTTCAACAATATAAATTAAATCTGATGATGTTCTATTATCTGGTTTGATTATGAACATATGATTATTAATTTTATCGCATATGATTTCATAGTTTAAATCATCAACACCTAATTTTATTGTATTAATTTTTAATATTTCATCATCTATTTTCTGATAAGTTAAATTTTTACTTGAACAGATATATGAAGCGACACTATCACTACCTATAATATTAACGTTTTTCTTTTCTAAAATTTTAGTGATATTATACTGAATCATATCATCTTCAGGAGCTATGAATAATACATAATCAAATTCTTCAACATGTATATCTAACCATTTTATTAAATCTTCATTAAGATATATTGCTTTTAAGTTAGGATAACTTATTGAATCAATGTTTTTGTTAATCAGATAATAAGTTTCAAAAAAAGAGTTTTTATCCAAATCATCTAATATACTCTTAAGCATATTAAATCCTTCAGATAATAAATTTTCATTCAAACATATGCTTGAATATTCAAAGACAAGTAATTTCATAAAATAACCTATTGAAGTAAGATATCTCCAATTGCCTGGAAATTTACTCCGGCTTCTCTAAATGTTTTGCTGTCGAAAATTGGTTTTGTTGATATAACCAGTTTATTTTTAAATTGTTCTGGTTTTAATTCTTTGTAAGCATCATGATCTGTCATTATAATGATACAATCATTATTCAATGCTTCTTCTAATTCAACAGGTTTCACATTAAATTTTTCAATAATGTCCCTTTTTACAAGAGGATCATGAGCAACTACATTATAATTATCATTTATTAATAATTCAATTAATTTTTTTGAAGGTGTTTCACGTACATCATCCACATTTCCTTTATATGCTATTCCTAAAATGCTTACAGTAGATATTTCTTCTTTAAATTTTGATAATATTTCTAAAACATGTTTTGGCATATCATCATTTATTTTACGTGAATCTGAGATTAATTGTGCAGTTAAACCATATTTTTCAGCAATTTCTATTAAAAAGTATGGATCAACTGGAATACAGTGACCACCTACTCCAGCTCCAGGTGTATGTAAATTTACTCTTGGATGATAATTTGCAGCATTAATAACTTCATTTGCATTCACATTTATTTTTTCACATATTTTTGCTAATTCATTACTAAGTGCAATATTCACATCACGGTAAGTATTTTCCATTAATTTAACCATTTCTGCACTGGTGATATTTTTTACTTTAATTATGTCACCCTGTGTGATGTAAGAATATAATTGTGCGGTTAAATTAGCACTTTTTTCATTAAATCCTCCAATTATTCTGACATTATGTGTCATTTCATAAATGGTATTATGAGGTAAAGCTCTTTCAGGACTATAAGATAAATAAAAATCTTCACCACAAACTAAACCAGATTCTTCAAGAATAGGTTTAATAACATTTAGTCCAGTTTCTGGAGGAACTGTACTTTCTATAATTACTAAATTTCCTTTTTCAAGACCTTTTTTAATGTTTTCACATGCAGAAATCACATAGGTCAAATCTGCCTTTTTGTTTTCAAAAATAGGTGTAGGAACTATGACAAGTATAATATCTGATGTTTTAGCAACATATTCTAAATTAGTAGTGGCTGTCAGGTAATTGTTTTTAACAGCTTCTTTAACTAAATCATTAAGACCTGGTTCTTCAAAATTACAAATACCCTGATTAATATTATGCACAGTATTTTCATTAATGTCTCCACCTAAAACATGGAGATTATTATTAGCTAATATTGCAGCAGTTGGTAATCCTATATGTCCTAAACCAAATATTCCTATCTGTTTATCGTCAAAGTTCATTAAAATCATTTCCTATTCTAATTTTTCTTTAAATTTTTTAACTATGATTGTTTTATCTTTTAAATTTGTTTTATTTTCAATAAATTCTGGTAAACCATTATAAAATATCTGTTCAATAATACAGTTTCTATTTTTCTTCTCAAACTCTTCTACACTAATATCCGTATCAATATATTTCATTGAATAACCTTCAAAATCAAATATTGTATTTGATGATTTGATTTTCAGAGAGTCATTTTTAAAAGTTTCATGAATAATGGAACAAATTTTAGTTGAACTATCCCCATTACCATAAGGATTTATAGCATTTACCATTTTCTCATAAACTTCTTTATTATTTAATATTCTTTCTATATTGCTTTTAATATCTTTTTCTTTTGTTCCAGCTAATATGTTTCCCCCAGCAGTAACAGTTTCCGGTCGTTCTGTATTATATCTTAATGTTACACAGGGGATGTTCAGAGTTATTGATTCTTCTTGTATCCCACCAGAATCGGTAAGCACTAAGGAACTCCTTGATAACAGATATAAAAAATCCAAGTAACCTAATGGTTTAGTAATCTGGATATGTGATGCTCCTAAAATATCATCGTAAAGATTATTCTCGATTAATGATTTTTTTGTATGTGGATGAAGTGGAAATACAATATTATATTTTATATTAAGTAAACTTTTTACAATATTTCTAAGTCGTTCAGGATTATCAACATTTTCTGCTCTATGTAAAGTTAAAACAATATATTTTTCAAATTTTAATATATTTTTTATGTTACTTTTTTCCATAGCTATTTTTAAATTTCTTTTACATGCATCAACAATAGTATTTCCAGTAACATAAATCATTTGATGATTAATCCCTTCATTCTGTAAATTAATTGCATTTTCTTTTGTCGGAACAAAAAATAAACTTGAACAGTTATCAGCTAAAATTCTATTATTTTCTTCAGGCATGTCTTTATCAAAAGATCTAAGTCCTGCTTCAACGTGACCTACCGGAATTTTAAGTTTATTTGCTGCTAGTGCACCCGCTAAAACTGCATTTGTATCTCCTTGAACTAGTACGATATCAACTTTTTCATCTATTAGGATTTTTTCCAGCTCTGAAATAATAATGCTTATCTGTTTTATTGCAGTATTGGAACCAATACCAATGTTATACTTAGGTAAAGGTAATTTCAAATCAATGAAAAATTGTTTAGACATTTCATCATCAAAATGTTGTCCCGTGTGGATAATTATACATTCATTCTCACTATTAGAAATCTCATCAATTATCGAAGACATTTTAATAATTTCAGGTCTAGTACCTAATACAATTCCAATTTTCATACTATCACTTAATTTCCTCGAAGAATATCAATTATTTTGGCATCCGCATATTTTTCTTGTTCATTTTCCATAAACTGTTTCTGTAATTCTTCAATTAGTTTATTTTTTGGATATTCATAATCCTTGAATTTAATATTTTTATAATTCATATCACTTAATATCAATCCATTAGCAGGGGCAGGTTGTAATCTTATTCTTTCTCTTAATTCAATTGGTTGTAATAGTTTTTCAATGTCCTCTATTTTTAATTCGTCCTTACCCACTAATATTAATGAAGTAACCATCTTTCTAACCATATTCCATAAGAAACTTTCACCTTCAACAGTGAACACCATAAGATTTTCATCTACTTTCATATTCATATCAAAAATTTTTCTATTCGGGTTTTTTTCATGTCTTTTAGAAAAATTTCTAAAATTATGTTCACCTATGAAAAATTTCATAGCTTCATTCATCTTATCAAAATCTAACTCTTCATTTTTAAACGGATTAAATGGTTGTACATATGTATATGTTCTGGATAATGGAAATCTTACTTTAAATCCATATGGAACTTTAGCTTCTCCAATTATTTTAATATCTTTAGGTAATAATCCGTTAAGATAATTTAATCTGATTTCTTCATCAGTAATAAATGATATAACATTTCCTGTTGAATGAACGCCTTTATCTGTTCTTCCGGCAACAGAATAATGTGCTTTCCATGTGTCTTCAATTATTTCTGCTTCAAAAAATGATTTTAACAATTCACCTTCTACAGTCCGGTAATCTGGTTGGCGTTGATATCCATGGAATTTACTTCCTATGTATGCTATTTTCAATGCAACTCTTCTCATTTATTACCAATCTCAATTATTTTTTTATTAATAATAAGTTATGTAAATTATAATTTAAATTATTTTAATTTTTTAAACTTAATATATTTGATTTCACAAATTATTATTTAATCATTTAAAATGAGTTGATTCAATGATTATTGTACCAGCAGTTGATTTAAAAAATGGAAAATGTGTTCAGTTAGTTCAGGGAGAACCTGGAACTGAACAGGTAATAATTGATAATCCGGATGAAGTAGCAACACAATGGGTTACAAAAGGTGCTAAAAGATTACATATAGTAGATTTGGATGGTGCTTTGGGTAGTGGTGAAAATTTAAACATTGTCAAGAAAATTATTGATAATGTGCAAGTTCCAATACAAATGGGTGGTGGAATAAGGACAGTAGATGATGCAAAAAGATTATTGGATGCAGGAATTTCCACTATAATTATTGGTACTATGGCAATTAAAAATCCGGAATCTATAGAAGAATTATCCAAAGAATATGGTTCTGAAAGAATTTGTGTTTCTTTAGATAGTAAAAACAATAAAGTTGTCACACATGGATGGACAGAATTTACAGATAAATCGCCCGTTGAATATGCAAAAATATTTGAAGAAAAAGGAGCAGGCTCTATTTTATTTACCAATGTTGATGTTGAAGGTTTATTGAAGGGTATTAATCTAAATCCGGTTAAAGAGCTTTTATCTAATTTAAATATTCCAATAATCTATTCTGGGGGAATAACTTCCATTGATGATTTGAAAGTTTTATATGATTTGGGAGTAGAATATGTTGTGATAGGTTCTGCATTATATAAGGGAATAATAAACTTTGAAGACACTCTCCAATTTCAAGAATGAGGAGTTGATATTATTAAAGTAATGGCTTCAGGAACATTTGATATAATTCATCCGGGACATGCCTTTTATTTGGAAGAAGCAAAAAAGTTAGGTGGTGTTGATGCAGAATTATTTGTTGTCATAGCTACTGATAAAACTGTTGAAAAACATAAAAGAATACCTATTATGAATCAAGAACAACGTGCTGAAATGATTTCTAAAATTAAAGGTGTTGATGAAGTATATATTGGTGATGAAACAGATCCTTTTAAAATAGTTAAAGAAAAAAAGCCAGATATAATCGCAATTGGTCCTGATCAAAAATTTTCACCAGATAAATTACAGAAAAAATTAGAAAGCATAGGTATTTTTTGTCAAGTTGTAAAAATATCAGATTATAAAAAGTTTGAATTGGATAGTTCCTGTAAAATTATTAAAAAAATCAAAAAAACTCATTTTGATGAAAAAGTTTTTGAAAATTGTGAATAATTCAATAATTTAATATAATATATTAAATAGATATATACATAATATAAATTTATGATAGTTAAGGAGATATCTTCATGGTAGCAAAAAAATATTACGATTTATTACAAAAAGTAACTGAAATTATGGATGAAAAAGGAAGAGGTATCGATGAAAAAGAAAAAAGCGGAATTATTTACATTCGTAATGAACCTGAATATTACACTATCGGTACCCGTTATTATGATGAAGAAATAGCACAATACTTAGACGAAAATGTTGATGATTGGACTGGTGAAGAATCTACTCTTAAAAAGAAATCTAAAAAACG
>AUXO015100126.1_pt1 | contig 11499 bp, 8 predicted proteins | sample 768731 | NCBI WGS metagenome assembly AUXO01 (sample SAMN02715735, study PRJNA202380) | gut metagenome | biome: sheep rumen | host: Ovis aries | place: New Zealand: Palmerston North | reverse complement strand
AACTCTCATTGGTTCCGGGCATGCCCTTCTCGCCTGAGCCGCGATATCCATGAACGTACCGCTTCCGGTTCCCCCGCTGACACCCGACAGGATCATAATATCGACCGGAAGATTCCGCATAGTACTCCATTCGTCTCTGAAGAGATCCCGGATCATGTTGTACAGAAGCTGATCATTGGTCGACCCGGAGTTCTGAGCATAAAACAGAATCTTACTAATCATTCGACCTCTCGGTGCTTCATATGGAAATAATTCAGCGTCCCAAACAACATCTTTAGGAACAAATTTTCTATAAAATTCAGGCTTCCAAGGCAGCGGCAATTTTACCGGAGCAGGCCTATGCAGATTTAAAACTTCAATTCCCTGCCGTTTTACATACTCCAGTTCATTTGAAGCACTGTCAACAACAATGAACTTGACATATCTGGAATAATCAGGTTTTAGTTTCTGATTCGCAATCTTGACAGCTTCCAGAACGCAGGACTTTCCGCTGCCGCCGCAGCTGATAACCAGCGTCAAATGCGTTTTCTCAACTTCTCTCTTATGAGCAGTACCGAACAGCGTACCATTCCCTGCATCCACCTTGCCAATCTGCAGAAGTTTCTCAAATTCAGCACGATCCATAAATCTCAACATTTCCGGCATGTTCACAACCTCAATATCGGCTATTGAAATAAGTTTCCTTGAGCGTCTCACTCGATACGTTCCAAGGAGACCTTGAATTCATCTTTTCGCAACACAACCGTATATCCTGACCGTATTGGAATCTTTTTATCCTTCTTCAAATCTTCCACATCAACCCCGTCCACTTCAACATTATCAAGGCCGTCAAATTTTGTTAGAAATACTTTTCCGGACATTCGCGAACCGGCAGAAAGCTCGACTTTACCCAGGCCATCCTGCATACCAAGATCCTGTAATATAAGGTCAACTCGCACGTGCGACTTCTTTCCTTTTTTCAGCGTTCCGAGCTTGCAGTCATCTTCCTTATCTCCAAGTGAAGTAGATACATTCCATTTTCCATATATCTTTCTTCCGCCGAAGGTCATGATTAAGAACGCAATTATAGCTGCGAGTATCGCAATTATGATAGCCAGCGGAATTTTCATCCTATCGACTGCCGCTGCCGCAGCGGATTCCGCATGAACATTGAGAGTCAGCATTTTTTGTGTCTTTTTATCATTTCCATCGATGGCAATGATGTTGTACTCTGCAGTGCACGCTGTATCTGCCGTCAGAGTCATACCGTCTTCATGCTCATCCCTCACGATTCCGCTGGCTGTATTCTCATACACCATCACGATTGGTTTTGTTCCGTCAGGATCGACGAAGTAGTCATCCCATTTGAATTCGCAGCTGGAAGACTTTCCCTCCGCTTTCGCCATATTCAAAATAAAACTCGATGCCGAATCGGCATCTACGACTAAATCAACATCAATCACTTCATCACCGATCAGCTCGACAGGCTGATTAATGACGTTAAAGGTAAACTCCTGAAGTACCTTATCGCCTGCTGTTCCGTCTCCGGCTTCTATACCAACTGTAAACTCACCGCTGCGCTCGCCGGCAGTCAGAACCAGCTTGCCGTCTTTTGATATATCTCCTGTATAGTCTGCCTTGCGGTCCTTAACAAGAGTGAATGTGAGCTTGTCTCCGTCCTGGCTGTCAAAATAAGCTGTCAGGTCAACGGGAGATGTTCCGGCTCTGACTGCAGCTTCCTGATTTGGGATCGTACCCTTCACAACCGTCTCGCGATTATCGACATAATAAGTTAAAATGCCGCTCTTTTTGCTTCCCCCACGGAACAGGGAATCCTCAACGATTGCATATACCTGAAAGCTGCCTTCCTTGTCGAACTTATAAGAGGCAGTATAACCGGCGCCATTTGCCTGCATCTGAACGGTATCCCCTCCCACAACACAGAACTTGGCCGGATGATTCTTATAGAACTTTTCAATATTATACGGTTTTCCCTTATAAGCAAACTCAGCTGCAAAGTTGACCGTTGTCCCCTTTGTCACCGATACTTTTCCGCCTGTGTCGGGCGATGAAAGCTGAAGATCCATCTCTCGAATAGAGATTGCGGTCCAATCGAACGCCGCATTCTCTGGGCCGTAAACCGTAAGCGTCCACTTCCCCTCACCTGGCGTTATCATTTTTATGGTCAGGAAAGTATTCTCGACATGAATTACCCTGTCCGCAAGATTCTGCGAACCACTGTTTGTCTGATAGGATTCTATTTTTCCATCGTGAGCAAGTTCCATGTTTGTGATCTTGCTGGTGTCACATGTTACCGTTACTGTTGTCTCTGCGGTAAATTCCTCCACTGTGAAATCAAACGGTTTATTGACATTCCCGCTTCCTTTCTGCCAGTCAACGCCTTCCCCAAAAAACCTTTTTATAATCTCATCAAATGCGCTTTCCGCCTGATTCGCACTGGTGAGTTCAATAGGCTTTGTCCCGGTTTTGGAGGGAATGTTTTCCCGCATCTGATGATAGGCGACACCGGGAAGTCCGTCGCCCTTCTTATTTTCCTTTCTGTAATTAAGCTCCATACAGTAAATCGGCCAGTCTGAATCCGCTGCCAGAGCTGTCGCCGTGTCGATGCTCTTGAATTCTTTTCTGTCCGAACCGTAATCTGTCTCACCGTCCACCTGACCATCGCTGATCAGGATAATGGCTGCGTTTCCCTTTGCCGCCTTTCCATCCGCAAGGATCTCGGTTGCTGCCTGCAGAGCATACCCCAACGGCGTGTATGCTCCCATCTGCCTGGTAATCTGATCAACGGTCGTTAAAGCCCGATCCTTATTGTTCTGGTCTGCTATATCCTGAAGCGCAAATACCTCCTGGACACGCCTCGCGCTGTTCGGATCCCCCTGTCCAATCGGATACGCCTTATCCTTATAATCGTCTCCCATGGCAACAATTGAAAGCCGAACTTTATCTGTCGGCAGTTTGTTGATAAACATTTTCGCCGCCTGTGCGGTCAATCCATTGGGATCATTGATTGACATGGATCCGGAGCAATCCACCACGAGCACGAAGTCCACGGTGCTTTCATTTGTGACCGTGTCCGCAACGACATCTTTCGCTGCCGAAGTTAAAAGAATAAGAAATATAATAAGGAACCCCACTGCCTTTCTTACGGCAATGCGGTTTGGGTTTGCGAATTTCATCTTATCAGGCCTCCGTCCCCTCTTTTATGCACCTTGCAATCCAGGCAAAGATACAAAACGCATTATACGTATTTAAAAAATCCATACAGATAAATACTATATATTTTGAATACTTTTGTCAATGTTTTTATTAATCTCTTTATTTATTATTGACACTCATTATCACATACGGTAAGACATACAATGCACCCGCCGGACACCGCAAATTGCATACATAGTCGATTAGCAGAAGATGGATACCCTTCCTCATCGAAGAGCATCCATCTTCTTCGCAATCCACTCCGCTTATCTAGATGAGCCCCTTCCGTCTGGGCGTTTCTGGTATGCCAGTGCTGGCTTGGATTCACAAACCCGGACTACAGGTATCACCCACGTTTTCTTGTCTGCATTTCAGTCTTTCTCATGGAACCTCTCTGCAATCTCCGGCTTCATCCTTACCGCCTGATTAATACTTTTAGTCTTGTTCGCCTCTCTCTCGTAAATATTCCACGCTTTATCAACATCCGGGAGCAGCCTCTCGCCCTCCTTAACGCGTTTATAGATCATTATTACAAAAACTGCCAGTAAAGCAATGCCTGCAGCAATTCCGATAAAGCTCCCCAACATATCATCTGCCCGCATTCCAATAAATATTGAAATCAACCCGGCGATAAGTGCAGCCACTGCACTACCATTATACCCTGACAGCTGTTTGTTAATTGATTCTTCTTTTTCTTCAGCCTTCTGTCGCAATCCTTGCAGAAATCCGAGTCTTTCTTTATCCACTGGGGACTCTTTATAAAACACTTCTGTCCCATCGTGAGACAAGTAAAGAGGATACACCTTATCCTTATAACGATATAATACCTTGCACAGAGCTATCCAAATCGTTTTTGGTGTCTTCTTATCAAGTTCCACCCCGCTTACCGATATATTTCGTATTTCCTGCTCATTTTTTATCTCGATTCCAAGAAATTTAGGTTTATTTCCATCGTCTTTTACCGGGACAAGCTGTTTTTGTGCAAGCGCCATCATCCTTGATTCAAGTTCAGGCCCAATATCTTTCTTAAATGCTGTGCTTTCAGGTAAATCATTGTCCATTATGTCTTCAACATCAATGCTGTTGATAAAACCGATATCTTTGCCAGCATCAAGGTCTTTATAATAATAAAATTGCTTAACAATGTCAGAATATTCCTCGTTTGCGCTGACAATAAAATCTTTTACCTCAGATACATCTAATGTATGGTGCCGCCACTCAATATTAGTATCTTTTACTGTATGCCTATTATCGCCTTCACCTTCTTCATGTGTTGTGGTATAGGTATATTTTTTCTCATACAGAATATGCCCTCGTACCGTACAATCGTCAAACCAGAAAGCCGGAACGCCAACTTCTACAACCTCGTCTACTATGCCATTCTCAAACACATCCAGTGGAGGACACTTCGAAGAAAGCAGCATTTTTCCAACACCTTTTTTAATGCTTTCTTCAGATATCTCACCGGTTAAGCCAAGCATAGCAGTCGCAGTACAGGAATCGCTGCTTGTTCCATTGGCGGAGTTCCAATTAATTAAATGCATTGTTCCACAGAAACTACACCTGACCATACGTGCTATCCCCTTCGGCATAGGGAGATCAGCACCGCAATGGCCACATCTCATGGGTATAAGATTCGTATTATTCACCATAGTTTGTCACCTCATATAATCGTATCAGGTAATCTTTTCAACACTAAATTATACCGTTTTTAGAAAAGATTCTTAATATATCGCACTTTATTTTCATCGTACACTCTCCTGTACACTTAGCGCTGTATCCTGATATTTATAATATCTATTGTCGCCTATCGTGAAAATTATGGATATTGACTATATGTGCAGTAAAAACTATAATTACTCTATCGAAGGAGGTATCATCATGGAAAATGCTATCATTCTTATTATTATTATTTTTATCCTTATCGCTATGGTCAAATTTCTTTTCAGCGACACTCCCGGTGACGGCATAACCTGGGACAAAAACCACATAAGAGTGACCCATCGCAGTAAATTTGCTAACGCTTTCCGCGGATTTGCAAAGATTGTCGTTTTCCTTATTCTGCTCTCGCTCATATTGGCATGCTGCTCAGCTTTCTAAGTATGTATTATTAATGGAGGCTCACTAAAATGACAGAGCAGGAGTTATCAAAGCTTCTTGCCTCTATAACAGGCATACGTAAAGGTTTCCTTGAGTCACCCAGCGCTCATATAGAAAGATGTTACGAAGAGATGATTCTCCAAATGACCTCTTTAAAACGAGGCTTTATGGAGAGCCTTAAACATTACATTATACGCGGTCTGACCGCCTATGCTGTTAATTCGGGTCTTACAAAAAAGAAGTTTCTTGAATCAGACGGCCACTACGAATCCAGATACCTGGAGCTATTAGCAGCAAACTATTCCTCAAACAATTATGAAGACCTGCTTATTAATGTCTATTCCAACAAAGCCGCATGGACAACATATTCTGAATTTGCGAACGCATAAGCAAACAGCGATTTCCCCACTCTGGAAGTCACCTATCGCGGACAGAAACGACTTGTTGAAATTGTTGAAGCCGGGCTAGTAAGAAGCGGAGATATTATCCGAGGACATCAAGATGGTTATGAACGTTTTAAGTTCTCGCGGGTCACTGTAGGATCTCGCTACGTTACCCCTAATGATACTCCTATCGTAGAAATACTTTTTGAAGATGGTATTTGGTATAAGATCATTATTTATGATGAATATCAGAGACTGATTCTATAATCAGCATTGTGCAAAAGGGAGCCCTCAGGTCGAGAGCTCCCTTAACTGCCGGCAAACCAATTCTCTTGCCAGCGACAAAACGCATATATAATCAACAGGTAACATCTATTCGTGCGCAAACCACATCATGCTCAACGTGCTCGCGGTAGTCATATCTTCCATATCAAATCTCGCCAGCTCATATCCATTAAGCCATCCATCAACTTTTTCCGAATAGAATGTATGTCCGTAAGCGTTACATGAAGACACAACTATGTCGGTACCCATTTTGAGAGTCCCTTTAACGGTCGTGCACTCCTCGTCCTGATAATAGGGCATATCTCTATTTAAGTGTATGCTTACACCTTCCCGAAAATCTTCCGGGCAGCCGTTAGTCCATGACTTTAATGTTCCCAACTGGCTGTCCGTTTCTGTAACCAAAGTGTCTGTAATTTGATATGTCTGCTTCTCGAATACTAATCGAGTTTCCTCCTCTTTTGCCGTTATCAGCTCATAATTTCCCTGCAGATAATTATACACGGTTCCTGAGCCATCTATCCCGACAAGCGAAAAGAAATTTCTCCTATAAGAATTATCAGATGGCATTGAGACGCGTTTAATACCGCTTTTGTCAACCGCAAACAGCCTTGCATATTCCTGATCTGAATTACGCTTAAAAGTCATCAGTATATTTACGGTTTGATCATCTTTATTGGCATCAAAAGCAAACACTCTTATCGAGCCTGCCCAAAGTTTCTCATCAAAGGTCAATGACAAATCATTAAACATCAGCCGTGTCTCAATTATGAAATCATTACTGTCTCTTACAGTATTAAAGAGTAATGTATCAATGACCTCTCCGGAATCATTCTTTATCGCAAGCGTTTTTCCTTCCGCAGCCTCCCATAATTTACCACTGGCATAAGGACTGTTGTCTCTTAACTCATCGACCCCATTATTTTGCTGTCCCGGTAAAGCGTCTTTTTCAAGACATTCCATCCAGCAATTAAACCACATCTTACCTTCACTATTACTTGTGCGAGAAAAATAAATATCTCCTTGCGCAAAAACAAGAGGAGAGGAGATTAGTTCATAAATATAATGATAGCCTACTCCATACATCGCATCAGCAGCGCTTTTAACCCCCATATCTTCAAGGAAAGCTCGCCTTCTTTCAAAGCTTTCCGGTGCCGGCCCGCTTCCGCTTATATCATTAAACCTATGCTCTGAAAAAGCCCCCTCAGAATACCTTAAAGTTTCAATCCTATTAGATACTCCCATCATCATGTAATCAAAGCAGCTATGAGTTTCAAAACAGATTATATTGTCAGCCCCATAAACAAAGCAGTCGTAGTACCCACTGTCGTCATAGTCATCGCTTAAGTATACAGGAAGAGAATCACATAATGCCATTTCTCTTGCAGCCAAAACCACATTTCCGCCTTTACACTCATACATTTCAAAAACAGGCTTATTATCTTCTGTTAAAGCAAGCATCAATAATTCATCCTGACCATCATTGTCAAAATCAATGATTTCATAGCCAAGGGAACAATCAGAAGGAATATAACTATAATTAATATTATCAAACAGATACGTATTTTCTGATCTAAGCAAATTCGGCGCATCAAACGACTTACCATAAGCATATGTCTTCTTTTCCGCAAACGATTTGAGTCGTTCAGAAACTGGCTCTTCAATCGGAACAATCATTACTGCTTCATAATTGTTAAGTTTAAATGTTCCCAAATCATTATCTGAATAACCAATCGAATCAGGCAAAGCTCTTGCCAGCAGCAATCCGACTCCCTTCTCATCACTAATCTCAATGTTAACTTTTTCGGACACTTTTTCGATTTTTCCATTAAAAGAGCCATCTGCGTCCGTCTCTCCCCTGAAAAGGACTCTTTCTTTTTCAGAAGATGATATTGTAACCGTAAGTCCTTCAGCTGGTTTATCATTCTTATCAACTATCTTCCCAGAGACATTTGACCTTTTTCCTGCCTCGATCCAGTCTATTGCATCCTGCACGCATGCAGCATAGGCCTCTGCTCCTTCTTTATTTGGATGAATCGAATAGGCCGATAACCCATTGTCATCGATATCCTCTCCCTTTGGCAAGATATAAACAGGATTTATAAAAGGGGTTTTAGAATAAGCCTCATGGGTATTAAACTTATCTTCGACAGAAACAAAAAATATATTTCCCTCACTCTCATCAACAATTGTTTGTATTTCGTTGTTAAATCTGGATACACTAGCGTTTACCAGATACGCTTCGTCTTTGCTAAATGCTTTACCCTTACCCTCCTGATCCAAAAGTTTAGGATAACCGACAACCAGTATGTTCGCCTGAGAACCCGCACGAGTTTCTATGTCAGCATATAGTTGTGTTAATGTGTCTCGCAGATATCCAGGCGTATAAAACAGTTCCCAGGCAAGCCAAAGTTTATTTGTCAGATGACTCGTATTTAAATAAGTACTTCCCAGAACACATTCTTTTATTATATCTGAGAAACCGACGTCATTGCCGCCTATCGTTAAGGTGACATAATCTACCTCTCCTGCAGGTAAATCACTAAACACACTCATCTGTTCAGGTAGATTGTCACTGTTTACATATTGACTCTTTTCCTGCTCAGTTGGTTCATATTTTGGATCATCATGCATTGCTATGTAAGTAAGCAGCTTATTATAATCCTTTTTTTGCTCTGCATAAAAGTCCTTTGTTTCAGCTCCTGAAACAGCAACAAAGCGCCAAATAGCATCCCCTTCGCCAACATCACCGGACGTCTCGGGATTTATTTTATAGTTTTTCATGTACTTATCGGCACCTTTTAGCTTAAGCTGTCCGGGCCAACTTTCTTCAGACCGATGGGCCAGCCAATCCTTGTTCTTTACCTTATCTGCTAATGACAGGTCCTGTCCATAAAATTTTTCGATTCCTTCACCCGCCGAATAGGAATCTCCCATAGAAACCATAATTATTTCTTCTCCATAGTCGGCTTCCGCATAAATGTCTCTCCGGGTAATAGCGATTAAGCCAACCAGTAAAAGCAATACCCCCATATTCTTTATTAAATTGAACTTGCACTTATGATGCTCTAAATGGAACATTCGGATCTGATTAATTCCACATGATTTACGACGTAAGGCTTTTGCGTTCATAATTTATCAATCTCCTCTACAGAGAGTTTTTCCAACGTGTCAGCATCAATTCTTTTTACAACCTTAACAATCAACGCGCTTTCTTTAGGTATTGTCTCATAAAATTTTCCAGTAAAACTATCATAACTGGTAATCATATCAGATTCAGCTATGATTAACTGTGCAGAGAGTGAAGACTGCAGATTATACGAAACTGGTTTAGCCATTATCTGACCGTTTATTAAAAAAATCGTCCACAGTTCCTCGCTTTCAGAAGCAAAATATGTTGTATACATTGGATGCTTTTCCGAAGATGAATCACTTATCTCGACTTCTTCAAAAAAAGATCCATCAAGAGCATACTCTGCATAAATAGGAAATTGCGAAAAACCTCTTTTCTCCAGTTCTTTATATACAGCTTTTTCTGTCTGAACAGTTTTTGAGCTTTTCGCATCTATCTCAGAAACTATTTCTGCGTTTTGTTCATAGTATTCGTCTGCATCTATCCTCTCTAATCCGTAGGATTCAGCTTCTTCTATATTCTGAGGATTCACCGATACTATTCCCGATTTTGATTCCATAGTCAAAGAATCTGTTCTATCTTTTCTGAGTATTATTCCGATAACTACTCCTAAGACAACAGCGACAACTAAAACGAGCATATTTTTCTTCACAAATTTCTCCCTATGATTCAATATTGCTATTCTTTAACAATTAATAGCAGCGGAGCCACATCGCTGGCTCCGCTACCATCTGTTCAATCTTGTATTTCAACAATTGCGCATTCCATTTGCTGAAAAACGCATTCTTTCGGTTTTAGTTTTATATAACTATTTTTAGTCTTTTGCCCTGCAATTCTTATATTTTCCCTCATAATAACAAAGGTTTCGGCAGTAATTATCATCAAAAGTGCCGCCTGTTTTTGCACAGCGATAGCAATCCCATCCCTCATAGTAACCCATATCAATCCGCAGCAGATAAGGGCAACTGCCGCTTCCGACAGGTGAACCCCATTTCTTCTGCTGTTCCCTTCTTCTTTCATTCTCCGTATCATAATACCGGCGCTCTTCTGATCTTGACTCAGTTGATTTGCTGTCACTCGACTGCCGGGAACCTGATTTAAAAAAGAGCAGGTATAAGATACCAAAACCAATTCCAAAAGAAATAAGCGGGGAAAGATCCGTAAATAATTCGTCAATTTCATCCGTATTTAAATGCATTCCACGTGCAATAAGATGGGCTATCAAACAAACTGCCAGGCCGGCGCCAGGAGAAATCTTCTTAAAAACAAGAAAGCTGACAACAAAGATCAGTATCGCTATCAATGTCTGGTGCTCATATTTTTTGTTGCCAAGATCGCCAGCCATAATAATACTTACAAGCATGATAGAGCAGAAGCATATTACCCCATAAACAAAATTTAAGAATTTATTAAACATATGCCACCTCCTTAGGCAAAAACATTCTGACAATAACAAACCTTTATGATAATCCCAAAACCCTCAAAGTCCTGCCATCTTTTCTCCCGTCAAAGTATTTATCCAACACTTTCTGAAACACCGGATCTGCATCCGCAACAAGAGAAAATAATGTCATAGAAGATCTAAGCTTCATATCGTCCGGCCTTCCAAAAACCTCTGTGGCATTATTCGTGTCCAGATTCAACAGAGCCTGACTGATTTCAAGCAGGTTTTTTCCAAGATAGGGATCCTCGAGAAATGCCCTTGCCTCCTCCAGGCTCTGTATCGCATAATACTGCGAGGTTGAACTCCTCCCAAGACCGTGAATCTGAGGAAAGATGTACCACATCCAATGAGAGTATTTATATCCGTTCTTTATTTCTTCCAGAGCGGTCTGATATGACTGCTTATGCGCGTTGACAAATCTGGACAAATCTATTGCATTATTCATCCCAGGCTCCTTTCAGATACCCAGTTATATAGAAACTCAGCATCTTTCAGTTTCTTATCTGATTATGCCACTCTCCGATTCCCCGCTAAATAGATAAATCCATTTTTTCCTTGTCCACTCTCCTGTACACTTTTTTAATCATCATTTCAGGAATTGAGCGCATAATTAAGGCGAGCGCCTTCGCAAAAGTTCTTTTACAATAATCCCCGCCCCAATCAGGCACGCTGCGCCTAAGACAAAGATCAAGGCCCTATCAGTTCCCCGACCGCTTGCCTCACCATCAAAGTCTCCTTTCACCCTTTCTCTCTCAGCATCTCCTCATACCACCTCTCCCTCTCCCCTCCCCCAATCGCCCTGTTCTCAAACGCCATGGAGAGATAATCGTAAATCAGCGCCGCCGTCCCGCGCTCCCGGATCAGGATCACCCGCATCGCAAACTCGCCCGGCCGATGATCCTGAAAATCTCCTCCCCGCTCACCGTCCCGAAAACCGTCACCTCGCCCTGCCGCACACCTTC